>Ga0214472_10003651_pt1 | contig 16284 bp, 18 predicted proteins | sample RVTome_6_FD_207662 | JGI IMG/M metagenome (GOLD analysis project Ga0214472, IMG submission 207662) | Soil microbial communities from uranium-contaminated site in the Upper Colorado River Basin, Wyoming, United States - RVT140D175 | ecosystem: Environmental > Terrestrial > Soil > Contaminated >... | reverse complement strand
AACGGCGGATCGGTGAAATAGAGGTCGCCGTTGGATTTGAAAACAACATCATTGGGGCTATTGACCCGTTTCCCTTGGTAGCGGTCGACTAACGTGGTCTTCTTGCCGTCCGCTTCCAAGCGGCCGATGCGCCGGTCGCCGTGCTCGGCGAGTACGAGTCGCCCTTGCGGATCGAACGCCAAGCCATTCGATCCCGGCTCGGGACCTTCGAACGGCACTTTGCCGCTGTAGCCGCTCGGCTGGAGAAAAACGCTGGTGCCTTTGCCCTCCTGCCATTTAATGACCGAGTTCGTCGGAATATCGGAGAAGAGCAGATACTTTTCGTTCCGATTCCACACCGGGCCCTCGACCCACTTGCGGCCGCTGACGATGCGCTCGACGTTGACATTGAGCGGCACCAGTTTGTCGAACCTTGGATCGAGGCGAATAATGTCGATTTGCTGCAAAGGTTGGGCGGGTTGCGGGTGTGCGAGAGCGACTGCGCCGAATGCGGCGAGCGCGACGATGACTCCGAGTGAGCCAAAAAATTGACCAATGCCGAACATGTTTATCTCTCAAATGCCGATTGTGCAGGAGCGGCGCGAATTTACCCGCGAGCTGTCTGATTTGCCCTCTACAGGGTCAATTCCGCGGGCTGGCTGCGGGGTAGTTCATCGTCGTTATTGTCAACTATTCATTTCGCCTGGGATAAATCACCGACACCTACGCCGGGCCGAATTCCCGGGATGTTCAACGGCATGCGGTAAAGGCTCCCTTGCGCGGTCATATAGAGCGTCTTGCCGTCGTCGTCGCCCCACGCCATGTTATGCGGGTGCATGGGAGCGATAATCGTGCCGAGATGCTTCGCTTGCGGAGAAATAATCCACAGCCCGCCGGGGCCGGAAACGTAAAGATTGCCTCGGCGGTCGACTTTGATGCCATCGAGCGCGTCTTCGCCAGGCGCGCCGGTCATGTCAAAGAAGACTTCGCCGTTAGAAAGCGATCCGTCGGCGCTGACTTCATAGCGCATGATTAGTTTCTTCTCCGGGTCCCAGTTGCCGACGTAAAGATATTTTTCATCGGGAGAGAAGGCGATACCGTTTGGTCCCTTGAGATCCGTGCTGGCGAGTTTAAGTTGGCCTTTGTAAAGCGCGAACACGCCGCTGTAGGGAAGCTCCTTGCGCGGGTCGTCGTAGAACTTCGGAAAACCGAACGGCGGGTCGGTAAAAAACAGCGTGCCGTCGGAGCGGTAGACGAGATCGTTGGGACTGTTCAATCGCTTGCCCGCAAATATGTCGGCGAGCACCGTGACGCGGCCATCTTTCTCCAACCGCGTGACGCGATGGTTGCCGTGCTCGTTGATGGTCAGTCTGCCTTGCGGGTCCAACGTCAGCCCGTTGGAGCCGGGTTGAAAATATTCGCCGATGTCATTGCCCGAGTAACCGCTGTTCGCTTTAAACACCGAGAGCTTGGCGTCGGCAGCGCTGTATTTATAAATCGTATTGGCGTTGGGGTCGCTAAACAGCAGGTAACCCGGCTTGAGCCAGATCGGTCCTTCGGTGAACTGAAACCCCTCGGCTAACTTAAAGATTTTCGGGTTCGCCGGCACGATCGCATCGACGGCGGGATCGAGCCGCGTCACTTCGACATTCACTTCGTGTGGCGCGACGGCGATCGGGCCGGCCGGCACTTTGTGAAATTCCAGCTTGGCATATTTCATGTAGATGTAGTTGGTCGGCGAATTCGATATCGGACCGTTGACGCCGAAAATCGCCAATTGAATCGTCTGTCCGGGTTTTACCCCGCGGCCGATGATCAGCCGGTTTTCCGCGTTCCAGCCTTTGATCACTGAGCCGCCGCTTTGTCCCGCGGCGCGAGGGATCTCGCTGTCGACCCAGATCTCCGCGTAGTCATCGAGGGAAGTCGAAAACACCAGAGTCGAACCGGCCGGATCGAAAGTCCCGACGCGTTCGGGAACGGTGATCCTGATGCGGTACCAGTTAAAAGCGAGTTTGCCGGCCGAACGCCGCTGGTCGAGAGTGGTGGGGTCGATCACTTCCCACTTGGAATCGTCGAAATCGGCGCGACCCGCATGGGGCGTGAAATCATAAGCCTTGTTCGGCGTATTTCCCGGTTGACCATCGGCGCCGGCGGCTTTGAAATCGATTTCAATAATCTTGGTATCGCTGTAGCGCCACTCGCCTTTGACGAGTCGCACCCCGGCTTCGCTCGCCAAGTCGATGGCGGCTTCGGGTTTGCGCTTGGCGAGGGTGTCGTCCAATGACGCGGCGCGTGCGAGTGTGGCGGCGAACAATAGAAATATGGCCAGCAGGATCGCTAAACTGACCAGATCAGCCATGAAACTAGATTCCTCTCGCTCAAACGGTTGCGGCGAGGGTGCCGAATTGATCTTACCCTTCATTCCTCGCCGGGGGAGAAAGCGTCGGCTGGCAGCTTGCGGAGCGTCGAATAACTTTTGACAATTCATGATCAACCTCAGTTAACCGAGCGGACTTTAATCACGTAGTAATTGAGCGGACCTTTAACTTCCTTGAACCAGTGCGGTGTGCCGTGCGGCACCACGATCACGTCTCCTTTGGCGATGCGACGAGTCTCGCCGCCCTTGACGTCGTTGCCACGGATTTCTTCCGGCTCGATGATTTTTCCGTCGACCACGGCGCCGCCGGTGACGAAGGTCGCCGTGCCGTCGAGCATGTAAATGATATCCGTGTCTTTAGTGTGTACTTCGACTATACCAGGGGCATCGCGGTGGCTGGCGTGAATTTTATAATTGGCGATTTCGAGCAACGGCATGCCTTTCTCGAAAGCTTTACTCACTTTATCCGCGGGAATATGTGTTACTTTCGGTGCCGTCGGTTTCGCCATGGGCATGCTGGCGGCGAAAGCCTTGACGCCGGCGAGGGCGATGTCTTCGTCTTCTTGCGGCGTGTTGCCGCTGACGCCGATGGCGCCGATGATTTTTCCATCGACGGCAAGCGGCAAGCCGCCCTGGAGCGGCGTGGCACCGGGCAAAACCAATGAGGCGACGCGGCCATTTTTAATCTGCTCTTCGAAATCTCGACTGGGCCGGCGAAAGATCGCCGCCGTGCGCGCCTTGCCGATGCCGACCTCGACGCTGGCTACTTGAGTATTGTTCAACCGCTTGATGACGATCGGATAACCGCCGTCGTCAACCACGACGATGACCACGGTGGCGTTGCGCTGTTTCGCTTCGATTTCGGCGGCGGCGGCGATTTGTTCCGCCGCTTCGAGGGTTAAAACTTGTTTCTCTAAAAGCTGCGCTGAAGCGCCACGGGGCAATACCAAAGCGAGTATGGCGATTAGCTTGAGAGTGAAAATCTTCATGACGGTCTCCTTGGAAAGGGTGTGCCCGTTACTTCAGCACCGCCGCGCCGGCGCTAGCGACATCTTCGTCCTGTTGCGCGCTGGCGGCGCCGCTGACACCGACAGCGCCGACGATCTGGCCGTCGACCATGATCGGCACGCCGCCTTGCAGCGGAGTAAAGTCGTTGAGCGTCGCCATCGCAGTGCGGCCTTTGTTGATAATATCTTCGAAAGCTTTGGTCGGCCGTTTGAACAGCGCCGAGGTGCGCGCTTTGCCGATTGAAATATTCGCGCCGGCGGCGAAGGTGTTGTCCAATCGCTCGACAGCCATTAGATTGCCTCCTTCGTCGACCACGGCGATCGCTCCGCCCGGGGCGCCGAGTCTTTTCGCTTCGGCGACCGCCGCGGCGATGACTTTTTTGGCGCCGTCGAGGGTCAGATGCTTTTTCTGCAGGGTCTCGCTCTCCGCGTCGGTGAGGTAAGCGAACGCGAAAAGTAAACTAAGAGCGGTGATGATCGGTTTCATAATTTTCTCCTTGCATTGATGCGAAGAATAAATTCAAGCGGGTGTTCTCTTTTTTATGTTTGGCCAGATGCCGATTTGTCGGTTAGATGCTTTGTTAGGGTGAACCGATGCATTGTGCGGGAGCAGTCGGAGGCAAGTGGTCGGAATGCAGAATGCAGAATGCAGAATGCAGAATGCAGAATGCAGAATGCAGAATGCAGAATGCAGAATGCAGAATGGAAGATCCTTCCACCCCTACGGCGAGTCTGAATTTTGGATAGTTGCTAGGCGAAGTGCGGCACGCCGGCTTCGGCCCAGTGCGGTTTTACCGCGGCCATAGCGATAGATGCCAGGACCCGCTTCGGTTCGCCGAGATCGTTCCAACGCACGCCGGTGACTTTGAGCACGGCGAGGCGCTCCGGTTTGAGGGCCAAGACTTGATGGGAGAAGTTCACCTCGGCTAGACGGTTATACAGTAGCTCGATGGCCTTGGGCTCAGCTGCGCTGCCAAACAGCGGGGTGAGCGCAGTGAAAGAGCGGTAGAGCTCGGGGATTGCGGTCTCGATGATTTCCATTAGCGCTTGTACCGAGGCGACCATGACGAAGCTGTTCCACAGACAGCCGCGCATTTGCAGCACCTGGGCGAGCGTCTTTTCCGGTTTTTCCCAAAAGCGGCGTACGCCAAACAGTTCACGCTGAGCGCGGATCGGCTGCGCCGGTTCGATCCAACCGTATTCGACTTCGGGACTTTCCGGTTCCAACCCCAGGAGCACGACGAGATCAGGCCGTTCACGCGCCGTGTCCAGGGCGGTGCGAATCTGTTTCATGAATGTCACGTTATCGGAAATGTAATGATCGGAAGGGAAGAACGCCACGACGGCCTTCGGATTCCGCGCGGCGATTCGCATGAGGCTGTAAAGGATCGCCGGCGCGGTGCCGCGATTGCTCGGTTGTACGACTAAGTTTGCGCAGCTTTCCTCGGACAGGATCGGCCCGTAGTAACTCTCGTGAACGCGATTGACGACATAAAGAGTTCGTTCCCGCGCCAACTCTAGGGCGGCGCGGCCTTGGGTCTCTTGCAACAGAGTTCCGTGGCCGAGGACGGAACAGAATTGTTTTGGCCGTTCGTCGCCGGCGATATGTCGGGTCAGGGATTTCAGCCGGGTGCCATCGCCACCGGCGAGGATGACCGCCCACTCGTTGCTGCGCGTACCGACGGCATTTCTGCCCTCAGGTCGTGCCAGTTTGATATCCTCGGCGCTGCTGAGAATTTTATATGATGCCATTGTTACCGTTTCGCATCCTTACTGTTAGATGTAGGTTTCACTGCCGATGCGGCTTTGTGCATTAGTTAGATGCCTGTCGCTGGACTAAGGGTGCGCCAGCTCATCATTGTCAACTCGCTCAACTTCCGCTAACGCCGACCGAGCCCCGCGGATAGGCGCCTTATGCGCGATTGGCGACGATCCGTTGGTTAATCCCGGACGGCGGGCTTGCCGCAAAAGATGCATCGCTGAGGGTTTTCATGGTGCAGCTTGGCGCAGCCGACTTGGTTCGCGCTCTTGTGTCTCACGTAGACTTCCGCTGCCGACAACATGCCGATGAGCGGCGCTGATAAATAAACCCAGAGCGCGGTCCAAGAGTTCCCAGCCAGCGCCGAGGCGAAGGTTCGCGCTGGATTCAGGCTCATGCCCGAGATCGGCGCTTCGATCGTAATGTAGGCGGCAACCAGCGCGCCGGCGCATAGGCCGGTGAGCTTATGCAGCTTGGCGTTATTCGATACCTGCAAGATCACCGTCATGAGAACGAAGGCGATGGCGATCTCGGCGCCGAGGGCGACCAGGCGGCCGGCCGATCCGGGCGCCGTAACGACATAGTTGACCGAGGGGTGCGCCACCCAGGGGGAAAGCAAGAGCGCAGCAGTGATGGCGCCGAGGGCGCCGCCGACAAACTGTGCGGCGATGTAAAAAGCCGCGTCCCACGTGGCAACCTTACCGAGCCTGAGGAACGTTATGGTCGTCGAGGGGTTGATATGGGCGCCTGACTGTTTGCCCCAAGGCGAATAGATGATGGCGATCGCCGTGCTGCCCATTGCGAGGCCCATGAGAAATCGGCGCAGGGTTGGATCGGCAATCGCTCGATGCACCGGCGAGAGCGGATGTTCGAGGATCGTGCCGAAGCTAAACGCGGAGATCATGAACAGCCCCAGACAACCGGCTTCGATGAGATATTCTGGCCAGTGGTGCTTGAGCGCTTCCGTCATGGCCAATTGGATGACGGCGCGGAGCGGAAAGGTGCAGCCTGGTGTTTGTGACTCGTGATCCTGTTCGTGAGTCCGAATGAGCACGAGCCACGAGCTCGATTAGTTCAGACGGATGACGTTCTTAATGCCGCTCGACTTGCCAACCAGTAGCTCGCGATGGGCGTCCATGGCAAAGCGGCCGGTGATGAGCGACTGCACGGCTTGGGGCCAGGCGTTCTTGAAAATCGCGAGATCACGAACGGACGCTTCGAAGGTTTCGCGATCGGCATTGACGGTGCCGAACACGACTTGATTCTTGAGCACCAGATTACGCATCATCAGATCGGTGTCCACTTGCACTGGCGCTTTACGGCCGGGGACGCCGGTGAAAATAAAAATTCCGTTGGTGCCAAGATGCTGGATCATATCGAAGGCGAGCCGCGATGCGCCGGTGGCTTCGTAGACGAGATCGATATTGCCGACTTCAGCGGCGAGGGCTTCCAGTGAGTGAGTTTCAGCAGAGAAATATTTCGCACCGATTAATTCCAATACGGAAGCTTTGGGATTGGGCACCGGCTCGCGGGCGTAGACGTAGGTGTCGAAATCGGCATTGACCAGAGCCATGGCGCCGAGCAGACCGACCGGTCCGGCGCCGAGCACGACCGCCTTGTGGCAATGCGCTTGGGCTTTGTCGGGCACGATCGGACAGCCCCAAGGCAAGCGCTGCTGGATGTTCCATACTTGCGCCAGACCTTTTTCCGCGATGGTTAGCGGCTCCACGAGGACGGCGACATCGCGCAGGGCGCCGGGCACTAGGTTCATGAATCTTTCATCGTCGACGACGAATTGCGCCATGAAACCATTTTGTTCTTTGATGCCTCGTTCGGTGAAATCGCCGGTGAAGCAAAAGTCCTGGCGACTCGATCGGCAAGCAATACAATTATCGTGATGGCAAGGGCGGCGCACCATCGGCACGACCAGATCGCCGACTTTGACGCGCGTGACTTTGGCGCCGACTGCAACCACTTCGCCGAGGGATTCGTGGCCGATCACAAGCTGTTCCATTCCAACCGGCGGCGTGCCGTATTCAAAGGCGCAAATCTCACGGTCCGTGCCGCACACGCCGGCTTCGATCATGCGCAGCTTGACCTCGGTGGGGGATGAAATGCTTGGTTCGGCCTGGTTGATGATGTTGATCTGTTTAGTTTTCGGCGTAACGGCTATCGCTTTCATTTAAGACTCCTAAACCGGGGTTTAAAGGCTTTTCGCTTGTCAGATGATTAGATGCTCGTGGCGAAAAAATGATTCGGTCGATTAGGTTTTAGCGCGCCGATGGCGATTTCAGTTTAAAATTGACTGGCGTGGCTTGCAACGACTGCCGCGCGAGAAAGCTCTTGGTGAGATCAATCGTTCGTTTGTAAGTCGCCAAAAATGCCGCGCAGTCTCGACAGCCGGACAGATGCGTTTCGAAGGCGCGGCGTCTTTCGTCGTCTAGATTGTCGGCGATGTAGTCGCCAATCATGCCCGTTGCGTCCTCGCAGGTCACGGCAGCATGGGTCTTCCGTCGCCTTGGCCCTGGTCTCTTCGGGCTCAGGCGGCGTTTTGTTGATAAATAACCGGTTGCCGGCATGTTACCAATCATTTCCGTGGCTATGCCCAGGCCGAACTTCGGCGTCCGAGATTGCCATGCCGCAATGCTCGCGCCGATTCGTTGTCACCGACCAAACGAACCGGCGCCAGCGTGTGAGTGAAACGTACTTTATATGAGTTGAATATGTTTTTTACCGCCGCCAGTACCTGGTCATCGTCGTTGGTGATGCTCGAAAGTTCGTCAAGCAGCTCCAGAAAAGTCGTCTTGATCGGTGTCGGTTTGCCTGGTTGATGGTTTTTGCTTCTCTGTTTCATCGTGTCGCCTCGTCCTTTCCTGCGTCTGTGTCTTCTCTGCGCTTTAGATGCCTCGCTCCTGGGAAAAGTTTCCATCGGTCATGCCGCGGCACGGATTCGCATCGTTGCCAATTGCGGTAGCAAGTCTTGTAGCGGTTCGACATGGAGGCCCAAATCAGCCGCCTCCCTGGCGCATGAACCGCAGACCTTAAGGTTGAGAATCTCATCGCGAACCTGCGCCGCCGCCGGGCCGCCGCGGTTCGAGCTACAGCGCTGGCAGTTCTTCGGCTTCCCTCGACTTTCGCGAGGTTTTGAGGCTCCACACGGGCTCATGCTCGCGGGCGTAATCCAAGCGCGCTTGGAACCAAGTGTCTTTGGGCCATTCCCAGCGAAACTCCGGTAGACGGTCCTCGTCATAGTAATAGGCGTCGTTGACTCGACTGCGGGTGATGATGGACTCCCAAACGTTCATAGCGCTTCCTCCTGATCCTCTTACGTTTCAGCTCCCGGATTGGATTGCCGCGGCGCTGTCACGTATTAGACGTTAGCGGTGGGAAGTTTGATGCACGCTACTAATTTGCGGCGCAGTCGAAAAAACCGCGAGGGCCTAAGCGCGAAGCCTTTTTCGCAAAAATTGCCAAATGTTGTTGCGGACTTTTGCCGGCATTTCATCGGCATATAGGGTGCCGGTGGCTTGGATGGTTTTTTTGTAGGTCTTGAAAAAATTGACGCAGTCGGGACAGATTTTTAAGTGTTGCTGAAAATCCCGTTTGCGCCGTGGGCTCAGTTCATCGTTGAGGTAAGCGAGCACCAAGGCGGTGATCTGCTTACAGGTCTTGTTCGTCAGTTGCTTAGGTTTGCTGGTTTGTTGGGCCATGAACTACGATCCCTTCTAAGCCGCAGAGTGGCCAAAGTGCACGGCCAATTTGCCGCGCAATAACAAGCGCGCCCGGTGTAATCTGGTTTTAACCGCGGAAACCGTTAGGTTCAAGGCTACGGCAATCTCTTTATCAGGCAGGCCCTCGACATCGCTTAGAACGACGACGCCTTTGTCGACCGGCTTGAGCTGATTCAGTGCCTGAGCGAGCAGGGCGCGGGCTTCTCGCTGACTGTATTTTTCATCAAGGGTGTCCGACCAATCAACCACCGGCCGTGTTTGATGGTGCCCGTCTTTTTGAAATTTTGGCAAAAACTCTCCGTACTCCACCTCTTTGTGTTTCTTGCTGCGGCGAATCCGGCCCAGCGCGGCATTGACCGTGAGACGATAGAGCCAGGTGGAGAACTGCGAGTTGCCTTGAAACATGTGGGCCTTGCGGAATGCCGTCAGAAAGACATCTTGGATTACCTCCTCGGCATCCGAGGCATCGCCGCCGAGAATCCTCAACGCGACGTTGTACAGCTTGACTGAGTGCAATTGGAAGAGTGTCTCCAAAGCCGCCTCGTCACCGGCTTTGAGCCGCTCGATAATTGCCGCTTGAGATTCCCTGCCCTTGCGGTATGCCGGTGTGGCATTGGTCCGATATTGCATCGGCCGGTCAGGCGCTCTAACCGAACTGACGACTGGCCTTTCCGTCATACCAATCTGGCTCGCGTATAGGTTTTCGGCTGACATATAAGTCTCCTCATTTTCTGACATGGCTACCTCGAAACATCCTTGTTTCATTCAACTGCCGCCCCTTTAGAATAGGTTTCCAAAAGTGTCGCGATGAACGGCGAGCAGTTAATGATTCTCAAATGCTCGCTACGCATATTGATCAGTTCACGCGCGGCTCGATCATTCATAAAATCGACGCTGGCCATGTCAATTATGATGGTTCGTTCTACGCCGTCGCGATATGGCAAAAAGGCATGGATCAATTCGGCGAGGGTTTCGTTCGAGAGGGTACCGTCGAGCCTGAGTCTGACGGTCTTGCCATTTTCGAAGTTCTCGGTGATCTTGAGCATCTGTAGTCACTCCAATTGAACTGGTAGGGCTCTGAAGCAGGGATTGTGCCAAGCGTTTAACTCACTGAATTACTGATAGTTTCCAATTTTAGATAGGTTCTCCATCGCGTCATTTCGTTGTGATATTTCGCGACGGTTGCGAAATGCCACGATAGAGCGTATGACGCTTGCAAAGTAGGGAAAAGTACTATGGCTAGCCCAAATTCTAATTTAGTGCGTTCCGCGGAGCGTTCAATTGAGCCAGCAACAATTCCCGTTGGCTCTTCGGGCGAGCAACGCTTTAGATTTCTGTTCGAGAACAGCATCGACGCGATCCTGCTCTCTAGCCCGGAAGGAAAAATCGAAGCGGCCAATCCCGCGGCGTGCACTATGTTTGGCCGAACCGAAGAAGAAATCTGCCGGCTCGGCCGAGAGGCGCTGGTGGATCCGCGCGACCCTCGGTTACCCGCTTTCCTGGAGGAGCGTACGCGCGTCGGCCGCGTTAGAAGCGATCTCGATCTGATGCGCAAGGACCGCTCGACGTTTCCTGGAGAAGTATCCAGCGCTTTCTACCAAGATATCGCTGGCGTGACTAAGGCCGTGGTTATTATTCGCGATATTTCAGAACGCCGGCGGTCGGAAGAGGCACTTCGCGCCGTAACCGAAGGGACTGCGGCGGCGACCGGCGCCGATTATTTTCAAATGATGGTTCGTCACATCGCCAACGCTTTCGACGCCCGCTACGCCTTCGTCACGGAATGCACGGATCGACAAAATACTCAGGTGCGAACCTTGGCTTTTTGGAATGGCGCAAGTTTTGGCGATGAAGTGGCTTACGGAGTTAAGAATACCCCCTGCGAGCGGGTCGTTGAAGGCCAGATTTGTTCTTATCCTGAGAAAATTCAGTCGCTTTTTCCTGAAGACAAAGATCTGGTCAGGCTGGCGGCCGAGGGATACCTCGCCGCGCCGATTTACGGCGCCCGGGGAAATGTGCTTGGACATCTGGCGGTGGTGGATACCAAGACGATGCGTCCGACAGCTGCGCAGCTTTCGATCCTGAAGATTTTCGCCGCCCGCGCCAGCGCGGAATTGGATCGCGTGCGCGCCCAAAAGGATGCCGATCGAAGAAACCAGGAACTGGTCGCGCTGCTCGAGATCAACCGCGCGATCGGGCGCCATCTGGAGCGCAACCAGTTGTTCGGTGCCCTTGCCGATTGCTTAAAGACCGTCGTGCCGACGGAACGGTTCGGTATTGAAATTCCGATCGAGGGCAACCGGCTCCAGGGGCATATTCTTTCCGGAATCCCTTCGACTGGACAGCCCACCGAACCGACGATATTGCCGGCAGCCGGCACGGCGTGTGATTGGGTGTTACAAAGCCGTCAATGGTTTATCGCCGGCTGCCGCGAGGAACTTCGTGAGCGCTTCCCGGTAACCCACGACGTGATGACGAGTCAAGACATGGAGTCGCTGTGCGCCCTGGCGCTAGTCAGCGGCGAGCGCAATCGGGGCGCGCTGTTCTTCATGTCGCCGGCCAAAGATGCCTATCGAGATCTGCGCCGAGAGTTCCTCGAACAGGTCGCCAACCAGATCGCGATCGCTGTTGAAAACGTAATTTCCTACGAAGAGATTGCCGGACTCAATTCGGCGATCGCGGCAACGGCGGCACGGCGCCGGACGCTTCTGGAGATCAATAATGCGGTGGTCACTAAGCTGACGCGGGGCGACCTCTTGGCGGCGGTCTGCGATGCATTGGCCGAGGCGATTTGGTTCGACCGGCTGGCGCTCTCGCTTTACGATCCCCAATTAGCCGCGCTGCGTATCGTCGCCGTTGCCGGGCCCTATCGTAGCGAGGACTACACTCCGATCGGCCGCATCCTTCGCCTCGACGATAGTCCCGTCGGGCAGGCTTTTGTGCGTCAACAACCGGTGGTGCGCCGCAACTTGGAAGCCGAACGGCTGACCGCGTCTGAGGAACGCGCTTACGGTCATGGTTTCAAGTCCCTTTGCGCGTTACCGCTTGTCGTTCGCGGCCAGTCTATCGGCGCGTTCACAATCGGCAGCCTGACAAAACTCCAATATTCAGAAACCGACGCGGAATTTCTCCTGGAAGTGGCCAACCAGATCGCCATCGCCGTCGATAACATGAACGCCCATGAAGAAACCGAGGCGCTCAAAGCCCGATTCCAAGCCGAAACGGTCTATCTCCAGGAAGAAATCCGCATCGAGCACAACTTCGAGGAGATCATCGGCCAGAGCGCGCCGGTGCGTGAACTCCTTAGTAAAGTCGAGCAGGTGGCGCCGACCGACGCGTCGGTTTTGATCTGCGGTGAGACCGGCACGGGCAAGGAGCTGCTCGCACGCGCCGTGCATGACCGCAGCCGGCGCAAAGATCGCGCCCTGGTGAAAGTCAACTGCGGCTCGATTCCGTCAGGCTTGGTCGAAAGCGAACTGTTCGGTCATGAAAAGGGCGCGTTTACCGGTGCCACGCAGCGACGTATCGGTCGCTTCGAGCTCGCCAACGGTGGCACGGTATTTCTCGATGAAGTGACCGAACTACCGCTCGACACCCAGGTCAAGTTATTAAGAGTCCTCCAAGAGGGCGAGTTCGAGCGGGTCGGTAGCAACCAGACGATCAAAGTCGATGTGCGGGTGATTGCGGCGACCAACCGCGATCTGGACGAGGTGGTCGCTAAGGGCAGCTTTCGGGCCGACTTATATTATCGCTTGAACGTGTTTCCGCTCGAATCGCCGCCGCTGCGCGACCGGAAGAGTGATATTCCGCTTTTGGTAAATTTTTTTCTCAGCCGTTACGGCAAGAAGCTCGGCAAGGAAGTGCTCGGCGTTTCGCAGAAATCGATGGAGAGCTTGACCAATTACCGCTGGCCGGGCAACATTCGCGAACTCCAAAACGTCATCGAACGGGCGGTGGTTCTGGCGCGCGGGCCAATCGTGCAAGTCGACGATTCGCTGCTTAGCCGCGACCCTGGGTCGACGGAGTCTACCAGGCTAGAGAGCTTGGAAAACAACGAGCGCCAGCACATCCTGCGCGGGTTGAACGCAACTCAATGGGTGATTCACGGTAAAAAGGGCGCGGCCGAGCTGCTCGGCATCAATCCGAGCACGCTCCGCTCGCGGATCGTCAAACTGGGAATCAAAAAGGATCGGCTAGCTTAGTGGCGAATTCGTCTGGCGGATCGCTTGAAACAAGAAAAGTGCTATTTTCGACTCGCGAGCTTTTCTCCTCGCCTCGCGTTGGCTAGGTTGCTTGATTCTTGCTCGGCGCCGCCACGGTTCGCGCGCCTTGACGGCGCGGCGGACCACTTGTGATACAGCCTATAGCCTAATAATCCGGCGAGGACCATGCCATATTGGGCCGGACGAGTGATGTCGGACTTCACCAGCCAGTAGAAATGAACCACACCGAGAATCGCGATGAGGTAGACCAAAGAGTGCAGTTGCTGCCAGCGTTTGCCGAGGCGGCGGATCATGCCCGCGGTCGACGTCACTGCCAGTGGAATCATCAGGATCAGCGCGCTAAAACCGACCGTAATGTAGGGACGCTTAAGAATATCCTTGGCAATCGCGGCGAAGTCGAAATAGAGATCCAGAACCATGTAGGTGGAGAAGTGGAGTGTCGCATAAAAGAACGCGAAAAGCCCGACCATACGGCGCAGCCTTATCAGGTCGTTCCAACCCGTGATGCGCCTGAGCGGCGTCACCGCTAGACTTGCCAGGAGAATGAATAACGACCACGAGCCGGTGAAGCGCGTGATCGTCTCGATCGGGTTGGCGCCGAGCTCGTTCGTGTAAGCACGATAAAGCAGCTGTGCAAACGGAAGCAGGCACGCTACGAAAGTAACAGGTTTGAGCCAGGTGACCATCAGGCAAAAGGCAAAAGTAAAAAAAGTTAAAAAAATACAAACTCGGCGGTAAAATCAGAATAACTCATTTTACCTTTTGCCTTTTGCTGTTAGTAGAATTTCTTCAGGTCCATTCCCTTGTACAAACTCGCCACTTGCTCGCCGTAGCCGTTGAAAGGCAGGGTGTCGCGGCGCAGGAATTCGCCGATGCGCCGTTCGGTGGCTTGAGTCCAGCGCGGGTGGTCGACTGCGGGATTTACGTTGGAATAGAAACCGTATTCCTGGGGCTGCATCTTGTTCCACGAGGTGGCGGGTTGTTGCTCGACGAAGCGCACTTTTACGATTGACTTAATGCTCTTGAAACCGTATTTCCACGGCACCACTAAGCGCAGCGGCGCGCCGTTTTGCGCCGGCAGGACTTCACCATACAGGCCAACGGTTAATAGCGTCAGGGGATGCGTCGCTTCGTCCATACGCAACCCTTCGACATAGGGCCAGTCGATGGAATTGCCGAAAAGGCTGGGCTTCTGCCCCGGCAGGCGCTTGGGGTCGACCAGCGTGACGAACTGAATGAACTTGGCGTTGTTGGTGGGCTCGACCTGTTTGATCAATGCGCTCAGCGGAAAGCCAATCCAGGGGATCACCATCGACCAGGCCTCGACGCAGCGCAGGCGGTAAATGCGCTCTTCGAGGGGCGCCAGTTTCATGATGTCTTCGATGGCGAAGGTTTTGGCCTTTTTCACCTCGCCTTCGACAGCGATGCTCCATGGCTTGGTGGTAAGATATTTGGCATTTGCGGCGGGATCACCCTTGTCGACGCCGAGCTCGTAAAAATTGTTATAGCTGGTGATATCTTTGAGCGAGTTGAGCTTTTCGCTGGTGTTATAGGCAGCCGGCCCTTTTTTTACGTTTGGCAATTTCTCCAGTGCGTGGGCCTGCGCCACATCGGCCAGGTCGAAGCCGGCGAAAGCGGCACCGGTGCCCAGCGCCGAGGCGATAAACTGGCGGCGGTTCACGTACATTTCTTTCGACGTTATCTCGGCAGCCTTGAGGTCGTCAGGTTTCTTGATCAGCATGCTTGTCGCTCCTTATTTTCCCCTACGCATGGTCGCCAATAATAGGTTGCCTGTCAACTCTATTCGGCGAGCAGCTGTTTGATCGTCGCCTCGGTTTTGTCGTAGGCGCCTTCGCCCACATGGTGGTAACGAATCACGCCTTTCTTGTCGATCAAGACGATCGTCGGCCAAGCCCAAACGCGGTAACCTTTCCAGATGGTGAAATCATTGTCCTGGACGACTGGAAATTTGATGCCCAAGCGATCGGTTGCTTCTTTAACTTTGTCCAAAGGTCTTTCCCATGGAAACTCCGGTGAATGGACTCCAACGATGGTTAATCCGGTGGATTCATATTTGTCATGCCAACCCCGCAACTGCGGGATGATGTTTTGGCAATTAATTCAGCCGTAGGTCCAGAATTCAACCAATACCACACGGCCCTTCAGTCCAGCCATGGTGAGCGGCCGGCTATTTAGCCAATTCTCCCCGGCGATATTGGCTGCCGGAGTGCCGTTAGTGATCGCTGCGCCCGCGTTGGGCCAGACAGCCCAGATCGATAAAACTAGCAGTGATCCTAGCGCAAGTGCCGCCATGCGAAACATGCTCTACTCCTCGCGAATCGTTAACGTCTCGTGGTTTCGGCGCCGGCAGACCAACGCGTTGCGCTTAGATGCGCCGCCGGGCGCTTTGGTTGCTCTTGGCACATGTCCGAGATTAAAACGATTGCAGCGCGGTGAAAGTTCCCCAAAAAATAGCGGCTAGGCACTGACGGAGAAGCGACGATGAAAGATGGAATACAAAAGATAAAGGATCGAGGAGCATGTCCTGCCATAATCCTCGACCCTCTTGCAGCCTGTCAGTGGATCAACGGTGATGGCGACGAAAGTCTGGTTAATTCCTTGCTCAAGTCGACACTGTGGGTCGTTTTTCTAAGCATCTCAACGAGCGCCAGTTGGGCTAAAATGTAAGCGTCGTGGTCGTTCTCCGAGTACTCGAAGGCAACCTCGCTGGCGGCCGCGATGAGGTCCCCGAGGGTAGTTTCCAGGCGGTTAGTTTTTTCCATTATCTGCACCGGTCCTTTCCGCGTCTCCTGCATAGTTAGACGCGGAAATCGCGCAAATGATGTAACGATAAATGGCCTGCCGCGATAAATTGGCGAGTTTTCAGCGCTTTGTCTTTGGCGAATCACCTGGGTTACACGCGGTGCTATTCTTGGGGTGGCAAGAGCGGTGTTTCTTCTGCGAAGTTTTGGTACAGTGGCACCTGTTTGGCACGCTGATACTCATCTTGGCTCAAGTAGCCGACGCTGGCCAAGCGGCTCAGTATCAGATTGCGTCGGTTCAAAACGCTCCGGTCCGGCGAATTGCGCGGGCTCGGCAATAACGCGGCCACCGTCGCGGCCTCGAGCGGGTCGAGGCCGGCAGCGGACTTCGAGAAGTAGTGGCGCGCGGCCGCCTCAATGCCGTAAATATTAGGGCCCCACTCGAC
>Ga0214472_10003650_pt1 | contig 16284 bp, 14 predicted proteins | sample RVTome_6_FD_207662 | JGI IMG/M metagenome (GOLD analysis project Ga0214472, IMG submission 207662) | Soil microbial communities from uranium-contaminated site in the Upper Colorado River Basin, Wyoming, United States - RVT140D175 | ecosystem: Environmental > Terrestrial > Soil > Contaminated >... | reverse complement strand
GAGGCGCGCACGCGTTACCTGCTCTATTCCGACGAGTCGCTGATCAACCTGCCGCTGGTGTTCTTCTATAACCGGGACAATCCGGCCCGCTTCGATAGCTGGGAGGATCTGCAGGGGAAACGGGTTGGTGTCCTGCTCGGCGATATCTACGGCGCCGAAGCCGACCGCTACCTCGATCGATATACCAAGCTGGAGCGTGTGTCGACCGGCGAGCAGAACTTCGAAAAGCTGCTCAACGAACGGATCGACCTGATGCCGCTGGGCGAAATTGCGGGGCAACTGCAGGCGCGGAAGCTGGGCTACGGGGACAGGATCGACTATCTCAAGAGGCCGCTGGTCAACGGCGACTGGTATGTCGGCATCTCCAGAAAGTCGCCGTTGACCCGGCATATGTCGTACGTGAACGCCGAAATCGCGCGCCTGAAGAAGGCCGGCGAAATAGAGGCGATGATGCGCCGCTTCAGCGAACAATATCTCGAGCCTGACTCCGTTCCGTAAATGCGGTTAAAAGAGCATGCCGTTTAACCTGGTGAGACGCGATTCGTTATGAATAAGGAAAAGGTTTCGGCCTATTTCTCGAGAACGTTCAATTACAAGAGTGAGCATCCTCTTGCTTACCGCATTCTGAAATATTTCCTGTTTTTCAGTATCGCCCTGGCGCTGCTGTCGACATCGGCGCAGGTGTATTTCGATTTTCTGCAGGAGGAGAAGAAGATACAGGAGCGGCTGGACTTTATCGCGTCGTCCCATGTCGAGGGCCTGGGCAAGAGCCTCTGGGATCTGGACCGGATACAGGTGCAGCTGCTGCTGCAGGGGATACTGAACTTCCCCGATGTAAACGCCGTGCGCCTGCACTCCGTCGACTGGCCCGAGGATATCCTGCTGGGTGACGCGGCGGCGGTGAACGAGCCTACGGCCCAGGTCGACAACTTTCCGATCCTGTACAACACGCTGAGCGACGAGGCCCCGCGGGAGCTGGGCGAACTGACGGTCTATCACGACCGGAAGGCGATCCGCCTGCGGCTGGTGGACTCGGCGCTGCAGATCTTCGCCTCGCTGTCGCTGCTGATCCTGTTCAACGGTATCGCGCTGATGATCATCGTTCACCTCAAGGTGACCCGCTATCTGGAAGGCATGGCCGGTTATACCCGTCGCATCGGTACCGGCGATCTGGAGGCGGCGCTGATATTGCCGCAGAAGAGACGCCATGACACGCCGGACGAGATCGACGAGGTGGTCAGCGCGATCAACGACATGCGGCTGGCGATCCTGGCCGATAACCGCCGCCGGGACGAGGCCGAGAAGGAGCTGATGTATAACCGGGACCAGTTGCAGGAGCTGGTGAACCGGCGCACGCGCAGCCTGCAGAGCGCCAAGGAGGCGGCGGAGAGCGCCAACCGCGCCAAGAGCCAGTTCCTGGCGACGATGAGCCACGAGATCCGCACGCCGCTGAACGGAATTCTGGGCATGGTGGAACTGCTGCTGCGCGCCGCCGCGTCCGAGGATCAGCGCACGAAGCTGAATACGGTCTACAGCTCGGGCGAGGCGCTGCTGGAGATCCTCAACGGTCTGCTCGACTATGCCCGGCTCGAGGAGGGGGTGTTCTCCCCCGAGGTGACCGAGTTTTCGCTGCGCGGCGTGGTCAACTCGACCTGTCTGCTGTTCTCGGCCCAGGCGCAGGAGCAGGGGGTCGAGCTGCGGGTCGGTATCAGCGACGAGGTGCGGGATACCTGCTATGCCAGCGTCGGAGGCCTGAGACAGATCCTGTCCAACCTGATCTCGAACGCGATCAAGTTCACCGAGGCGGGCTCGGTGTGCGTACGGGTCTTCGTGGTCAACGATGACGACGCCGAGGGCTCGTTGCCGACGGTCGGCCAGCGTCTGCGTTTCGAGGTGCAGGATACCGGCATCGGCATACCGGAAGCGTACCGGACGCGCATCTTCGAGCGCTTCAGCCAGGCGGACGAGAGCATCACCCGCCGCTTCGGCGGCACCGGCCTTGGCCTGGCGATCACCCGCAAGCTGGTGCTGGCGATGGGCGGCTGTATCGACGTCGACAGCACGGAGGGGGAGGGCAGCTGCTTCTGGTTCGAGCTGCCGATAGCCACCGCCGAGGAGCAGAAGGAGGTCGAGACGACCGCGCTGCCGAGCCCGGCTCGGGCGGCCTCCAGAAAGCCCCTCGACATACTGCTGGTGGAGGATATGCCGGTCAACCAGCAGGTGACGATCGAACTGCTGAGCGGGGACGGTCACAGTATCGAGCTGGCGACCAACGGCCAGGACGCCCTGTCGATGGCGATGGGACGGCACTACGAACTGATCCTGCTGGATGTTCATCTGCCGGGGATGAGCGGTATCGAGGTCTGTCGTCGGCTGAAGGCGCAGCCGGGGCCGAACCGGAACACGCCGGTCATTGCGCTGACCGCCAGCGTTCAGCCCCAGGATATACAGAGCTACCTCGATGCGGGCATGAACGGCGTGGTGCCCAAGCCGCTGAAGACCGCCACCCTGTACCGGACCATCGACCGAAGCCTGGACGAGGCGCACGCACCGGCAGCAGGCGCGGTCGATGCCGCCGCCTCGGAGGCGACCGACAGCCTGCTCAGCCTGGACCTGTTCGATGCCCATCTGAGCGCGCTGGGCGACTACCGGCTCAAGTCACTGGTCGAGACCTTCCGCAGCAGCTGCGCGGAGATCACGGCCCAGATCCGGCAAAGCATCGACAAGAGCGACTGCTTCGAGGTGGCCGAGCAGGCGCACCGGCTGGCCGGCGACGCCGATGCGCTGGGCGCGCGTGCGGTGGCGCAGACGCTGCGACGGCTGGAAGACGAAGCCGGCGCCGACGAACTGGGCGACGCCGAACAGCACTATCGGGCACTGGAACAGCTGGTTCCGGATACCCTGGCGCTGATGAAAGAGAGACTGGCCGGGGCTACCCGTATCTCCGGTTGAACGCCTGCAGCCGCGCCTCGAGCAGCGGGAACCGGGATTCGTCGACCTGGGACACGCAGGCGCGCAGCCCTTCGCTGCGCTCCGAGCCGGTGTTGGCCAGCGGCAGTGCGCTGATGCCGTAATGGAGCAGCGCCTCCAGCAGTTCCGCACCGCTCATGCCGGGATAGGCGAAGGTGAAGTAGAAGCCGTCGCCGAGCGCGCGGCCGTCATCTTCGGCGTATACCAGCTCGAAACCGTTGTCGGTGAACAACTGCTTCATCCGCTGCGCGCGCGTCTCGTACACCCGGACCCGATCGAGGAACGGCAGTTCGCCGTCGTTGGCGGCCTTCAGCATCGCGGCCAGGCCGTACTGGGTGGAGTGGGTGACGCCGGAGGAGAGCGCGTGCAGGGCGCCGAACAGCAGGGCGCGGCCGAAATTGGCTTGGCCGAAGGTCGGCACCAGGGCCGGGAAGTCGCACTGGTACAGCGCGTCCGAGATCACCAGGCTGCCGATCCGCTGACCGGCGTAGCTGAACACCTTGGAGCTGGAGATCAGCAGGATGTAGTGGTCGGTGTAGCGGGCCACCGTGGGCTGGAATGGCGCCTCGCCGGGGCGGGCATAATTCTCGCGATAGTCCATGCCGAAGTAGGCCAGATCCTCGACCACGATGACGTTGTAGCGCGCGGCCACCTCGGCGATGCAGGCCAGCTCCTGCTCGGAAAAGCAGATCCAGGCGGGGTTGTTGGGGTTGGAGTAGAGCAGCGTGGCGTAGCGGCCCGTGGATAGATGTGCCTCCAGCGCCGCGCGCAGCTTGTCGCCGCGGTGGGCGTACACGTCGAAGCTGCCCCAGTGCTGGCCCAGCACCTCGAGCTGGCGTTTCTGGTTCGGGAAGCCGGGATCGATAAACAGCGTGCCGCCGCCCTCGCGGGTGCGGTTGGCGACCATGAAGCCGGCCATGGCGCCCTGGGCCGAGCCCACGGTGGGGAAGCAGTTGCGGCTGTTCACGTCGATGTTCAGGAAGCGGGTACAGAAGCGGGAGATCTCCTGCTTCAGCTCGGGGATCCCCTCCAGCATCGGGTACTTGGAGGCGACGCCGCTGCGCAGTGCCGCGATCTCCGCCTCGATACCGACGCGCGGTGCGTCCAGTCCGGGCACGCCCATCTCCATGCGGATGTACGACTCGCCCGAGTGCTGCTCGAGCCGGTTGACCAGCGCCACCAGCTCCCGGATCGAGGCGCGCCCGACCGATGCCAGGCCCGCCTCGTCGATCTGGTCGGCGACCAGTATGGGGTCGATCGGTGTTTGGTTGTGCAGTTCCGTGGCTGACATAATGGCTACCCGTTTGCTCCGCTGATGTCGATGGGATCAGGTTAGAGCCGGGCGGAGCCGGGCGGAAATACTTGTTTTTTAGAGGGGGTATAGGCCGGAACGATGGCGGCTGTCGGCGATTGGGCCTCAGCCGTTGAACCTCAACTGCGCCTGCCCGATCGCCTGCAGCAGCTCCGGCGGCAGCGGACGCTGTTTGTCGTAGGCCAGGCCGATGACCCGCTCCAGCTCCACGTTGGAGACATTGCGCACGACGATATCCTGGCGATGCCGGGTCGATTGGCTGGGTACCACCGACACGCCCAGCCCCGCCGCCACCAGATCCAGCGCGTACTCCTCGGTCTTCACCGTGGCGCGGGTATCGAGCTGCAGGCCGCGCTCGGCCACCGCGAAGTGCCAGGCTTCGTCGATATCGCAGGGCTTGCGGCTGATGAAGGCGATGCCGTCCAGCGCTTCCAGCGGGATGTGGTCCAGCGTACTCAGCGGGTGGTTGCGCGGCATGGCGAGCACATAGCGGTCGGCCCAGAGCTTGTGGAAGGCTTCGTCGGCCCGGCGCTGGGTAATGGAGATGATGCGGGCGTCCGACGCCTCGTTGAGGTCCACCAGCGTCAGGTCGAGCCCCTCCACCAGGTTGATCAGCTCCTTGACGATGAAACTGACCCGCTCGCCGGACAGGAACGGCATGATCGCCAGCCGCATCGGGATGCTCGGCGTGGACTCCCTGAACAGATGGCGGATGTCGTCGATCTCCGCCAGCACCTTGCAGGCGCGGGGATAGAGCGCCTCGCCATCCGGTGTCGGCGTCACCCCCTTGGAGTGGCGGACGAACAGCGTGCAGTCCAGATCCTCCTCCAGTTGATGCACCGAGGCGGAGATCGAGGGCTGGGCCACGAAGCAGCGCTTGGAGGCGGCGCTGAAGCTTAGCTCCTCGTACACGGCAACGAAGTAGCGCAGGGATCTGAAGTACATGGGGTGCGCTCCTCGTATCTGATTAAAAGGGCCTGTTTGGAATCTCGTACCGAACTCTCCAAGGTAGGGAAAGCAACACCCCTTCCTGCCGTGCGGCATATGGAAAGGAGAGATCTATAAAACCGAATGTAGATAAATGCCTATCTTATAGCAATTGGTTTGGTTATAGGAATTGTCTATATAGGGTGCAGATAATCGGTATTTCACCTGGGCGAACCCAGCACCTAGTATCGAGGTTAAGACAAACCTTAAACAGATGAGGGAGTGAACATGAGTCTCGATTTTCTGGCCAAGCTCGGCGTCGATGCCTTCCGTTCCGGCGATATCTACAGCAGCGTCATCACCGGTGAGTCCAACCAGGCCGGCAGCGGCGAGCGGTTCACGGCTTACAGCCCGATCGACGGCGCCGCCACCGCGACCTTCGGCAACGCGTCGGTGGAACAGCTGAACGGCGTCGTCGAGAATGCGCAGGCCGCGTTCAAGGCGTGGCGCACGGTGCCGGCGCCGCTGCGCGGCGAGTTCGTCCGCGTGATCGGCAACCTGGCCCGCGAGTACAAGGAGGAACTGGCGCAGGTGATCACCCTGGAAGCGGGCAAGATCTTTCCGGAAGCGCTGGGCGAGGTGCAGGAGTGGATCGATATCTGCGACTTCGCGGTCGGCCTGTCGCGTCAGTTGCACGGCCTGACCATCGCCAGCGAGCGTCCCGGACACCGCATGATGGAGCAGTGGCAGCCGCTCGGCCCTGTGGCCGTGATCACCGCGTTCAACTTCCCGATGGCGGTCTGGGCCTGGAACAGCATGCTGGGTCTGGTGTGCGGCAACGCCATGGTGCTGAAGCCGTCGGAGAAGACGCCGCTGTGCGCACTGGTGATCCAGGCGATCGTCAACAAGGCGCTGGAGCAGATGCCGGAAGTACCGAAAAACATCAGCAGCGTGATCATCGGCGGCCGCGACATCGGCCAGGCGATCAGCGAAGATCGCCGCTTCCCGCTGGTCTCCGCCACCGGCTCCACCGCCATGGGCCGCAGCGTCGGCGAAACCGTCGGCAAGCGCCTGGGCCGTTCGCTGCTCGAACTGGGCGGCAACAACGCGATGATCGTTTCCGAAACCGCCGACCTGGAGCTGGCGCTGCGTGCCATCGTGTTCTCCGCGGTCGGTACCGCCGGTCAGCGCTGCACCACGCTGCGCCGCCTGATCGCGCAGGAGTCGATCGTCGACAACCTGCTCGAGCGTCTGCCCAAGTCCTACGCCTCGCTGCCGATCGGCGATCCGAGTGCCGCCGGCACCCTGATCGGCCCGCTGGTCGACGAAGGCAGCTTCGGTCGCATGCAGAGCGCGCTGAAGGCGGCACTCGAGCAGGGCGGTGAGGTGATCTTCGGTGGTGAGCGGATCACCGACAACGTGCCGGCGGGCGGCTTCTACGTGCGCCCGGCGATCGTCCGTATCGCGCACGATGCGCCGATCGTGCACGAGGAGACCTTCGCGCCGATCCTCTACGTGATGACCTACAAAACCATCGACGAGGCGATCGAGATCCAGAACGAGGTGCCGCAGGGGCTCTCCTCCGCGATCTTCACCGAAAGCATGCGCGAAGCCGAGCTGTTCCTGTCGGCGGCCGGCTCCGACTGCGGTATCGCCAACGTCAACATCGGTACCTCCGGTGCCGAGATCGGCGGTGCCTTCGGCGGCGAGAAGGATACCGGCGGCGGCCGCGAGTCCGGCTCCGATGCGTGGAAGAACTACATGCGCCGCTCCACCAACACCATCAACTACGGCGGCGACCTGCCGCTGGCTCAGGGCATCGTGTTCGAGTGATGCCGACAGGCCGGTCGAGGGATCGACCGGCCTGGCTGCTTAAACCCCATCTCTTTCAGCTTCGCTTTTTTGTGCCAGACTTCTACCGGGGTACTTAACCCGGTTCGGTACACAATAAGAGGAGCGAAGCCATGGGTTCCCAATCTCCGCTAGTAGCCGCCGATATCATGTCTCGCGATCTGCTCACCGCGCAGGAGCACTGGTCGCTGCAGACCCTGATCGACTTCTTCATCCGCCACCGGATCACCGGGGCGCCCGTTCTGTGCGAAGACGAACAGGAACTGGTCGGCGTGGTCAGCCTGACCGATCTGCTCACCTTCGATTCCAAACCGGATCACAATCTCGGTGAAAACCCGATGGCGCAGTACTACTACAGTGCGCTGGAGGGGACCAGTATCGACGACCTGGGCATTCGCGATACCACCCCGCACCTGAGCCACCTGGTCAGCGAGATCATGACGCCGTCGATCATCTCGGTGCCGGCCGCGACACCGGTGACGGAGCTGGCGCAGATCCTGGTCAACAAGGGGATCCACCGCATCTTCATCACCGAGGGCCGCAAGCTGTGCGGCGTGGTGAGCACGCTCGATATTCTCCGGCATCTGACCGAACTTTCGCACTGAACCAAAAACTTCGGCGGGAAGAGGATTTAAAATTTATATCAGAATATTCTAATGTTTTTTTGGTGTCGTTGGTCGAACCGTGTATTCTGCTAGGTGTTTGCGATTCTCGTGCCGATTGTAAGCACGTTCACGGATGCCGTTGGCCTTGATCAGGTTTCATTCTCAAAAGACGTGTCTTTTTCTAAAAGGGGACGTTAGCTGGTAGGGACGCTCGATTACCAAATGTACGAGGGGACCATAGCATGCGCGTCAACAAGCCCGTCACCGCTCACGAAAGATCTTTCCCTCCGGAACAGAAACTGATCTCGACGACCGATGCAAAAGGAAAGATCGTCCACTGCAATCAGGCGTTTATCGATATCAGCGGTTTCTCCAGAGAGGAGTTGATCGGTCAGCCCCATAATCTGGTGCGCCACCCGGATATGCCCTCCGAGGCGTTCAACATCATGTGGCAGCACCTGAAGGCGGGCAAACCCTGGATGGGGCTGGTGAAGAATCGCTGCAAGAATGGTGATTACTATTGGGTGAATGCCTATGTCACACCGATCACCGAGCGGGGCGAGATCACGGGGTATGAATCGGTGCGGGTGTGTCCTCGACGGGTGGATGTGGAGCGTGCGCAACGTGTGTACGACCGCTTGAACCGGGGAAAGCCGGCGCAGACGTTCAAACTGCCGGCGCCGCATTGGCTGATATTGGCATTGGTACTGATGGCGACCGTCTATTTGAGCGTCAATGGCCAGGCGCAGGCCGGAGCGACGGTGATGGCGCTCGGCGCCTGTCTGGCTCTGGGGATTCAGCATCTGGCCACTAAGCGCATGCTGAACGCGACCCTGGGTCTGGTTGACAAATCTTTTCATCACGCGGTGGCCGTGGCTACCTACACCGATGACCGGGGTGTGATCGGAAAACTCAAGGTGGCTATCCTGAGCGGGTCGGCCCATCTCGATACGGCGCTGACACGGATACAGGATGCGGCCCAAAGTGTGGCGAACGAAGCGAACGCGGCGCAGGAGCTGTCGCACTCTTCGCATATCGCGCTTGGGCGTCAGCAGGATGAAACCGATCAGATCGCGACCGCCATCCATCAGATGACAGCCACCATCAATGAGGTGTCCGGCCATGTGCAGGAGACCGCGAACCAGGCCGACGATGCCAACCAGGTAGCCCTCTCGGGCAGGGCATTTGCGATGACGGCGCGGGAGTCGATCGACCAGCTGCGACAGACAGTCGACTCCATCGCCGCTGCCATCGCCGACCTGGCAGAGCAAACCCACAAGATCGCCAATGCGGCCGGTATCATTGAACAGATCGCCGAACAGACCAACCTGCTGGCGTTGAACGCGGCGATCGAGGCAGCCCGCGCCGGTGACCAGGGGCGCGGCTTTTCCGTGGTTGCCGACGAGGTGCGGCAACTGGCGCAGCGTACCCAGAGCTCGACGAGCGAGATTCACGAGATCCTGGATGCGCTGCGCCGCAGTGTCGGCAGTTCGGTTGTCATTGCCGGCGAGGGGCAGAGCGAAGCTCAGGCGGGGCTGAGCAATGTCGAGGAAACGGCCCGGATCCTGGATCGAATCTCGGCGATGATGACCAATATCGCCAACATGTCGCTGCAGATGGCAACCGCAGTCGAAGAGCAGGCCCATGTCTCCGATGAAATCGGTCGTCAGATCACCAAAATCGCGGATATCTCCACTCATAGCCTGCAGGAGACCGAGCAGTCCTCCAACAGGATGTGCAAGCTGCGTGACGTCGCCGGCATGATGAGCGAGTTGGTCGTAGGGTTCGGTCGTTAACCCCTGTCACCTTGATGCGCATCATGTCGCCGTCGCACCGGAGCCGCTAGGCTGGACGCACTCGTTTACGCTCAGGAGGTTGCAGTGGAGCTGGTGTGTCCTGCCGGAAGTTTTCCCGCCCTGAAGGCCGCTGTGGATAACGGCGCCGATGCCGTCTATTTCGGATTCCGCGACAAGACCAACGCGCGTCAGTTCGCCGGGCTCAACTTCGACCGGCGCAAGGCGGAGAAGGGGATCGACTACGCCCGCAGCCGCGGCGTCAAGGTGCTCTGCGCCATCAACACCTATCCCCAGCCCGAGGGCTGGTCGACCTGGCAGGCCGCGGTGGATATGGCCGCCGACCTGGGTGTCGGCGCGCTGATCGCCGCCGATATGGGGGTGCTCGGCTACGCCGCCGATCGTCATCCGCTGCTGCGTCTGCACCTGTCGGTACAGGGCTCGGCGACCAACTACGAGGCGCTGGAGTATTACCGGCGTCAGTTCGGCATCCAACGCGCGGTGCTGCCGCGGGTGCTGTCGCTGGCGCAGGTGGAGCACCTGTCCGCGCATACCGAGGTGGAGCTGGAGGTGTTCGCCTTCGGCAGCCTCTGCATCATGGTCGAGGGGCGCTGCTACCTCTCCTCCTACCTGACCGACGAATCCCCCAACACCTGCGGTGCCTGCTCGCCGGCCAAGGCGGTGCGCTGGCAGGAGACCTCGCGCGGGCTGGAGTCGCGCCTGAACGAGGTGCTGATCGACCGCTACGGCGAGGGCGAGAAGGCGGGTTACCCCACCCTGTGCAAGGGGCGCTTCGAGGTGGAGGGCAACGTCTACCACGCGATGGAGGAGCCGACCAGCCTCAACACCCTGGATCTGATCCCGGAGCTGAAGCGGATCGGCATCCAGGCGGTCAAGATCGAGGGGCGTCAGCGCAGCCCCGCCTATGTGGCGCAGGTCGCGCGGATCTGGCGCGAAGCGCTCGACAGCGCGGCACGACCGGGCGCATTCAGGGTACAACCCCAGTGGGACCAAGGGCTGGAGGCGCTGTCCGAGGGCAGCACCACCACCATCGGTGCCTACCACCGCAGCTGGCAGTAAGGGGATCGAGATGGACAAGTCGCTGAAGCTGACCCTGGGGCCGCTGCTCTACTTCTGGCCCAAGCAGGATGTGTATAACTTCTACGCCGAGATGGCGGAGCTGCCGCTGGACACCGTCTATCTGGGCGAGACGGTCTGCTCCAAGCGACGACAGCTCAGGCTCGACGACTGGATCGAGATCGGCCGCGACCTGCGCGCCTGCGGCAAGCAGGTGGTGCTCTCCGGCCTGGCACTGCTGGAAGCGGAGTCGGAGCTGAAGATGCTGCGCCGGATCTGCGCCAACGGCGAGTTCCGGGTCGAGGCCAACGACATGGCGGCGGTGCAGTTGCTGAGCGACCAGGGAGTGGCGTTCGTCACCGGGCCGTCGATCAACATCTACAACCTGAACACGCTCAAGCGCCTCTACGCCGACGGCATGCGCCGCTGGGTGATGCCGGTGGAGCTGTCGGCGCAGACGCTGGAGCAACTGCTGCAGCAGGCGGCGCAGGACGGCGGCCTGCCCGAACTGGAAACCGAAGTGTTCGCCTACGGCTGCCTGCCGCTGGCCTACGCCGCCCGCTGCTTCACCGCCCGCTACCGCAACCTGCCCAAGGATAACTGCAACTTCTGCTGCATCGAATACCCGGACGGCATCCCGCTGCGCTCGCAGGAGGGCAAGGGGCTGTTCACGATGAACGGCATCCAGACCCTGTCCGGCGAGCACTACAACCTGGAACACGAACTGGACGCGATGCAGCAGATAGGGGTGAACCGGGTGCGCCTGAGCCCGCAACGCCAGGGGATGAACGAGGTGGTCGAACGTTTCGCCAAGCGCCTGAACGGCGAGCGCTCCGAGACGATCCCGCTGCTCAGCACCGGCCAGTGCAACGGCTACTGGTACGGGCTGCCGGGGACGGATCGGGTGTAGGTCGGCAGGATATATGGGCGGACAGGTGCCGCCCATCTCATAGCGGAGACTACTTCTGCAGTCGCCGCACAATCCGAAGCCCACGCTGGAACAGCGCGGGCATCTCGCTCCAGTCCACGCTGTCGAGCAGGTTCTTTACCGCCAGTCCCAGTTCGGTGTCGCCCTCGATCAGCAGGCGGCGCTGGAAGAACAGCGTGTCCGGGTCCTCCTCCAACGTGGCAAGACGGGCAAACTCGCGGGCATCGCCGCGGATCCAGGCATCGGGTTCCGTGGCCGGTTCCACCCGCAGGCGGCCGTCGCGGTAGCCGAACGCCAGCCGTATCCCCAGATCCTTCACCTCCAGCCCCAGTTGGCGCTGCTCCAGAAAATCGAACTCCTCGTCGGCCAGCTGCTCGCGGAACAACCGGTTCAGCATCCGCTCCAGCACCAGGCTTTTCAACCGGAAGGGGATATGCGGCTCGGCCTTGCCGACCAGCGTGTACAGGCCGGGCTTCCGGGGCAGGCCGGGCAGCAGGCGGAGAGGGAGGGGTAGGCGGGGGCGTAGCAACATATAAAGGACTCCTGAAACAGTTGGCTGATACTAGGCGAAAAAATTTTTCCGCCCCTTGATGTCTGTCAAGGTTCCGGTTGGGTGTCGCTGCCGATAATGATCTATATGTTGTGGTTGTGAGATAGCAAAAACACTACATATAGTGAATGAAGGGGTGTGGCGGTGATGGATAGATACGCGAACGTAGAGGCGAGAGGCAGCAGCGTGGAGGCGAGGGGCGGCAGCGTAGAGGTGAGAAGCACCGTCGACGAATACCTTGAGCGCAGCGACTGGCGGGTCAACGCCAACGCCAACCAGGGCTACTCGCTGGGCGGACTGATCCTGAACGTGTCCGGCAAGGTGATCGCCAACTACTGGCTCAACGAGGTCTACCCCCCGCTGATCGGAACGGCGCACCGCGAGGGCGACCTGCATATCCACGACCTGGACATGCTCTCCGGCTACTGCGCCGGCTGGTCGCTGCGCACGCTGCTGTTCGAGGGGCTCAACGGCATTCCGGGGCGGCTCGAGAGCGGCGCGCCCAAGCACCTGTCCAGCGCCGTCGGCCAGATCGTCAACTTCCTCGGCACGCTGCAGAACGAGTGGGCCGGCGCCCAGGCGTTCAGCTCCTTCGACACCTATCTGGCGCCGTTCATCCGCAAGGACAACCTGCCCTACGACCAGGTGCTGCAGTGCATGCAGGAGCTGATCTACAACCTCAACGTGCCCTCGCGCTGGGGCACCCAGACCCCGTTCACCAACCTGACCTTCGACTGGCACTGCCCGGACGACCTGAAGGAGCAGGTGCCGGTGATCGGCGGCGAGGAGATGCCGTTCAGCTACGGCGAACTGCAGACCGAGATGGACATGATCAACCGCGCCTATCTGGAGGTGATGGACGCCGGCGATGCCAAGGGGCGGGTGTTCACCTTCCCGATCCCGACCTACAACATCACCAAGGATTTCGACTGGGACAGCCCCAACGCCGAGCTGCTGTTCCGACTGACCGCCAAGTACGGCCTGCCCTACTTCCAGAACTTCATCCGCTCCGACCTGGAGCCGAACATGGTGCGCTCCATGTGCTGCCGCCTGCAGCTGGATCTGCGCGAACTGCTCAAGCGCGGCAACGGCCTGTTCGGTTCCGCCGAGCAGACCGGCTCCATCGGCGTGGTCACCATCAACTGCGCGCGGCTGGGCTACCTCTACAGGGGCGACTGGGAGGGGCTGTACGAGCGGCTCGACCATCTGCTGATCCTGGCCAAGGAGTCACTGGAACTGAAGCGCCGCCGCATCCAGCAGTTGATGGACGAGGGCTTGTTCCCCTACACCAAGCGCTACCTGGGCACGCTGCGCAACCACTTCTCCACCATTGGCGTGAACGGTATCAACGAGATGCTGCGCAACTTCAGCGACGACCGCATCGATATATCCTTCGACGAGGGACAGGCGCAGGCGCTGAGGCTGCTCAACCATATCAACGAGCGGCTGACCCAGTTCCAGGAGCAGACCGGCCACCTGTACAACCTGGAGGCGACCCCGGCCGAGGGCACCACCTACCGTTTCGCCCGCGAGGACCGCAAGCGCTGGCCCGATATCCTCCAGGCCGGTACCCGCGAGCACCCCTATTACACCAACTCCAGCCAACTGCCGGTGGGGTACACGGACGACCCCTTCCTGGCACTGGAGAAGCAGGACGTACTGCAGACCCGCTACACCGGCGGCACCGTGCTGCACCTGTACATGCGCGAGCGGATCTCCAGCGTGCGCGCCTGCAAGCAGATGGTGAAACAGGCACTGAGCAACTTCGCGCTGCCCTATATCACCATCACCCCGACCTTCTCCATCTGTCCGCATCACGGCTACCTGGCCGGGGAGCACGAATACTGTCCGCGCTGCGACGAGGAGCGTCTGCAGCAGAAACTGTCACGGAGCGAACAGGCACCTGCCTGCGCCTGAACGGGCGCAGGCAACCAACCTAAGCAAACCAACCGAAGCAAAACCTAAGGAAAACAAGGAGAGCCACCATGAATGCAGCCCAACTACTGAAACCGGAAGAGCGTCAGCGTTGCGAAGTCTGGACCCGAGTCATGGGCTACCACCGTCCGGTGTCCCAGTTCAACGCCGGCAAGCGCTCGGAGCACCAGGAGCGTCGCCACTTCGTCGAGAAGCTCTAATGACCGAGCGGCTGCGTACACCGGAGGTGCTGCGGGTCAGCGGCATGACACCGCTGACCACTATCGACTTCCCGGACCACCTGGCCTGTGTGCTCTACACCCAGGGCTGCCCGCTGCGCTGCCGCTACTGTCACAACCCCCACCTGATCCCGTTCGGCGATCAGGCGGGAGCCCTCTCCTGGCTGGAAATTGAAGAGTTCCTGCACAGGCGTGTGGGTCTGCTCGAAGCCGTGGTGTTCAGCGGCGGAGAGCCGACCCTGCAACCCGCCCTGGCCGCGGCGATGTCCGCGGTCAGGGAACTGGGTTTCAAGATCGGGCTGCACAGCGCCGGCGTCAGCCCGGTGCGTCTGGCCAAGCTGCTGCCGCTGGTCGACTGGGTCGGCCTGGATGTGAAAGCCCCCTACCACCGTTATGCGCGAGTCACCGGCCGCGACCACCAGGCGGTGCAGAACCGGCGCAGCCTGGAACTGCTGCTCGACGCCGGCATCGCCTTCGAATGCCGCACCACCGTCGACTGGCGCCTGTTCTCCCCCGACGAACTGCACAACCTGGCCTGCCAACTGGCGGAACTTGGTGTAGAGCGCTACGCCGTGCAGATCAACCAGGGCCGCAACTGCCTCGACCCCGAACTGGAGCAGACCGTCGCACTGCCGACCGAACAGCTGGCGAGCCTGAAGCGGAAGCTGAACGCGCTGTTTCCGGTATTCGAGTGGCGGGAGTGAGTGTAAGAATTCAGCATCCAACAGCGACTCAGCTTATATCGATAGGGCCGACGCAAGGCGAGCGGGCGGGATGGCGCCGGTATGTTGCCGGGGTGGGTGAAGGATCGCTATACCTGAACTACGATGAGCACCTATGCTATTGGCTGATCGAGCGCTGGAGTGCGGCAAAGGGTATGAAACGAATCAAGGCTGATCGAATGGATGAAGTTTCACTGACAGAACCACAATCGGGCAGACGGGAGGAGACATCCGTCCTGAACGATTCCGCATACCTGGAGGATCTGCGCAACCAGATGCTCAAGTTCGCGATTCTCCAGTTGTCCGACGTATCGCTGGCCGAAGAAGCGGTTCAGGAAGCGTTGATGGGGGCGCTGAAGAACGCCGGTTCCTTTGGCCGTCGAGCGGCGCTGAAGACCTGGGTGTTTGCCATTCTCAAGAACAAGATCGCGGATACGCTGCGGCAGCGGCAGAGGTTTGTCGGCACCGGCAACCTATACGATGCCGACAGCGAGAACGAGGTGCTGGACATCTTGTTCGATTCGAACGGCTTCTGGCATACCCAGGAGCGGCCGGTCGCCTGGACAGAACCCGCGGAGAGCATGCTCAACGAACATTTCTGGCGTGTGTTCGATGCCTGCCTGAATGGCTTGCCGGACGTTCAGGCGCGCATCTTCATGATGCGGGAGTTTCTGGAGCTGGACAGTACGGAGATCTGCATGACCGAAGCCATCTCCGTGAGCAATCTGCACGTGATACTCCATCGGGCTCGATTACGCCTGCGGGAGTGTCTGGAAAATAAGTGGTTTCAGGGGGAGAGGAGGCGATGATGAACTGCCATCAAACGACCAAGCTGCTGTCCGATGCCCAGGAACGGACACTGTCCTGGAAGGAGCGCCTGGCGATCAGGCTGCACATCTCCATGTGTTCAGGTTGCCGTAATTTCGCGCACCAGATGCCGGTGCTGCGCAAGATCGCCAGGGTGTATGCCAAAAGCGAGGACTCCCCGGTACGGAATCGCAAGCCTGACACCGAGGTATAATCGGTAGTAGCGGAGGAGAAGATGCATAGAGCACTGACAATACTGCTACTGGCGTTCTGGATCGGCCAACCCGGTTGGGCCGCCGGGATCGATCATGCCGAGTGGGACCTGTTGCTGAAATCCCATGTCCACCGGATCGACGGTGGGCGGGCTACCCAACTGGACTACAGCGGTATGCTGCAGGAGCGGGACAGGCTCAAGGCGTATCTGGGCGGTTTGTCGGCGGTTTCACGGCAGCAGTTCGAGCAATGGCCGAAAGAGGAGCAACTGGCGTTCCTGATCAACGCCTACAACGCCTGGACCGTCGATCTGGTGCTGATCGCCTATCCGGACCTGACATCGATCAGGGACCTGGGCAGTCTGTTCCGAAGCCCC
>Ga0214472_10003649_pt1 | contig 16285 bp, 12 predicted proteins | sample RVTome_6_FD_207662 | JGI IMG/M metagenome (GOLD analysis project Ga0214472, IMG submission 207662) | Soil microbial communities from uranium-contaminated site in the Upper Colorado River Basin, Wyoming, United States - RVT140D175 | ecosystem: Environmental > Terrestrial > Soil > Contaminated >... | reverse complement strand
TCCGGGCCCAGGTCAAGAGTCTGAATCTGGAGGACAACGTTATATTCGCTGGTTTCCGAACCGACGCTCCCCGAATTATCGGCGCCGCTGATGTATTTGTGCTTCCTTCCATGTTTGAGGGCCTGCCCATCGCCATGCTGGAAGCAATGGCCCTGGGTCGTCCGGTGATTGCCAGTCGAGTAGGCGGCGTCCCCGAGGCCATTGAGGACGGAGTTGATGGACTGCTGATTGACCCGATGCGCCCCGACCAGCTAGCGGAAAAGGTTCTTACGGTGATACACTGTCACAGACTGCGGGAGAAATTGTCGAATAATGCAGTGCTGAAAGTGCGAGAGCATTTTGGTGTCAAGCGGATGGTAACCAGCACTGAAGCCCTGTACACATCAGTGCTCACGGAAAAAGGGTCGTTGTAATGGCCCAGACGGCGTTGACCTACACTGCCAGAGGCTACCGGCCCGGGGATGAAGCCGATGTTCTGGAACTGCTGAAACTGTCCCTCGGTGAGTCACCCGCCCTGCGGCGAACCCCGGACCTCTGGCGGTGGAAGCACCAGAATAACCCCTTCGGGCCGTCTTACGTGCGGGTAGCCTGCGACGAAGCCGGTTTGCTGGTGGGGATGCGGGCCTTTATGCAGTGGGAATTCCAGGTAGAGGGCCGCCGCGTCCGGGGGGTAAGGGCGGTTGATACTGCCACCCATCCTGATTACCGTCGGATGGGGATTTTCGCCTCCCTGACCCGCCAGGTAGTGGAAGAAGCTAAAACTGACGGAGTAGACCTGATTTTCAATACGCCCAACCGCTACTCACTGCCGGGGTATTTGAAGTTGGGCTGGCACCTGGTCGCGGCGGTCCAACCCGTGGTAAAAGTATTGAACTATCCGCGCTTTGTTTTTGGCCTCGCCAGGCATGGGTTGAGGCTCCACCCCTCGCTCTCTGATTTGGGTCAGACGGACTTTTTTAGAGCAGAGCCTACTCCGGTGGCTACGCTGCTGGAGCGGAAGGGCCCCGTTGAGCAGCTTCTGATCCGTCAGGGCGATGCGGCCAACCAGCAGCCGGGGGGCATCAGTACCCACCGTTCCTGGGACTACCTGCGCTGGCGCTATGCCGACCATCCGACGATTCCTTATTGGGCGGTATTCATTGAGGACGGTTCCGGCTTGCTGGGGTGCGCCATATACCGGAACAATATCCGCTTCGGCCTTCGAGAAGTAGTGTTGTGCGAACTGTTGCTGGGCCCGACGGGCCAGGGCGTGGGTCGAGAACTATTAAGCCGTTTGCGTGCTGCGGTAAATGCCGATTACCTGATCGCGCATTTCCCCGACGGGTCGGCGCCCCACCGGCTTCTGAAAGACTGGGGGTTTCGAGTCATCGCCAGACGAGGAATCGACTTCGCCGTTCGTCCCCTGGGCAGCAACTTGCCCAGGGACCCCCTTCGCTTCAATAACTGGAGCCTGACGCTGGGTGACCTGGAGTTATTTTAGGGTTCGCCCACGAGGAATTCATGGCAATCGCAGGCTACCGGCAAGTTTTATTCATAGTATCCGTGGTTGCCCTGGCTCTCATGCTAGGCCTGGTCATGAGTGCCACGGACTACAACGTCAGGGGAGTCACGCTGGTACTGCTATTCTTGATCATTCTGGTCATTTTTGTGGTGGGACCCCGGATGGCGTCAGGTGAAGGCAGGTATTTCCTGTACCTGTTTTTTCTTGCTTTCCTGCTCAAGATGGGTGCTTCCACTTTCAGAATGGTCTGGGCCCTGGAAGTCAAGGAAGGAAGGATCGATGCCGGCCGGTACGACCAGACCGGCCGATTACTGGCCGAAAGGTTCTGGCAATGGGACTTCAATGCCTTTGTGCCTTTCTTTATTCGAGGCACCCACTTCGTTGAGGCCATAACTGGCCTGGTGTATGCGTTTATTGGACCCACACTATACGGCGGATTCTTCTTCTTCGCCTTTCTGGCCTTCCTCGGCAGTTGCTTCTATTACAAGGCCTTCAGATTGACCTTCCCCAACAGCACCGGGAGTCTGTATCTGGCCATGATCTTTTTCTATCCTTCCTGGCTTTACTGGCCCAGCAGCATCGGAAAAGATGCTTCGTTGGCCTTTTTAATTGGACTATCGGCATATGGATTCGCCCAGTGGCTGCGCCCAGGGGAAGCGGTCCCCATATACCACAGGATTATCTCGATATTTATGGTTGCTTCCGGCCTCTATGGGACGTACATGATTCGGCCTCATGTCGCGGCGTTCCTGGCCATAAGTATGGGTGTAGCCCTGGTGTTTCAGCGACACCGGATGGGTGCATTTACCCCAATTGTCAAGATTTTCATCGTTGCGGCGGTACCCCTGGTGGGCTGGTTCATTATCAGTCAGGCGGGCAGCTTTGTGGGTGCGGAGCAGTTAGACTTGAGCGGAGGCATCGAAGCATACCAGGATATCCAGCGGAGAGCCGGCGACGGTGGGTCGGCCTTCGATCCGGTTTCGATTACCGACCCCCTGGGTGTGCCAATGGCCATCGTCACGATACTGTATCGGCCATTTCCCTGGGAGGCCCACCGGGGCGCGGCATTGGTCCTGGCCCTGGAAGGATTCGTCCTGTTGTGCCTGACGATGTGGCGTTTTCGGAACATCCTGGCGGCGCTTCGGGCAGCTTGGTCCAACCCGTATCTGATGTTCATTTTTGTGTATTCCCTGGTGTGCATCCTGGCGTTTACCTCCTTTGGTAATTTCAGCATCGTAGGTCGTCAGCGGCTTCAGTTCCTCCCCCTGTTTTTCATGCTGCTGGCCTACCCCCTTTCCCAGGTAAAGGAGAAATTGGTACAGAAGAGGGCGGCGGTCGCCACCAGAGTCAGGCAGGAACGGATGTTGGCCGAGCGAATGCAGTTAGTTTCTCCGGCGACCAATAAGCGGGAGTAGCTGTGGGCGTTGAGTCTTCATACTGGCAAATGCCACGAATTCTAACTACCGGAACCGCAAGTCAGAGGGTGCTGCTGGGTCTCCAGATACTGGTCGTTCTGGTCTGCCTGACGGGCATCGGAGCCCTGCTCCTGATTTACGTCACCCAGAACAGTCTGGTGGCCCAAGCCTTTGGGGAGCTTTCCCAGCAGGAAGGGCGGGTAAGACAGTTGACTCCAGCAGAATTGGGAGATCTGGCGCATCAGGCATGCCTGCTGGACAGTAACATCAACAACGTGCAGTCCTTCCTGCAACCCCTCGGTAACACCCTGTCGGAAGGCGGCTGGTGCGGGAATTACGTGCGGGTGTTTATCTTCTTCGCCGGGCAGGAGGGATATCGGGCCCACAAGTTTCATATCCAGTCCGATGGCCGGTCCCACACCCTGGCCGAGGTGTACTACCAGGACCAGTGGAGAATTATTGATCCCTTCTTCAACCAGATTTATCAGCTGCCTGATGGAGCGATGGCTACCTTCCAGGACCTGAGGCAAGATTTGATGCTGGTGGACTCACCCACCAGAAGGCCGGTGGATGACCCCCGCCTTGACCGCATCTACGCCAGATATGAGCCAAATTTTCCAGCATTGTATCGAGACGCTCCGGATTTCGCCAGAGGGATGGACCGTAGCGCCTTGTACCACAATATCTTCGTGACCCTCAGCTACCCGTTGTCACTTTTTTATGAGGGGGGCCGGAGACCGATTTTGCCCTCCTGGCTAGACCGCCCGGAACTGCTGGGGATCTATTTTCTCTCCCTGGTGCTATTGATCGCGGCGGTCCCAACGGCGAAGAGACTTTACAACTATTGGCAGGTCCGTGGTCGAACTGGGAAATTCGGTCATTCTTCGGGTTCACCATAGATAAACTTTCTCTTGACGCTACGATGATTCCTCTTCCCGGTAATCAGGACCCCTTTGGGTTAACCTGAACCAGAGGTATGGAGTTTACCAACAGCATGAGGGTTGAATCTCGAAAGGGAAGCTTTGTGCTTTCCATTGATACCGAACTGGCCTGGGGCAGTGTGCACAGCGGTTCATTCCAGGACCGTTGGGAACACTATAACCGGACCAGGCCGGTTATTTCCCGGTTGCTGGACTTGCAGGAGAAATACGAAATTCAGGCTACCTGGGCGGTGGTGGGACACCTGTTTCTGGATAGCTGTGAGACCGAGGATGGGGTAAAGCACCCGGAGATTACCCGTCCGTCCTATGACTGGTTCGAGGGAGATTGGTTTGCTGCCGATCCCTGCGGTCGTACTCAGTCTGACCCTAATTGGTATGGCCCGGACATTGTAAAGCAGATTCAGAATTGCCGAGTGCCCCAGGAAATCGGCTGTCACGGATTCTCCCACATGATTGTGGGCGATGCCGGGTGCAGCCGGGAGTGCTTTGTTTCCGAGATCCGGGCTTGCTTGAAACAAGCGGAAAAATGGGGTTTAACGCTCAAATCGTTTGTTTTTCCCCGGAACAGCGTGGGGCATCTGGACGTGCTGGAAGAAAACGGCTTCAGCGCCTATCGAGGAGGAACACCGGCCTGGTTTACCAGGTTCCCGGGACGGTTCCAGAAGGTTGCCCGGCTGGTCGACAGCCTCCTGCCGATCGCCCCGCCGGTGGTTACCCCTCGGCCAGTGACCGGTGGAATGTGGAATGTGCCGGCCAGCTATTTTTACCCCCACCGGGACGGCTGGGCCAGGAATGTACCCGTGAGCATTGCGGTCCGCAAATCAAAATCGGGGCTGGCCAGGGCGGTGCGGGAGAGATCAATCTTTCACTTATGGTTCCATCCCTTTAATCTGGCCAGCGACCCGGATGCGTTGCTGCAGGGATTGGAGGATATTTTCAAAGATGTTGCGCGGTTGCGTATCCGAGGGCTGCTAGACAACCCAACCATGGGTGGTCTGGCCAAGTTACTCGAAGGCCAACATGAGGAGGTATCAGCATAGTTAATCAGGGTTGTTTCGGCGTTATTGGACTGGGCTACGTTGGTCTGCCCCTGGCGATTCAGTTCACCAGAGCTGGCTACTATGTGGTGGGGGTCGACCTGGATGAGAAAAGAATTGGACAACTGAAAAAAGGGAAATCATACATTGGGGACATCTCCGATGCCGACGTGGCGTCGGCGGTCAATGAAGGCTTGTTCCTGCCGACTGCCGATTACGGCGCCTTGCGGGCAGTCGAAGCCATGAGCATCTGCGTTCCCACTCCGCTGCGCAAGACTAGAGAGCCGGATGTTTCTTTCGTGGTCAGCGTAGCCGAGCGCATTGGTGAAATTCTCCAGAAAGACCAGACAGTGATTCTGGAGAGCACGGTCTACCCGGGGGCCACCAACGACCTGGTTGGGCCGATTCTGGAGTCCCGGAGTAACCTCAAGGCCGGGCATGACTTTCATCTGGCGTTCTCCCCGGAACGGGTGGACCCGGGCAACGGCAAATACCGGATACAGGATATCACCAAGCTGGTGGGCGGCATTAACCAGGCGTCCACCGACCGAGCGGTGGAATTTTACCGGAACGTATTCTCCACGGTGCTACCTTTGTCTTCAGCGAAGGAAGCGGAGATGGCAAAACTGTTGGAAAACACGTTCCGGGCGGTAAATATTGGCCTGGTCAATGAGCTGGCCACGATGTCCCACGGGATGGGTATCGACTTCTGGCAGGTGATTGACGCCGCAGCGACCAAGCCCTTTGGGTTTATGCCCTTCTATCCCGGACCGGGCTGGGGGGGACACTGCATTCCGGTTGACCCCTTCTATCTGTCCTGGACGGCCAAGGCCAATGGTCTGGAAACCGGGTTCATTGACCACGCCGGGCTCATCAACGACCGCATGCCCGGCTACGTCGTGCAGCGAGTAAGCGACCTGCTGAACGACCGGAGCAAGTGCCTGCGAGGGGCCAGGATTCTGCTGATGGGAGTGGCCTACAAGCGCAATGTCGCCGACATGAGAGAATCCCCGGCGCTGGGCATCATCGATGCCTTCAGCAAGAAGGGCGCCGAGATTGTCTATCACGATCCATTCATTCCGACCTTTGAATACATCGGACGGACCTGGCAGTCCCGGGAGGTGGACACCGCCACACTTCAGGAACAGGACTGTGTCGTGATCGTCACCGACCACACCAGCTTTGATTACCAGGCGATGGTCCGGGACAGCAGCCTCATTTTCGATACCCGCAACGCGACCCGGGACGTCCGTAAGGGGCACCCCAACGTTGAGGTCCTCTAGCATGCGTCCAGATGGCGAATATGCGATGGGGCGAGACTAGATCAAGTGGTTCGTGCTCTACAATTCTGCGCCCGCGACGTAACAGTACAAAAGCTGTTGTTACCGCTGATTGACCGCCTGACCGAGGAAGGCTTCGAAGTGGTCAGCGCCTGTACCCCCGGCAGGTATACACCAGGCTTGATTGAGCGAGGCTACGCCCTGCGGGGGGTTGAGGTGGACCGCCGGTTCAGCCCCAGGTCCAACGCCAGGAGTGTATGGGACCTGTACCGGTTGCTCCGGCGGGAGCGTTTCGACGTGGTGCACGTTCACACTCCGGTGGCGGCAGCCATCGGCCGCGTTGCCGCCAGGATGGCCGGCGTTCCAATAATCCTGTACACGGCCCATGGTTTCTACCATCACGAGAATATGCGGTGGCGCAACCGCCAGGCCTGCGTCTGGGCAGAGCGGTTGCTGGGTAAGTTAACCCACACCCTGATGACCCAAAGCCAGGAAGACGCGGCTTCTGCCGTAAGCGAGGGCATCAGTCCCAAGGAGCGGGTGGTCTGGATCGGCAACGGCGTGGACATCAGCCAGTTTCAGCCGGGGCCAGCTTCGGCCCAAGCCAAGGAGTTTTTCGGCATACCGGGGTCGGCGCCGGTGGCCGGGTTCATGGGGCCAATCATCGCTGAAAAAGGGGCACTGGAATTGGTGGACGCCTTCGAGCAGACGCTAAAATCGGTGCCCGATGCCTACCTGCTCCTGGCCGGCGACGCCATCAACGGCGACCGGGACCTGCACACCAAGGACGTCATCCGGCGGAAACTGGAAGGCAATAAACTGTCCTCGAGGATTATTTTCGCCGGGTACCAGGAAGACATCGGCAACTTCATGCAGGCCATTGACCTGTTCACCTTGCCATCGCACCGAGAAGGCATGCCCCGCAGCATTATTGAGGCGATGGCCTCGGGTAAGCCAGTGGTCGCCACCGACATCCGAGGCTGCCGGGAGGAAGTAGTGCACGACCTGACCGGCTTGATTATCCCGCTGCGGGACAGTCGGGCGCTGGCTCAGGCCATGGCCCAGATACTGTCCGACCCTGGCCTGGCCCGGCGCATGGGCCGCGAGGGACGCCAGCGAGCCGAGGCTCTGTATGACGAGCGGGACGTTTTGGACCGGGAAGTCCAGGTATACCGAAAGTTGATCGGGATAAATTAGAGGCTTCATCAGAATGCTTTCACAGATTCACCTACTCAAACGGCATCACCAGATCGAACGAATCCAGGGACTGCCCAAGCGCAAGTTGCACCCGGGATTGGAACGGGCAGTTGACATTGTGATTGCTTGCTTCGCGCTGATGGTGCTGGCAATCCCTCTGGGGCTAATCGCCCTGGCAATCAAGCTGGATTCCCGGGGGCCGGTTTTCTACCAGCAGCGGCGGGCCGGTAAAGCCGGCATACCCTTCAGCATGGTGAAATTCAGGACCATGGTAGACGGGGCAGCGCACATGGGGTTGGGATTAGAGGTGGCACGTAACGATTCCCGTATCACCCGGGTGGGTAAAATACTCCGCATCTGGAGTGTTGATGAGTTTCCCCAGTTGTTCAACATCCTCAGGGGCGAAATGAGCCTGGTTGGTCCGCGTCCAGCTCGCGTCGATCAGGTCGAAAGGTTCAATCAGGAGGAGAAAGGGCGCATGCTGGTCAAGCCCGGTCTCACCGGCTGGGCGCAGGTCAATGGCAGGAACCTGCTGACCTGGAAGGAAAGGATCCAGCTCGACCTGTGGTACGTTTCCCACGAATCTTTCTGGCTAAACTTGAAAATCCTGTTCAAGACAGTATGGGTCGCCTTCATCGCCCGCAGTGGGCAGAACGGCCCGGAGGGAATAACCCGTGATTACGGAGTATAAACTGCGCGCTTCTAGGATCATCGGCCCGGGCGCAATCATCGCTCCGACGGCGCGCATCGGCGAAGGAGCCATTATCACCGGCGAAGTCGAGGTCGGAGCGGGCGTTCAAGTAGGCCGGTACTGCGTACTGGAGGGTACACCCGAACGCAGGACGGTTATTGAGCCTGGAACGCTGCTGGAGGATTTCGTAAAAGTCCATCCCGGTGTCCGGCTGGGCAAGGAAAGCTGGGTGGAGGCCTACACCATTCTCGGCCACCCCACCAAGGCCGACCTGATGGGCCGCGATGTTTCCGCCAATGCTGGCCGGGTAGAAGACCTGCTCATCCGGCCGGCAACCACTATTATCGGCGCCGGGGCGGTTATCCGATCTCATTCGGTGATTTACACCCACGTAGAGATCGGTCATTCGCTGATCACCGGCCAGGGGATAATGATCCGGGAGCACACCAGCATCGGCAACAACTGCGTGTTCGGCACCCACGCCTCTACCGATGGTTATTGCTCCATCGGGCATATGGGTCACATCGGTCAGTACGCCCAGCTATCCCAATCGGCCCGAATTGGCCGTTGCGTCTTCATTGGCGGGCACACGGTCTTCTCGGACAACAAGCACGCGATTAGAGACGTTAATCGAGACCTGTTCGGGGGGACGGTTGAGGACTATGCGCGGGTTGGACTGTCCTGCATCATCCTGCCCTCGATTATCGTAGGGGCCTACTCCCTGGTGGGAGCCGGGTCAGTGGTCACCAGGAACGTTCCTCAGCGGATGGTGGCCTACGGCAATCCCGCCAGAGTCGAACGCGAACTTTCCGAAGATGAGATCAGAGAATACCTGGCTTCGGTAGATACCACCGACTAGAGATACCACCGGCCAGAGATACCACCGAAGGGATGGCAGGTCTAGCAAGGTGCTGAAAAAGGGGAGTCCAGAGGGGCGAAGCCCCTCTGGCAGGGGTCTGGGGGTGTCCCCCAGATACAATTTCCACCCCCCTCCTAGTCAGGAAGGGGGTATGGGGATGGTCGAAAAGGGTTTTTCATCAACCTGCTAATCTGGCGGCCCAAAACTCCAGGATTCAAGACTCAAGGATTATTGTTAAGAGAGAGGACTTATGGATAATCGACCGGCAATTTTGGGCGGAGCTCCTTTGTTAGAGGAAGTGGCAGCTATCGTTCGGCCTTCCATCGCCGACTACACCACCCCGGAGTTGATGGAGCAGATCAAGCAGGTCCTCCTGAGCAATCAGGTGACCAACGGCGTGAACGTGCGGCGGCTGGAAGAGCAGATGGCGGCCTACCTGGGAGTCGATCATGTGGTGGCGGTGTCCTCCTGTACTCTGGGGCAGACCCTGGCCCTGCAGGCCGCTGGTATCGTCGGCGGTGAAGTTATCATTCCCAGCTTCACCATCGCGGCGACCGCCAACGCAGCCTATTGGAACGGCTGCAAGATCGTGCTGGCCGACCTGGACCCGGGCACCTTCAATGTGTCGTTGGAGCATGTCGAGTCACTGATTAACCAGAACACCAGGGCCATCATGCCAGTGCATGTCTTCGGCAATCCCTGTCAGATCGACGAATTGAAAGCCCTGGGCGAAAAATACGGAGTCAAGGTAGTCTACGATTCAGCCCAGGCCTTTGGCTCCAGCTACCGGGGACACAAATTGGGCCATTTCGGGGATTTTGAGGTGTTCAGCGGCAGTCCCACCAAGCACTTCACCTCGGCGGAAGGCGGGTTCGTCGCCACCAACAACGGCGACCTGGCCGCCATGATCCGGTTGACCCGAAACTACGGCGTACTGCCCAATTACGATTGCGTCATGCCGGGTCTGAACGCCCGAATGCCCGAGATCAATGCGGTGATCGGCCAGGCATTGCTCACCGGCACCGACGGATTCATCGAGCGCCGCAATCGCTATGCCGCCACCTACCACGATCTATTGGGCGGGCTGCCGGGCATCAGCTTCCAGAAGATCACCCCCGGGGGTCACTCCAGCTACAACTACTTTGGCATGCTGGTGGAGGCCGACCAGTTCGGCCTGACCAATCGGGAATTGGAGCAGTCCCTGAAGGCAGACTTGATCGGGACCAAGGTCTACTACCACCCGCCGGTGCACCAGCAGCAGGCTTACCAGACCAATCCTCCCACCGTCCTGCCCCATACCGAGGGCCTGACCGAGCGGATCATCTGCCTCCCAATGTATAATGATATGGACGATTCGCTGCTGGAGCGAATAGCCGCTTCCGTGGGACGGATCCACCGCCACGGCGATGAAGTACGGGCAGCTTTATCCGCAAAAGCAATTCACGCGTGAGCAGAGTCCTGGTCATCGGTGCCAGCGGGTTCATTGGACAATATCTGGTGCGCCATCTGCTGGACCGGCCCGAGTATCAGGTCAGCGGCACCTTCAACTCCAGGATGATCCAGTCCAGGATGGTCCAGTCCAGGATGATCCAGTCCAGGATGGTCCAGTCCAGGATGATCCAGTCCAGGGTGGTCCCGGAGGGGTGTTGCAACTGGTACCGGGCCGATTTAACCGACGAGAGAGAACTGGGCGAGGTGTTCGGGACGGTCAATCCGGAAATAGTGGTCCTGCTGGCCGCTATGGCCGACGTTGGCCAATGCGAAAGAGAATACCATCTTGCTACTAAAGTGAACCTCATCGGCACCAAAAATGTCACCAGGCTTTGCGATACTTACCGGGTAAGGTTGGTTTTCCTCTCCACCGAGTATGTTTTTGACGGTGAGCGAGGCAATTACCGTGAAGATGAGACCCCGGCGCCGACCACCCATTACGGGCAGACCAAGTGGGAAGCAGAGCAAGCGGTCTCTCGGTGCCGCAATCCCTGGGGCATTATCCGGACCAGCCTGGTGTACGGCTGGCCCGCTTGGGCTGACCGGGCCAACCTGGTTACGCGGGTAATTGACAATCTGACCAGCGGGCGTCCCGCCTACGGTCACACCGACCAGTACCGGTCACCGGTGTACGTGGAGGACCTGGTGCGGGGGATTGTCAAGGTAATGGAGGAAGACTATTCTGGAGTGTCTCACCTGGCCGGGCCTGACTGGGCCAACATGGGCTGGTTTGTCCAAACGGTGGCGGAGACCTTCCAGATGGATCGATCGCTGGTGGTTCAAGGGGAATCGACAGCACCGGGAGCAGGCGGTGCGAGACCCAGTCGGCTGGGGTTGGATTCAACCCGGTCGGTGGCCCGCCTGGGGTTTCAGCCCAGAGGCATAGTTTCGGGCCTGAAAGATATGCAAGCGAATAGGAGGGAGCGACCTTGACGACAAAGGTATTAGTAACCGGCGGCGCAGGCTTCATAGGGTCTCACCTGGTAGAAGCCTTGGCCAGCGAAGGTTACCAGGTAAAGGTCCTCGATAGCCTGATCAAAGGTAAGATGAGCAGCATTCAGCCCCTCATTGACGAGGGGCGAGTACAGTTCATCGAAGGTGACGTACGCTCTCGGGACGCGGTGGACAAGGCGATGAAGGGAATTGACTATGCCTTCCATACTGCCGGCGTCCACATCAAGCGTAGCGTTGAGTCGCCGGAAGACATGATTGAGGTCAACATCCGTGGTTCCTACAACGTCTTCAAGTCGGCGTTGGAACACGGCGTGAAACGGGTTATCTTCTCGTCTTCCTCCAGTATTTACGGAGACCCCAAGAAACTGCCCATGTCCGAGGACGACGCGGCGGCTCCGGTGGAGCCCTACGGGGCCAGCAAATGGATGGGTGAGCAGTTGCTGGCGCATCTGGCTACCGAAGGCCTGAAGTACAACGCCCTGCGGTACTTCAACGTTTACGGTGAGCGTCAAGCCGCCCACGCCTTTTACACCACCGTGATCAGCAATTTCATCAAGCGGCTGCTCAATGGACAGCCACCCGTCATTGACGGTGAAGGCACCCAGTCCATGGATTTCACTCACGTCAGCGACATTGTCCAGGCCAATATCCTGGCCATGACCAGCGAGGCCCACAATGAGGTGTTCAATGTCGGCACCGGGGTTCCCACCACGGTAAGGGAACTGGCGGACATTCTAATCAAGGCTCTTGGTTCCAATGTCGAGCCCGAGTTCAGCGGACGGCCCACTCTGGTATCCCGCCGAAAGGCCGACCTGACCAAGATCCGGGAATTACTCGGATATGAGCCAAAGATGGAAGTTCGCCGAGGCTTGACCGAAGTAGCCCGGGCGATTGCAGCCCACCCGGACTCATATTAGCCAGACCGATTCAATAACATCCAAATACAGGGAGTAATAGCAGGGAGTAATAGCAATGATGGAACTGAAAAAGAACCTACTAGAAGGTAGCAAGCGCATCGGTATCTGGGGAGTCGGTCATATCGGCTATTCCACCATGTCCCACTTCGCCGAAAGCGGCGTGCATTGTGTTGGGTATGACATCGAACCCCGGAAGGTAGCGGAAATCAACCGGGGAGAAATTCCCATCTTCGCCATGGACTACTGGCTGGGTTTCGACCCCGAATTCCTGTATCGCCACGGTGTCGCCCGGGCCACCACCGATTACCAGGAACTGATGGCTCCCGATGTGGCGGTACATTTCATCTGCATACCCACCGAACGCAATGGTGAGCCCTTCCTGGAGCCGCTGGAAGACGTCTGCCACAAGCTGATTGATGCGGTAAAGAACAAATCCTTCAGTGAGCCGCCTCTGATCATCATTGAATCGACGCTGACCCCTGGCACTACCGACCATTTCGTGATTCCCCGGTTCCAGGCCGCCGGACTGGCCGTCGGTAAGGACGTACTCATTGGTTGCGCCCCCCGCCGGGACTGGTTCTCCAGCACCGACAACAAGTCGTTGCGCACCATTCCTCGCATCTTCGGCGGGGCCGACCCGGCAACTTCCGCAGCCATTCAACAGGTGCTATCAATAGTCTGTGCATCTCTGGTTCCCGCGCCGGACCACATGCACGCTGAAGTGGTAAAAAGCATCGAAAACGCCTACCGTCACGCTGAAGTAGCCCTGGCCTTTGAACTGTCCCGGGCTTATCCCAGCCTGGATATGCGCACCGTGCTGGAACTGGTGGGCACCAAGTGGAACGTGGGAACTTATTTCCCCAGCTTTGGTGTCGGCGGTTACTGCATACCCCTGTCCAGCCACTACGTGATTCAGGGCGCGGAGCATCCGGAGGAACTGACCCTGCTTCGTCAGACCGTCAAGGTGTGCGAGCAGCAGCCGCTCCTGGTGGGCCAGGCCCTGCTGAAATCTGGGGCCAAGAAGGTCGGTATCCTGGGGCTGTCCTACACCCAGAACGTGAAGGTCTGGGCGCAGAGTCCCACCCTGCGTATTTCCGAATTCCTGCTGAAGGCCGGCGTTGAGGTCAAGGTCAACGACCCCCATTATACCCAGGAAGAGGTCACCAGGATTGTGGGACTGGAAACCTTTGAGTTCCCGGAGGGGCTGGACCAGTTCGACGCAGTGCTGGTGGTAGCGGGTCACCGCGAGTACCGGCTCGCCGACCACACGCACCTGTTCCAGCATCTGCCCAACTGCAAGATTATTCTGGATAGCCCAGGCATGTGGAAGGATGTGGACTTCACCGGCACTGACGTTGAGTACCACGTAGCCGGCGATGCCTGGTGGTTGAACGGCCGCGCTCCGGCCGCAATTGGGGAGCCAGCAGCGAATCAGATTATGGCAACCCGATAGAGATTTTTCCGGAATCATCCCGGGCCGGAGATTAGCGGGCGCAAATAAGGCCTGGTGCCAGTTGCGCCCGCTTCGGCCGGGGTGGCGGCGCAGTCACCATTGACCGTCCGCAGACATCGGGACAGATTATAGTCCTGAGCCGCGCGGATCAGATATTGACCGGACCTAGCCTGCGGTGCATCAAGTCGGAAGCTTGGTCGTCGGAAGCTTTGTTTTTTGATAAACTGTCAGGAGAGAGACTTGAATCCTTACTGGGAACCCTTACCTGGAAGGTTTGTGAGGTCATAATCTAATGGAACAACAAGGACTCGATTTAAGTCACTACAGCAGACTGCTCTGGAAGGGGAAATGGGTAATTTTGCTCACTGCCCTGGTCGCCATTATGGGAGTGATCGTGTTCACCGGGTTACAGCCCGAACCCACTCCGACTTATCGAGCCACGGCTACGGTCAAAGTTGAGGCGGTCAGCGCGCCGGCCGCCCTGGGAAATGCATCGTCGGTACTAACTTCCGATCGAAGCCTCAACACCGAGATTCAGCTCATCGGCAGCCGAAACGTGATGGAGCGGGCCTTATTCAAGCTGCAACCGGATTCGGTGAGCAACCCGCCTGAAGTCATTGCGCTGCAGGTCGCCCAGCTACAGAGGGACATTTCGGTGAGAGCGGTATTGAACACCAATCTGCTCGAAATAAGGGCCCAGGCGAATAGTCCAGTAAACGCGCAGCATAAAGCGAACGCAATTGTCGAGGCCTATATTGACTATGTGAAGGAGGCCCAATTCGGGGCAATCGAAGACGCGCTGAGCGTCATAGTGGCCGAATTGGCCGGCGTTGAGCAGATTAGCGGGCCGGCGAATAACCAGCTGGCGGCGCTCCTGCCCACCCTGGGCTCGGAGTTGGCTGCGATATCCCGGTCGGTGGAGAAAAGCCATCAGGTACTTACTGAGTTGCAGGGTCAGCAGAATCCAGGGACGGTGGACCTTTCGATAAAGCAGGAGATCCCCAAAATCGATCGGGCAGCCAATGAACTGAGCACCATAGCCCAGAACCTCCAGGGCACGTCCGGCGAAATTGGTAGCGCGATCAATGGAGGCCCCCAGGCGTCGGAATCGGCCACTGATGATCCCCTCACCCTGCAGGCTGCCAGATTGGAGAGGACTGCCAAAGATTTGAACTTGGTCTATGATCAGATCAGTGACATCCGCGGTGATATCAGGAACCTGGACCCCTCCCGGGCGTTCAATCTGGCCATTGACCGGTCCAACGACGCTCAGCTGGTCCTGCGTAGAGTCCCCACCCAACTGGCATCAGTCCGGTCGAGCACCGCCGTGGCATCCCGGGAAATCAATTCCATCGTTTCGTACGTTGAGACGGTAACCGATGATTTGCGGGCTTTGACCGTCAGATTGCAGAGTGCTTTGGAAGGTAAGGGCTTTACCCAAAGTGAGCGGTTAATTCTGCGGGGCCAGATCCTTTCCCAAACCCTGGGTCTGGAAACCGCCGCGTCAGACCTCAAAAGGTTACGGGAACGGGGCCAGTCGGAAGATTTCAACGGCGCAGACATCGGCAAAATCGCCGCTGCTGAAGGGGACATCAGGACGGCGATCAAACAGATTGACCTGCTGTCAGCCGCCCTCGACACCGCCGCCGATACGTCAACCCTTAGCCAAGACCTGAGCATATCCCTGAGTTGGATTCGCGAGAGCAGCCAGGGCCTGGTCACAGTATCCAATGGATTCCGGCGATTTGAGTCCAACGGTGACCCCCTGCGAGAAGAGGATATCGCCGCCCGGTCGGGTATTGAACTGGAAAAGTCTGCGTTGACTCTCGGAGTTGCCGCCAGCTCCTTACGCAGCGTGGCACCGGGGATCAACGATCCTTTGCTGCAAGCCAGGCTGGGCAGCGCAACAAATCGCCTGACCTCCATACAAACTGAGATAGTGGCGGTATCAACCCGCCTGACCGGCAGATCAACCGGGCTGACCGTAGTAGCCACGCTGGATAGTCTGGGCTCAGTTGGCGACCGGGTTCAGGCAAATGCGGAAGCCCTTTCCGCGATCCTGGGTATTTTGCAGCCTACCATTGATGACCCCAGCATGGAGAAGGACACAGGTTCCTTGGTCCAGGCATATGAAATCATCCTGGGCGTGGAACAGTCCCTGGATATTGCATCCAGGCAATTGGCTTCGCTGAACCAAGGCAGTCTGGACCCCCTTTTGTCGGGAGAACTGGGGGCTTTGTCCGAAAGATTGAACCGGGCCTACGCCAATATCCAGGTATTGTCCGGTCGCCTGGCCAGCCTCGCTTCTGAGAACCCGATGGGCCAGCAAGCCGGAGCGTTAAGTGCGGTCACCTTCCGTCTGCAAACCGCAATCACCAGGCTTCAGTCGGCTGCTGAATCGGCCGCTGAATCGGCCGAGTCCGGGCTGGTACTGACGGATTTCGACCAGCTGTCACTGGCCGCTGAGCAGTTCAAACAGCAGACCGATGGCGGGATCGCGATCCTGAGCCTGGTCTTTGATGACCTGACGGCAATCCAGAATACCGAGA
>Ga0214472_10003648_pt1 | contig 16287 bp, 13 predicted proteins | sample RVTome_6_FD_207662 | JGI IMG/M metagenome (GOLD analysis project Ga0214472, IMG submission 207662) | Soil microbial communities from uranium-contaminated site in the Upper Colorado River Basin, Wyoming, United States - RVT140D175 | ecosystem: Environmental > Terrestrial > Soil > Contaminated >... | reverse complement strand
TCGCTGCTGGGTCTCACCCAATCGGCGCTGTTCCCGGTCGCCTCAGGGACGATCCGCAGCTGGTTCCCGGTGGGATTTTGGGCCTCGGCTCTGGGCTTTCTGGTCACCGGGCTGTGGCTCGGCGCCGCGGTGACGCCGCCGCTGGTCGCTTGGTTGATGCAGCGGCACGGCTGGCGCTGGTCGCTGGTGCTCACCAGCCTGCCGTCGCTGCTTCTGGTCGCGCTCTGGCAGGCCTATGCGCGCGACCAGCCCGCCGGCCATCCCGCGGTTTCGGCGGCCGAGCTGCGGGAGCTGTCGGCCAATCCGCCGGCCGCCTCGGGCCCACCGGTCAGCGCGCGCCGCATCCTGCGCGTGCTGGGCCACCCGGAGATCCTGCGGATTACGCTCTCGTACTTCATCGTCAACTACGTCTTCTACCTGGTGACCTTCTGGAGCTTTCTTTACCTGGTGCAGGAGCGCCGCATGACGGTGCTCGAAAGCGGCTGGCTCGCGAGCCTGCCGTTCCTGGTGGCTGGGGCCGCGGTCGCCGCCGGCGGCCGGATGGCCGACCGTCTGCGCGCGCGCTACGGAGACCGTCTCGGTATGCGCATGTTGCCCCTGATCGGCCTGCCGTCCGCCGCCGTGTTTCTCTACCTCACGGTCTCCGCCTCGAGCCCGTACCTGGCCGTGGCCGCGCTGTGCCTCGGCTTCGCCTGCGTCGAGGTGACCGAGGGCTCGTTTTGGGGTGCGACCATGCGCCTCGCTCCGACCGACACCATGGCGGCCACCGCGGTGCTCAATACCGGAGGCAATCTCGGAGGCGTGGTGGCCACCCCGATCATCGCCGCGCTGTCGGCACACTACGGCTGGAGCGCCGTGTTCGCGACGGCGGCCCTGACTACCATCGCCGCGGCCGCGCTTTGGCTCACCATCGACGCCGGCCGCGCCCCGGCTCCGGCCGCAGTCTGAAGCGCGGGCCGCAGCCGGAGCTCCGGAACTTGTCTCCTCCGCGCCATTGCGCCATGCTGGCGCTTCGAAATGAGTGCGGATAGAGAGCGGGTTCAGAAACGGCTGCGCGAAGCGCTGCTGCCGCGCGAAGAAATTCTCGAAGCCTATTTGTTCGGATCGCTGGCGCGCGGCGACCATCAGCCCCACAGTGACGTCGACGTGGCGCTGTACGTCGACACTTCAAGGGTGCCCGCCTCCGCCTTCGGCTATGAGGCCGAGCTGGCGACGATCCTGATGCGGGCGCTGAGCGCCGGCCGCGTCGACATCGTCGTGCTGAACTATGCGTCGCCCTTGCTCTACCATCGGGTGTTGCGCGATGGGGTCCGCCTGCTGGCTCGAGACCTGCGCGCCACGACGGCGCGCGAGGGTTACGCGCTGTCACGCTACCTCGATTGGCTGCCCCAACAGAGCAAGTTCGACGCGGCCCTCGGGGAGCGTATCCGGCAGGGCGAATTCGGCCGATGAGCCCCGGGCAACTCGACCCGGAACTGATCCGGCGGCATCTCTACGCGCTGGACGCCGCGGTGTGCAATCTGGAGCGACATCGCGGCAAGCCGCTCGAAGCGCTCGCCGGCGATCCGGATGAGGCCTGGGCGGTCGAGCGTGGCCTCATGTTGTGCGCGCAGAATGTGCTGGACATCGCGACCCACTTGGCAGCCAGCGCCGGCCGAGATGCGACCGACTACGCAGCCGCCATCGACCAACTGGCTCAACTCGGTGTGCTGCCCCCTGAGTTCGCGGCTCACTTTCGCGCGGTTGCCGGTTTCCGCAACATTTTGGTCCATGGCTACCTCAAGATTGACTACGGGCGGGTCCACGAGCTGCTCAACGGGCGCCTGAGCGATTTCCGCAAATTCGCCGTCCACGTCGAGCGCCACTTGCAAGGGGCATGAGTCCGGCCGCGGGACCATGGGGACCAACGATCCGCCATCCAGGCCGTGACCGTTCTGCACTCCACCGCTGAACCGGTTCGGCCCTTTTTGGACTGGCCGGTGGTGACCGACCCGGCGGGCTGGACCGCCGATGTCGCGCTGATCGGCATCCAGCACAGCGAGCCCTACTCCCACGACCCGCGGCCCAACGATCAGTCGCGCGCGCCCGACGCGATCCGCTCGCAGTCGCAGCGCTTCTGCTACGCGCCGAATCATTGGGACTTCGACACCGGCGCGGACCTTCAGGCGATTCTGCCGCCGCGCTGCCTCGACCTCGGCAACGCGGCTTGGACCGGCGGCGACTACGGCGATTACGCCGCCCAGGTCAGCGACCGCGTGCGCCATCTGTGGCGGCAGGGCGCCCAGGTCGTGGTCCTGGGCGGCGATCACGGCGTGACCATCCCCGTGCTCGACGCCCTCGACGCCGTCGGCGAGGCGGTCCACATCCTGCAGATCGACTCCCACCTCGATTGGCGCGAAGAGGTGGGCGGCGTGCGCCGCGGCTACAGCAGCCCGCTGCGCTGGGCGAGCACGGTCCCGGCAGTCTCGGGTATGACCCAGGTCGGCTTGCGCGGGATCGGCAGCGCGCGGCGCGGGGAGGTCGAGGCCGCGCGGGCCTACGGCTCGCAGCTGGTGACCGCCGAGCGCTTCCATGCCGAGGGTCCGGAAGCGGTGCTCACGACCCTACCAGCAGGCCGGGCCGTTTACGTCACCATCGACGCCGACGGGATCGATCCCACCGAGATGCCCGCGGTGATGGCCCCGACCCCGGGCGGGCTGCTGTTCCGCCAGCTCGCCCCGCTGCTGCGCGCGGCCGCGCGCCGCAGCCGGATCGTGGGCCTGGATCTGGTCGAGGTGGCGCCGAGCTTCGATCACGCGAACGGCCAGACCTGCATCACCGCGGGGCGCCTGATCCTCAACGTCTTGGGCGCCTCGTGGGGGCCGGGCGGCAGATACCGAGCCGCATAGACCAAATAGCAAGCCAGGGATTTCGACCCTGATATGCGCCCTAAGGAGTCGCGAATCGGGTGGCATGAGTGGCCGAAGGCCGCCCATGCCACCCATTCAGGATCATGCCGGGATATCAAGTGCGACGCACTTGGCCCGTCAAACGATCTCGTGGAGGCGGGGGAAAAGTGGGGCGCCTTTTTCGATGCGGCGGCCGCTCAGGGCGCCGTCGTACGCGCGCACGTGTTCGAGCCGAGTTTGAGCCGGATCGCGGTCGAGGCCGAGGCGGCGCCAGATCTCGCGGCTGCTGGCCGGAATGAAGGGGGTGAGGTAGAGAGCCGCGAGCCTGAGCGCTTCGGCGAGGGCGACCAGCTCGCGCTCCAGCTCTTCGCGGCGCTCGGGATCGCGGGCCAGCTCCCACGGTTTGACCACGTCGATCCGCACATTGGACAGGCTGACGAGTTGCCAGGCGTGAGCGATGCCTTGGTGCAGCTCGAGCCGCTCCATGCTGTCTTTGTAGGCCTGCGGCAGCTCCTCGAACGCCTGCATCATCGGGTGCTGCGCCTCCGGCGCCGGCGCCGCCGGCAGGGCGCCGCCGCAGTATTTGTCGACCATGGTGGCGAGGCGGCTGACCAGGTTGCCGAGATCGTTGGCGAGGTCCGCGTTGTAGCGGTCCTGGAACCGTTCCCAGGTGAAGTCGCCGTCCTTGCCGAAGGTGTATTCGCGCAGCAGGAAGTAGCGCAGGCTGTCGGCGCCGACCCGCTGGATCGCCTCCAGCGGATCGATGATGTTGCCGGTGGTCTTGCTCATCTTCTCGCCGCGCACGCTGATGAAGCCGTGGGCGAACACCTGGCGCGGCAGCTCGAGGCCCGCGCCCAGCAGCATCGCCGGCCAGATCAAGCAGTGGAAGCGGGTGATGTCCTTGCCGATCACGTGCAGGTCGGCCGGCCAGAGCCGCTCGAAACGCTCCGGTTCGGATAAAAAGCCGGCGCCGGTGACGTAGTTGATCAACGCGTCGAACCAGACGTAGACCACGCTTTCGGGGTCGTCCGGCAGCGGCACCCCCCAGTCGCTGGCGGCGCGCGAAATGCTGATGTCGGTCAGCCCGCGCTCCATCAGGCGCAGCAGCTCGTTGCGCCGCGGCTCGGGCTGGACGAAATCGGGATGGCGCTCGAAATGCTCCAGCAGCGTGTCGCGATAAGCCGAGAGGCGGAAAAACAGATTGCGCTCCTCGATCCATTCGACCGGCCGGCGGTGGATCGGACAGCTCTGCTGCTCGAGCTCCTCGCTTTGGTAGTAGGCCTCGCAGGAGACGCAGTACCAGCCGCGGTACCAGTCGCGGTAGAGCGCCTTCTGGCCGCCGAGCTCGCGCTGCGCCAGCCGGCGGACGAACTCCTGGACCACCGCGTGGTGGCGCTTCTCGCTGGTGCGGATGAAGTCGTCGTAGCGGATGTTCAGCGCATCCCAAACGCCGCGGAACTCGCGCTCCATCTGGTCGCAGTAGACCAGCGGATCCAGGCCCAGCTCGAGCGCCCGGCGCCGGACGTTGAGGCTGTGCTCGTCGTTGCCCATCAGAAAGTACGTATCGGCGCCGCTCAGCCGCTTGTAGCGCGCGATCGCGTCGGCGCAGACCTTCTCGTACGCGGTCCCCAGATGCGGCCGGCTGTTGACGTAGTCGATCGCGGTGGTGAGGTAGAACTTGGACATGGATTTCTATTCTGACGCCGCGGCGATAAAAGGCAATCAAAGCGGCAGCGGCGCTGGCCATGCGGTCGGCTCGCGGCGGGATTTTCGAGAGGGGACAAGCCCCTCCCCTACATCAAAACCGCGGACGAGCAAACCGTTTCAAGACCGGGGCGAGCTCGCGCGCATCGATGTAGGGGCGGGGCTTGACCCCGCCCGAGCGGCCTTCGAATGCGGACGAGTCGCCCCGATCAGCATGGTCGCGCATGACGGGAGGGGACGAGCCCCGCCCCTACAGGTTCTTGCGGGGCTTTTCGAGCACCGCGCGATAGTGGGATTCGTAGGCGTCGACCACGGAGCGGGTCTGGTAGCGCTCGACCGCCAGGGCGCGGGCGGCCGCTCCGAAGGCGGCGTGGCGCTCCTCGTCTTCGAGCAACCCGATCGCGAACCGGCTCATGGACTCGACGTCGCCGATCTCGGCCAGATAGCCGACCTTGCCGTGCTCGACCAGCTCGGGCAGGCCGCCGGTCCGGGTCCCGATCACCGGGACGCCGCAGGCAAAAGCCTCCAGCGCCGCCAGGCCGAAGCTCTCGGTGTTGCTCGGCAGCAGCAACAGATCGGCGCAGGCCAGGATCTCGCTGATCGAGTCCTGCTTGCCGAGCGCGTTGACCTGATCGGCGATGCCGTGCTCGTGGGCGTAGCGATCGGCGGCCGAGCGGTCGGGGCCGTCGCCGACCAGCAGCAGTCGCGCCGGCAGCTTGCGGGCGACGTTGCGGAACACCGCCATCACGTCGAGGATGCGCTTGACCGGACGGAAGTTGGAGACGTGGCACAGCACCTTCTCGCCCGGCTGGAGCAAGCGGCAGACCATCGAGCTGGCGGAGGTGGGCTGGAAGACATCGGTGTCGACGAAGTTGGGGATCACTTCGATCGGCACGTCGCTGTTGACGTTGAGCTTGTCGTAGGTGGCGGCGCGCAGGTACTGCGAGACTGCGGTGACCGCGTCGCTGCGCTCGATCGAGAGCCGGGTGATCGGCAGCAGCGAGCGCTCGTTGCCGACCAGGGTGATGTCGGTGCCGTGCAAGGTGGTGACGATCCAGGGGCTGCGCTCGCGCAGGATCGCGCGCGCCAAATAGGCGCTGGTCGCGTGCGGCACCGCGTAGTGCACGTGGAGCACATCGAGCCGTTCGTAGATCGCGACCTCGGCCATCTTGCTGGCCAGCGCCAGCGAGTACGGCGGATACTCGAACAGCGGGTAGGGATTGATCTCGACCTCGTGGAAGAACAGGTTCTCGGTGTAGCGCTCGAGCCGGCGCGGCAGGGCGTAGGAGATGAAATGGACCCGGTGGCCGCGGCGCGCCAGCTCGGTGCCGAGCTCGGTCGCGATCACGCCGCTGCCGCCGTAGGTCGGATAGCAGGTGATCCCGATCCGCAGCGGCTCCATCAGCCGTCCTCGCGCGCGGGAAAGACGTGCGCCGGCAAGGCCGAGCGGAAGAATTCCACCGGGTCGTCGATCGCCAGACTCTCGCGCACCGTGAAGGCCTCGGCGAAGCTCACGCCGGCGAGCGCCCCGCAGCTGCGGTCGCGCGCCTCCAACACCGCCAAGGTCTCTTGCGCTCCGATCAAAGTGTTCGGCTGATCGGCGGCGCTGGGGTCGTAGAGCTGCGAGCGGTAGCAGCTCAGCGCCTTGAGCTTGCGGTCGTAGACCGCCGAAACGTCGACCACGAACGCGGGCCGCAGCGCGTAGCGCTCGCCGTAGAACAGGACCCGGCGCGGCATGAAGGGCGCGCGCTCGGGCCGGTAGCGCCGCAGGCCGGCGAGGAAGCAGGCCTGCTCGACCAGCCGGGCCGCCCCGCGGTGATCGGGGTGGCGCGCCGCGGGATGAGGCGCCAGAACCAGGGCCGGGCGATGCCGGCGCAGGCACTCGACCACCGCTTGGAGCTGCGCCGGCTCGGGCCGCAGTCCGCCGTCGGGCAGCTTCAGGTTCTCGCGCGCCGCCAAGCATAGGACCGCGGCCGCTTCCTGCGCCTCGCGCTGGCGCTCGTCAGGCGTGCCGCGGCTGGCGAGCTCGCCCAGCGTCAGATCGGCGACGCCGACTCGGTAGCCGCGCTGGGCCAGGCTCGCGAGCGTGCCGCCGCAGCCCATCTCGGCGTCGTCCGGATGGGCGGCGAAGGCCAGAACGTCCAGATCGGTCTCACTCATGACTCGTCTCAGCTAAGGACGCGTCCGCGGGCCGTGGAGTTCAAACACCCGGCCCGCAGGCTGGATGATTCTAATCGCTTCGACGGCGGCTGAGAAACCTTCAGCGAAATGGTGCGTGGTCGCCAACGGGGTGGGATGGGCGGCCGAAGAGCGCCCATGGGCGAGCCGTACATGGCGGGTGAGGTCGTCCATGGGCGCTCTGCGCGTGCCCATGCCACTCCGGGACCGCCCCGCGGCCGATCGGCGTCTTGCATTGAAGGGAAACGGGTGCCCGTTTCCGGCACGGATCCGCCGCCGCGTTAGGAAGAGGGATCGAGCTGCTGGAGCTCGCCGGGCAGCAGCTCGAGCTGGGCCAGCAGGCGCTGCGGGAGATCGAGGCCGTAACGGACCATGTAGGTCGGGAGCCCGAAAACCCGCTCTTGCGGTTGCCCCAGCGGAAACAGCTGATCGAGCAGACGCCGGAGCTGTTCGAGCGACTGCTCATGGCGCTGCTGTACGGACCGCTCGAGCTTGCCGCGCAACCGGCTGAAGACCTGGTCGAGCTCGCGGCCGCTCTTCTCCAGCGGTCCGGACAGGTTGGGATCGAGCGCGAGCAGCGCGCCGCGCAGCGATTCGAGCTCGGCGCCGACCCGGCGCTGGAGCCGTTCGATCGCCTGGTCGCTGTCATGCGGCGGCACCACGCGCCGCTTGAGCGCGTCGGCGTCGCCGGCGAGCAGCTCCGCCAGCTCGATCCCGAGCCGCTCCTGCAGGCGCCGGCTGCGCGCTTCGACGATTAGTCCATGGGGGCGCGGAACGATGGCCGGCATGCGCACTTCGGCGACCGGGTAGAGCGCCGCTGCCTGGGCGAGGTAGCTGACCTCGGAGGGCCCGGCAACGTACGCGGCGGTCGGCAACAGGAAATCCTGATACAGCGGGCGCAACAGCACGTCGGGGCTCAGGGTTTCGGGCTCGGAGCGGGCTCGGGCCGCCAGCTCGGCTCCGGAGAGCTCGTTCATCCGCACGCGCACGCCGTCCTGTAGGACGAACAGCGGCAGGCGCTGTGGATCGCGTTGCACCTGCGGCGCATAACCGAGCGTTTCCAATCGTTGGTTGCGCTGCGCCAGCGCGCCGGCCAGCTCGTTCGAGCGCGCGCCGATCCGCTCGAACAGCGGCGCGGCCAAGTGTTTGAGCTCCGGATCGGTCGGATCGATGCAGAGCACGCCGTGCGCGCCGAACAGCTCGACCAGCCAGCGCGCGAAGGCGATCGCGAAGGTCGCCTCCGGGTCGTGCGCGCGCCGCAGCCGCCGCAGCAGCTCGGCCTTGAATTCGGTCTCGGGGGTGGACGCTTCGAACGTGGAGAACGCTTCCGAGAGCTCCGGGGGCACGATCCGGCCCGCGACCGGCCGTCCCGCCTGGTCCGGTCGCTCGGGCGCCTGCCACAGCACCGGCCGATCCTCCCGGTCCGGCAGCACCAGGCGCGCGACCTCGGAGTAGTCGTGATCTTCACCCTCGAGCCAAAAGACCGCCACCGCGGGCTGGCCTTGCCGCTCGAGCGCCCGCGCTTGGAGAAGGGCGCCGATCAGTTTGTAGCTGGTGTACAGCGGTCCGCCCCATAGACCGAGCTGCTGCCCGGTCACCACGCAGACCGTCTCGGGCCGGCGCAGCGTTTCGAGCGCTTGCTGCGCCGCCGGCGGCGCATCGAGCCGGGCCAGCAGCGCCGCGATCCGATCGCAGACCGCGGCGCGAGGAGCGGATCCCGCGCGCGGGCTGCGCGCCGCTTCCAAGGCCGATTCAGCTCCGGGGGCCCAAGGAAACAGCTCGCGCGCGGCCGAGCCGCCGGCCAGCAGGTCCTCGAGCAGCGCCGGGCTAGGTACCCGCATCGTTTCGGGCGACCAGAATCAGTCGCGGGCTCGCATCGTTTTGCGGCCGCCCGTCGAACTCGCCGTAGGCGGCGCGGACCGCGAAGCGCTCGCGCTCCAGCAGCGCGGTCAGCTCGATTCGATCGTAGGCGCGCACCGACTCCACGTAACGGCGTTCCTGGCGCTGCTCCCGAATGGTGATTTCCTTGATCACGCGCCGCCGCTGGGGATCGTAGCGCCGCCGCTGGATGAACTCCAGGCCGCCGCGCTCGGTACGATCGGCGCCGACCAGATGCTCGATCACATAAGGCCGATTGAGCACGTCCAGCACCAAGGTTCCGCCCGGGCGCAGCACCGCCCGCACCGAGGCCAGCACCGCGCGTTCCTCGGCCTCGGTCTCGAAGTAGCCGAAGCTGGTGAACAGGCTGAGAACGTGATCGATGCCGCGCCGCAAGGGCAGGCGCCGCATGTCGCCGCGCACCAGCCGCGGTGACGCGACCAAGCGCCGCAGCAGGTGACCGGCCCGCTGCAGGAGCAGCTCGGACAGGTCGATCCCGCAGCTCCACACGCCGCGGCGCTGGAGCGCGAACAGGTGCCGTCCCTCGCCGCAGGCGAGGTCGAGAACCCGGTGGTGGGCCGCGATCGGAACCGCGCGGCACAAGAACGCGATTTGGGCCTCGGCTTCGCTCAGATCGCGGTGCGGGTAGAGCCTTAGATAGTCCTCTCCGAACCAATCGAAGTACCAGCCGCGGCTCATGACCAGGCGTATACCATACTTGGAGTCTTCACGATCGCGTCACCCCGCATATGGGGGCCCGAGCTTGACTTTCGCTCGGGCTTAGGCGATTTTGTTCCCCGGTGGGGGCGGGCGGCGCAACCCGCCAGGGTCCTTTGAAGAAACGCTACATTCTGGACACCAACGTTCTGCTCCACGACCCCAACTCGCTGACCAGCTTCCAGGACAACGACGTCTTGCTCCCGATCGACGTGATCGAGGAGATCGATCATTTCAAAAAAGCTCAAAACGAGCTGGGGCAGAACGCCCGAGCGGTGTCGCGCTACCTCGACGGCAAGCGCAAGCTCGGAAAGCTGTCCGAGGGCGTCCCGCTGGAGAGCGGCGGCATCCTGCGGATCATCTTCAACGGCCATGAGGGCGGTCCGGCTCTGCCCGGCTTGGCGGACAATCATATTCTGGCCGCGGCGCTGCGCCTGCGTGAGGAACAGCCGCAGGTGCCGCTGGTGTTGATCACCAAGGATATCAACCTGCGGATCAAGGCCGATGCCATGGGCATCAAGGCCGAGGACTACGAGGCCGATCGCGTCCGGCTCACCGATCTCTACACCGGCGAGGTCGAGCTGCAAGTTTCGGATCAGCAGCTGGAGCAGTTTCGCGAATCGGGTGAGTTGATCTTGGAAGCGGATTCCTTCGCCCCCAACGAGTATGTCCTGCTGCTCGGGCCGGGCGGCCGGCCGCAGAGCGCTCTGGCCCGGGTCGATCCGCTCGGCGGGAAACTGGTGCGGCTGTTCGAAGTCGCCGGCGGCGTCTGCGGCATCCGACCGCGCAACAAGGAGCAGTACTACGCGCTCGACTGTTTGCTCGACGATCGACTCCACTTAGTCACCCTGATGGGCAAGGCCGGCACCGGCAAAACCCTGCTGGCGCTAGCGGCGGGGCTCCAGCGGGTGCTGGAAGCGCACAGCTACAAACGGCTTCTGGTGTCACGCCCGATCTTCCCGATGGGCAAGGACATCGGCTTTCTGCCCGGCAGCCTGGAGGAGAAGCTGACTCCCTGGATGCAGCCGCTGTTCGACAACATCGAGCTGCTGGCCGACCGGGTCCAGCTCGGCCGGCACCGGGCCTCCTATCGTGAGCTGCTGCGCAGCGGGGCGCTGGCGCTGGAGCCGCTGACTTATATTCGGGGCCGCTCGATCCCGCACCAGTACATCATCATCGACGAGGCGCAGAACCTGACCCCGCTGGAGGTCAAGACCATCCTGACTCGGGTCGGGCACGACAGCAAGATTGTGCTCACCGGCGATCCGTTCCAGATCGATCATCCGTACATCGATTCCTCTTCCAACGGCTTCAACACGGTGGTGAACCGTTTTCGCAGCGAACCGATTGCGGCTCACGTCAATCTTTTAAAGGGTGAACGGAGCGATTTGGCTGAGCTGGCGGCCAATCTGCTGTGAGCGGTCCGGGTGTAAGTGTAGTGTAATTCTTGTTATCATAGGTTTTCAAAGTCCGATGGAATGCTCCGCTGGCGCGGCCCAGGCTGGTCAGTCGGCCTGTTTTCAGCAACTTCCCGTCCGCCGACAGAAAAAGCTTGAGCACGACTCGGATATCCTGTGACGCGGCAACGAGAATCTCATCCCAACGGCTCGCGGCCGCCGCGCGCCGGACGGTTTTCGTTGACCGAACCACGCAGAGTCGGTAGTTTAGATTTTGCGAGGGTTGGAGAGACCCAAGCTAAGCACCCGATTCGCGATTGAGACACCGGGCGGCCGTACACGCTGCCACTGGAGGAAGCGATTCCTCCGGATCGCGGCTCTTGCCGCGGGCGCGACCGTTCGTCGAGGCCTCAGGCGCGCTGACGGTGCAAGGACCCCAGGAGGGGTGGCAGCCTCGCGAGAGGTGAGCCGACCTCGCCGTGGAGCAAGACTCCGAAGAGGGCCACCGGGAAGCTGTTCGCAGCGGCTCGCGGGTAACCTCAGGGGAGGAGGATCTGGGAAGCCAGATCCATCGCGGCGCGGGAGAAGTCCCTGGAGGGGAAAAAGCCCAAGGGAGCATCGGGCGGCGGTCAGGCGTAAAAACCTGGTCGTTGGCAACGGACTCCGGCGGAGAGTGAAGCCTTGTAGTCGAGGGAGGGGCGAGAGCTCGTAGAATCTATGAGCGCGCCCGGACCAACGGCAAGAGGGCAGCCGGCCTCGTGAGAGGCGTCGGGGCTCCGTCCGGAGGGGAAAGCTCCGAAGGGAGAACCTCATGAGCGCAACCGGCATGAAACAAGGCCGGAAGGCGCGGGGAGAAGCAACGCGTCAAGAGGGTGCGAAACCCTGGAGACGCAACGTACTGGGTGAGGCAAGCCCAGGGAAAGTGGGCTCCCCACGCCGTAGGCGCTGAAGAGGAAGGAACCACAGGAGGGTGGCTCTTTCCGGAGACGGAAAGAGCAGCGCCTCCCGGCAAGACCCTGAAGGAGGATGTAAGCCGAAGAGAGGAGGACGCCAGCGGATTAAAAACCCGATGGCGGCGGCATCGGTCGGGAAAACCGCAGAGCTCCGTCCCACGCGGACCAAGGGCAGAGCGGGATCGCTCAACCCATACGGCGATACCGGCGGATGTGAACGACTCTGAACGGCGGCAAAACTCCAAGAGGGGAGCTCCGGCGGCGGCGACGCCGTGCGGAGATCCGGGATGCGTAGGTGCCCTGGAGTGGAAGGTTAGCTCGACTCTCCCGCTCTCGCTCTTTTTTTTGGATCGGGCTTTGCCCGCCGCCGGGTTACCAGCCGCGGGTGGTGAGGCGGATGCGATAGACCGAATGACCCGAAGTGATGAACAGGGTCGAGCCGTCCTCGCCCCAGGCGCAGTTGCCGGTGGCGCTGCCGGTGATCAGGCTGCCGAGGTGCGTGCCGTCGGGCGCGAAGACATGGATGCCGCCGGGGCCGGCCGCGAACAGGTTTCCATGGCGATCGACCTTGAGGCCGTCGGGGCCGCCGGGCCAGCGCCGCAGAAACGGGGTGGCGTCGAACAGGACGCGACTGACGCCGAGCGTCCCAGCGGGCTTCACTTCGAAGGCCAAGACCACCGGGCGCTTGGGATCGGCGTTCGATAGATAGAGCGTGCCCTCATCGGGCGAGAACGCGATGCCGTTGGGCGCGGCGAGCTCGCGGGTCAGCAGTGTGAGCCCCTCCGGCGACCAGCGATAGACGCCGCAGAAGTCCAGCTCGCGCCCCGGATCGTCGAAGCTCTTGGGCAGTCCGAACGGCGGATCGGTGAAGTACAGCTCGCCGCTGGATTTGAACGCGGCGTCATTGGGGCTGTTGAGCCGCCGGCCCTGATAGCGATCGACCAATGTGGTCTTGCTGCCGTCGCTTTCGAGCCGGGCGATTCGCCGATCGCCGTGCTCGCACAGAATCAGCCGGCCCTCGCGATCGAACAGCAGGCCGTTCGAGCCCGGTTCGGGGCCCAGAAACGGCGCGCTGCCGGTGTAGCCGCTGGGTTTGAGAAACAGAGCGATTCCGCCCTGCTGTTTCCAGCGGTAGATCGAGTTGCGCGGAATGTCCGAGAACAAAAGTGACCCGGTGGTGCGATCCCAGAGCGGCCCTTCGACCCAGTCGTGGCCGTCCACGATCCGCTCGACCTGAGCGTCCTTAGGGATCAAAGCGTCCAAGCGCGCATCCTTGCGCTCGATCGTGACTCCACTGTCCGCGGTTTTCCCCGACCGCGGAGCCCACAGCAGAACCAGAAGCAAGCCGGCGCCGGCGAGCGCCGCCGCTTGAATCCGAGATCCCAGCTTCATGGCCGGACTCCTGCAATGTTGAGCCGCATGCGATACAGCGTCTTGCGCGCGGTCATGTACAGCGTTTTGCCGTCCTCATCGCCCCAGGCGAAGTTATGCGGGTGGCGCGGCGCCAAGATGGTGCCGAGATGCTTGCCCGCCGGCGAGAGAATCCAGAGCCCGCCGGGTCCGGAGACGTAGAGGTTGCCTTGCTGGTCGACTTTGACTCCGTCGAGCGCGTCTTCGCCGGGCGCTCCGGTCATGTCGAAGAAGACTTCCCCGGCCGAGAGCGTGCCGTCAGGATTCACCGCGTAGCGCATCACGACCTTCTGGTTCGGATCCCAGTTGCCGACGTAGAGGTATGTCTCGTCGGGCGAGAACGCGATGCCGTTGGGACCGCGCAGCTCCCGGCTCAGCAGCTCGAGCTTGCCGTTCGCCAGCCGATAGATGCCGTACACCTCGAGCTCGCGGCGCGGATCGTCGTAGAACTTCGGCAGGCCGAAGGGCGGATCGGTGAAGTAGAGCGAGCCGTCCGACTTGTAGACCAGATCGTTGGGGCTGTTGAGCCGCTTGCCCTCGAAGCGCTCGGCCAGCACCGTCTCGCTGCCGTCGGGCTCGATCCGGATCACCCGGCGGTTGCCGTGCTGGTTGATGGTCAGGCGCCCTTGGGCATCGAGGGTCAGACCGTTCGAACCCGGCTGACCGTATTCGGCGATGTCGGCGCCGGCGTAGCCGCTGGGCTCACGAAACACGCTCAGCTCGCCCGCGGCGCTGTATTGGTAGATGGTGTTGTGGTTCGGATCGCTGAACAGCAGGTAGCCGCCGTCCTTTGGGATCCAGATCGGTCCTTCGGTGAATTGGAAACCGGCCGCCAGCTTGAAGATCTTGGGGTTGGGCGGCACGATCGCGTCGAGCGCCGGATCCAAGCGCACCACCTCGACGTTGACCTCCTGGGGCGGGACCGCGATCGGGCCGTGCAGCGCATCCTTGTAGAAGTCGAGCTTGGCGAGACGCATCCAGATGTAGTTGGTCGGCGGGCTCGAGATCGGGCCGTTGATGCCGAACACTGCGAGCTGGATCATCTGCCCCGGCTTCACGTCCCAGCCGATCACCAGCCGGTTGGCGGCGTTCCAGCCGCGCACCACCGAGCCGCCGCTCTGTCCGAGCCGGCGCGGCAGCTCGCCGTCGACCCAGACCTCGGCGTAGTCGTCGAGCGAGGTCTCGAACACCACCGTCGAACCGGTCGGGTCGAAGCTGCCGATCCGCTCCGGAATCGTCAGCGCGATGCGGTACCAGTTGAAGCAGACCCGGCCGGTCGAGCGCCGCTGACTCAGGGTGGCGGGGTCGATCAGCTCCCAACTGGAATCGTCGAACTCCGCCGCACCGGCGCGTGGCGTGAAATCGTAGGTCTTGATCGGTTTGCCGGTCGGCTGGCCGTCGCGGCCGGCGGCCTTGAAATCGATTTCGACGATCTTGGTGTCGCTGTAGCGCCACGCGCCTTCGACCCGCTCGATCCCGGCCGCGGTGGCGAGGTCGATCGTGGCGTCCGGCGGGCCGTCGGGCGGCTCGAGCTGAGCCGCTGCCGGGAGCCCGAGCAGCAGGGAGAGCGCCAGCGCTGCAGCGGCCGGCGCAAAACGGAGCCGGGAGCTCATCGCGCCGTCACCTTGACCACGTAGTACAGAAACGGATTGGATGCGGCTTCGAACCAGTGCGGCGTGCCGTTGGGCACGATCATGAGGTCGCCCTTGGCCAGGCGTTGACTCCGGCCGTTCTGGATCGAGCTGCCGCGGATCTCGTTGGGGGCGGTGGTTTTGCTGTCGACCACCGTGCCGCCGGTGACCACGGTGGCGGTCCCTTCGAGCACGTAGATGATGTCGGTGTCGAGCGCGTGGACCTCAGCCATCCCGGGGGCTTCACGGCGGCTGGCGTGCACCTTGTAGCCGTCGACCTCGACCAGCGGCGCGCCCTTGACGAAGGCCGCGCTGACTTTGGAGCCCTCCATGTAGGTTACCGCGGCCGATCCGGTCGCAGCGGCGGCCGTGCCGAACGACTCGGCCGCGGCCGCGCCGGCCAGCGCCAGCTCCTCATCCTGCTGCGCGCTGGCCGCGCCGCTCACGCCGATGGCGCCGACCACCTGACCGTCGATCTGAATCGGGACCCCGCCCTGCAGCGGGGTGAAATCGGGCAGCGCGACCATGGTGGTGCGGCCCTGGTTGACGATGTCCTCGAACACTTTGGTCGGCTTCTTGAACAGGGCGGCGGTGCGCGCCTTGCCGATCGAGATGTTGGCGCCGGCGGCGAAGGTGTTGTCGAGCCGCTCCAGCGCCATCAGGTTGCCGCCGTCGTCGACCACGGCGATCACACCTCCAGGGGCGTTCTTGGCCTTGGCTTCGGCCACCGCGGCGGCGATGACCTTGCGGGCGCCCTCCAAAGTCAGTGCTTTTTTCTCCACCACTTGGGCCGAGCTCGGAACCGCGAGAGCGATCGCGAGCAGACCGATAGCGAAGCTATGCCGTTGCATGACTGTCCTCCGTTGCAGGAAAGCGGGGCGCGGCCGAACGCCGCGCCCCGGTTGGTTGGTTACTGGAGCACGGCGGCTCCGACGATGGCGATGTCCTCGTCTTGCTGCGGCGATTCGCCGCTGACGCCGATCGCGCCGATCACTTTGCCCTGATAAAGGATCGGCACCCCGCCTTGCAGCGCGGTCGCGCCGGGCAGAGCGAGCGCCGCGACCCGCCCGTTCTTGACCTGGTCCTCGAACACCTTGCTGGGCCGGCGGAAGATCGCGGCGGTGCGCGCCTTGCCGATCCCGACCTCGACGCTGGCGACCTGGGTGTCGTCGAGACGCTGGAGCAGGATCAAGTTGCCGCCGTCGTCGACCACCGCGATCACCACCCGCGCGCCCTTGGCTTTGGCATCGGCTTCGGCGGCCGCGGCGATCCGCTTGGCCACCTCCAAGGTCAGCACGTTCTTGGTCGGCAGCTCCTCGCTCGATGCCAGCGCCGCGCAGGCGCCCAGCAGCCCCAAGGCCAGCAATTTTCGGCTCGTGAAACCCATGACCTCTCTACCTCCTGTCCCCTCTAGGATTCATCCGCTGCCCCGCTGGTTTCAGGCGGCCGCGGCTTCGCGCCAACACCTGCCTTCGTCCGGCCTGGTGGAAATCGGGCGCCGCCGTCGTTGTCGATGTAGGGGCGGGGCTTG
>Ga0214472_10003647_pt1 | contig 16288 bp, 15 predicted proteins | sample RVTome_6_FD_207662 | JGI IMG/M metagenome (GOLD analysis project Ga0214472, IMG submission 207662) | Soil microbial communities from uranium-contaminated site in the Upper Colorado River Basin, Wyoming, United States - RVT140D175 | ecosystem: Environmental > Terrestrial > Soil > Contaminated >... | reverse complement strand
CAGCTCGGCTGGCTCCCCATCTCCGGGCTCAGGTCCCTGAACTGGGAGTACCTGGCGCCGGCGGCGCAGCTCTGGGACCTCGCCTCCCACCTGATCCTCCCCATCTTCATCGGGGCCTTCGGGGGTCTGGCCGGGCTCTCCCGCTTCATGCGGGGGAGCATGCTGGAGGTCATTCGCCAGGATTACATCCGCACGGCCCAGGCGAAGGGGCTCCCCGAGCGGGTCGTCGTCTACAAGCACGCCCTCCGGAACGCCCTCCTCCCCATCGTGACGATCCTGGGCCTTTCGCTCCCCGGGCTGATCGGCGGGAGCGTCATCGTGGAGAGCGTCTTCGCCATCCCGGGGATGGGGCAGCTCGCCGTCCAGAGCGTGTTCGCCCGCGACTACCCGGTGGTCATGGGCCTGTTGACGATCGGGGCGGGGCTGACGCTCCTCGGGAACCGCCTGGCCGACGTCTGCTACGGGATCGTGGATCCCCGGATCCGGGTCGCGCGCCGGAGCGACTGAGCATGGGGACACCGCCCCCCTCCGTGGGCCTCGCCGCCGTCTGGCGCCAGCTGAAGAAAAACCCGCTGGCGCTTGCCGGCGGGGCCGTCGTTCTCCTCCTGGCCGCCGTGGCGGTCGCGGCCCCCCTCCTGGCCCCCTACGACCCCGGCGCCTACGACGTGAAGCGGATCCTCCTGCCGCCCAGCCGCGAGCACCTCCTGGGGACAGACCAGATCGGCCGAGACGTCCTGTCCCGGATGCTCTACGGGGCACGGGTCTCCCTGGCCGTCGGGTTTGTGGCGGTCGGGATTGCGATACTGATCGGGACGGTGGTGGGGGTCGTGGCGGGCTACTATGGGGGGGCCGCGGACACGCTCATCATGTTGGGGGTCGTGGACGTCATGCTCACCGTCCCCCGCTTCTTCCTGCTCCTCACCGTCATCGCGATGCTCCAGCCGAGCATCTTCGTCATCATGGCGGTGATCGGCGTCACCGGTTGGATGGGAGTGGCCCGACTCCTCCGGGCCGAGCTCCTGAGCCTCAAGGAGCGGGACTTCGTGGTGAGCGCCCGGGCCCTCGGGGCCGGCGACCTCCGGCTCATGTTCCGGCACATCCTGCCAAACGCCCTGGTCCCGGTCCTGGTGTCGGCCATCCTGGGGGTGGCCGGGGCGGTCCTCACGGAGGCGGGCCTCTCCTTCCTCGGCCTGGGGGTCCAGCCCCCGACCCCCACCTGGGGGAACATCCTGGCGGACGGGAAGGCCAACATCGAGATTGCCTGGTGGCTCTCCCTCTACCCCGGGATGGCCATCCTGACCACGGTCCTCTCCTATAACCTCTTCGGCGAGGGGCTGCGGGACGCCCTCGACCCGCGGCTGCGCCAGTGAGGTCCCCAAAGGGAAACGCCCCGGGCATCCCCCGGGGCGTTTCCCGCTCCCGCGCGACGCGCTAGTGCCGCTCTAACGCATTCCACGTAGGATTGCAGCCGAGCCGCGGGTGGCGCCGGGCGGGGCCCCCGAGCGGCCGGGCCGAGTGGGACCCCCTCGGCCTCCTGCCGCAATTCCACGAATTGCGGAAGGGGCTGAGTGGGTGACGACGCCCGGCCGCGAGTGGGGCACGCCGGCGACAGGACCCGCGGCAGCACGGGCTGTCAGGAGTGGGCCGGCTTACTTGGGGCGGCGCTAGGCGAGGTCTTCGGTCCGCAGCAGCCGAATCCCGGCCCGCTTCATTTCCTCGAGCGCGCGGGCGCAGTCGCCCGCGTGGACCTCCACCCCCCGGATGGCGTCTTCGAGGACCGTCACATCGAAGCCGCTCTTCGCCGCGTCCAGGGCTGTCGCCTTGACGCAGTAATCCGTGGCCAGGCCGCCCACGAATACCCGCCGGACGCCCCTCTTTCGGAGCAAGTCCGCTAACCTCGTCCCCTGGAACCCGGAGTAGGCCTCCTCCTCCGGTCGGGTCGCCTTGGAGATAACGTGGGCCACCCGGTCGGTGGCCAGCGCCGGGTGGAACGCTGCCCCCGGCGTCCCGGCCACGCAGTGGACGGGCCAGGGTCCCCCCTGCGGTGTGAAGGAGCAGTGGGTGGGGGGATGCCAGTCCCGGGTGGCCACGGCGAAGGCCTTTCCCCGGTGGAGCAGCGCGTTCAGGGCCGGAACCACCTTGTCCCCCTCGGGCACGGGCAGGGCCCCGCCGGGGCAGAAGTCGTTCTGGACATCCACCAGGATGAGCGCGTCGTGATCGGGCCTCAGGTGTTCGACCGCCATGACTTTCCCCTCCCTGCGGCCCGGGGCCGCCCGGCCGCATCGTAGCGAACGGCCGGCGCCGGGCTCAACCCTCTGCGCTCCCCCGACGCCGTCCGGCGACCCGCGCGGTGGGTCCAGGGCCCCTACCGGGCCTTGGAGGGTGGAACGGCCAGCGACCGCACGTAGGCGATCACGTCCCAGATCTGCTGATCCTTAAGCTGCGTCCCCCAGGGGGGCATCATCTGGGACTTCTGGACCGCCTGCCCGCCCTGCTTGATGATGGTGAAGAGGTAGGTGTCGGTCAGGGCGTTCATCCGGGTCCCGTCGGCGTGGTTGCCCGGCTTGACCGGCAGGTTCGCGGCCACCGGGCCATCCCCCTTCCCTCCCACCCCGTGGCAGGAGACGCACCACGTGTTGTAGAGTTCCCGGCCCGCCTTCGGGTTCCCCTGCGCCGCCGGCGCGGGGGCCGCGAAGAGTGCCAGCACGACCAGGATTCCCAGTCCCTTCTCCATCGGGCTCTGCATCGGACTCCTCCACAGGATGCAGGCCCGGTCAGACAGTCTCCCGGCTGCCGGGCCGTCACGGGGTTGTAGCGCCGAAGGTCCATCCCGGGTAGGCAGGGTGGAGGAGGAGGGGATTGGAGGGACAGGAATTGCCTGGCGGGGGTGGCGAGCAGGCAGCCAGGGTCGGGGAAAAGATCACCGCCCCGGTCTTCTTGCGCACTGGCCGGCTCTGACCTGCCCTGGCGAATGGGTCGCAGATGTCGGGGGCCTGGGAGCGGGGGGCGGCTCTTCCGCCCCCCGCTCCGCGGGATTAGCGGGCGCCGCCCCGGATCTTCGGGACCAGGAGGACCACGTCCCGGTCGGCGAGGGGCCGGGAGAGCTTCGCGGTCTCTCCATTGACCCGCGCCTCCATCTGGCCGGCCACGCCCTGCTCAGCCAGGATGTCCCCGAGGGTGGTGCCGGGGTCCCGCACCAGCTCCTGCGTGCTCTTGCCCAGCATCACCACCTTGACCGCGATCGGTTCCCGGACGCCCAGCTTGGTGCCTTGCATGGTGTCCCCCCTTTCTGTGGGTCAGCAGGCGACGAACGTCATGGTCTTGTGGTCCAGGATCAGCTCGCCCTTGAGGGGCTCGCCGGTGAGGAACTTCTTGATCTGGCCCGCCACCAGGGCGGCGATGGAGAAGCCGGTGTAGACGATGGCCTGGGCGGTGCAGGGGAGGACGACGGCCTCCTCGTCCGTGTGGAGCGAGGCCTCGTATCGGCGGACGTCGTCCGGGTCCGCGGGCCGCACCGTGAGGATCCGGGCCACCTCGGCTCCCATCCGGGCGTCGAGGTAGAGCGGCACCCCCGCCCGGTACCGGATCCCTCGTAGCCAGATCTCGCGACGGGCCGCCATGGTGTCCACCGCCGTGACCACCACCCCCTGGAGCCGCTGCTCCCGGACCCGTTCCGGCCGGGCCTCGAGGGGCACGCCGGCCACCTCCCGGATCAAGTCCGCCAGCGCCTCCACCTTGAGGCGCCCCACATCGGCCAGGCGGTAGGCCTGGTTCGGGATGTTGTGCGGCTCCACCCGGTCGTCGTCATAGACGGCGAGCGCGCGGCAGCCCATCTTCGCCAGGGCCAGGACGACGAACGACCCGATCCCGCCGCACCCGACCACGGTGATGGGGACGTCGAGCTGGTCCGGCTCGATCAGGTCCTGTTGGCGGTAGAGGTCCACGGGCGCCTCAGTCCTCGTGCCGGGCCAACTACTCCGGCCCACTCCTGACAGAGCGTGCTGCCGCGGGTCCTGTCGCCGACGTGCCCCACTCGCGGCCGGGCAGCGTCACCCGCTCCGCCCCTCCCGAAATGCGCTGCATTGCGGCAGGAGGCCGAGGGGGTCCCACGCGGCCCGGCCGCTCGGGGGCCCCGCCCGGCGCCACCCGCGGCTCGGCTGCAATGCTCGGTACAGTTCGTTGGACTCACACTCGTCCAGGCACCGGGGCGGGAGGCGGAGGACCGCAGGAGCCGCTCCCGGGGTCACGCCGGCACCGCCTTCCAGTGGGTGACCGGGACGTACCAGTCCCGCGGGGTCACGGTCCGCAGGAAGTCGAGCAGAACCTCAGCGGCGGCGACCCACTGGTACTCGGCCACGAGCTTCGCCAGGCCCTCCCGGATGTTCCCGAGGCAGGGCCGCCCGTCCCACACGTGCGGGTGGTCGTAGAGGCCGTAGGGATCCGTCAGGTTGCGGACCGTGATCGCCCCCGTCTCCGCCAGGTCGATCTGGAAGCAGCCGAGACGGTACCGGGTGCCGGCGTGCGCCACCTCGATCGGCGTGGTGACGAGGCGGACGCCCCCCGCGTACGGCTCGACCTCCCGGACCCCCACCATCCCCTGCAGCCGCGCCAGGTCGTCAGCCGCCCGGGGCGACTGCGCGGCCTCCCCCTCCAGAACCCGCAGCCGCTGGCGACACGCGGCCAGGTGCCGCGCCTCCGCCGTAAGCCGGCAGGAGAGTTCTTCCAGCATCCGCTCCGTCGCTCGGACCTCCTCCTCGAGAAACCCGGCTTCCTCCCGGAGGCGTCGCCGTTGCTGCTCCGCGTAGGCCTCCCGCGCTCGGGTGCGGGCGCTCTCCCGGAGGAGCGCTTCCTCCCGGACCGTGTCCCGGAGGAGCCGGTTCAGGAGTGCCGTGAGGCGCGGCGCGGGGAGAGCCGCCACCTGGCAGACCCAGGCCTCCAGGTGGGGGAGGGCCAGGTCCAGGCTCTTGCGGAAGAGCAGGCCCGCCAGCGGCTCAGGCTGCCCGGCCAGGTCGAACAGGACGTAGAGGTTACTGTGGAGCAGGTGCAGGACCGCCCGCCCGTCATCGTCGGTGAGACTCACCCCCTGGGCCAGGCGCCCCGGGGGGGCGTAGGCGGCGCCGGCGGCTCCCTCGACCAGCCGATGGCCCAGCACGACCGGGAGGCGGGTCGTGGAGGTCTTCGACCAGAGGTCTAGCCAGAGCGGCCGGAGGGGGAGGGCGTGAAGGTGGACGTGGAGTTGCCGGTCGAGGCGGGGGCGGCTGTACCCCCGCGGGGGGCGATGGAGCAGGATCGGGAAGCCCAGGACCTTCGTGTAGTCGCGGGCGACGGCCTCGAGGGTCCCGGGGACCGTGGTGCGCGGGGAGATCATGGACCTTCACGCACCATCCTGACGGGGGTCCAGGGCGGGTCCGTCAGGGGGGTCAGAGAAATTTCGGGATCTCCTGTCCCGGCGCGAGCGGATGCCCCATTCCTAGCACACGCGCTCTCCCGTGACAAGGCGAAAAACGATGGCCCCGCCGCATGCCGGCAGGGCCCGGGGTGCCTTCAGGCCGCTGGTGCCGAAGGGGGGACTCGAACCCCCACGGGTTGCCCCACCACCCCCTCAAGATGGCGTGTCTACCAGTTCCACCACTTCGGCGCGCAGGCATTCTACATAGCGCCTCCGGCAGACCCTGTCAACGGAAATGTCCCCCGGGCCAGGCCGGCCGCTTGCTCCCGTCCGGCCGAATCTGGTATGGTGCACCGGGCGGGGCCTCGGCTCCTCACCCCACGGGAGGGAATCATGCGACGACTCGCACTTATTCTTGGCGTCCTCGTGGTTCTCGCTGGCTGCGCGACGGCCCGCGTGGCCGAGCAGCGCGTGATCACCGGCCGGGTGACCGACACGGAGGGGCGCCCGGTCGCTGCAACCCCGGTCCTCCTGGTGGGCCGGGATCTCGGGTTCGCCCTCTTCCAGCTCGGCTACGAGGAGATGGGCCGGCGGGAGGCCCGGGTCCTCACGGACGAGCGGGGGGAGTACCGGATCGAGACGGTGCCGGGCCAGCTGGGCAATAACCTCTATCTTTTCTTTTATGACCGGGAAGGGTTCGATCGCGTCCGGTACGCCCGGCCGGCGCCGGTGGACCTCACGAAGCGGCTGAAGGACGAGGCCCACCTTGTCATCAATCAGACCCTCCGGACCCACCCGGACTGGCTTGAGGTGGTCCGGCTCCGTCAGGAGTACGGGCCCGACTCCCACCGGGGTCGCATCCTCCGGCAGATGGGGCTCCCGGAGCGGCGGGAGGCGACCCAGAGCGGGGGCGACCTGGTGGAGCAGTGGCACTACTTCTCCCGGGGGATCACCTACGTGTTGCGCAATGGGGAACTCAGTGGCACGCACCAATTCGAGCCCATCAAGGAGTTCGCCAAGCCCGGCTACTGAGGCGCCGGCGCCGCGGGTCCCGCGCCTGACCGTGGCCCTCCTCCTCCTGCTGGCGGCCGCCGCTCCCGCCCGGGCGGAGGGACCGGCTGCGCCGGGCCCGCGCCCGGAGCTGGCCGTTACCCCGGAGGATATCGTCCTCCCCCGGCCCAGTCTGTTGGAGGGGGTATCGGTCACCGTGGCCGTCCGGGTCCGCAACCTGGGAGATGCGGAGGCGCGGACCTTTGACGTGCAGACCCGGGACGTGGCCGGGCAGAAGGGGACGGCCCTCAAGACCTTTGCCATCGCCAGCATCCCGCCCGGCTCCGATGTCCTCCTGACGGTGGACTGGACCCCGCGGGGGCCGGGCCTGCACCAGGTGACGGTGGGGGTGGATCCTAACGGTCGTGTCCCCGAGGGGAGCCGGGCGAACAACACCGCCTCCCGGACCGTGCTGATCCTCTCGGAGGTGCAGGCGCTCAGGAACCTGTACGCCTACGGGTTGCAGTACGTGCCCAGGGGCTCGCGGGATTTCGACCTGCTGGAGGCGGAGCGGGCGTTGGCTGGGGGGCCCCCGGCGCCACGGGGGGTGGCGCAGCTCGTGGCCAGGGCCTTGGACAGCGACCGGGGTGTGGTTCAGGTCATCGGGCTGGGGCTCCGCCCCTTCACCATTGTCAGCACTGCCGCGGCACTGCCGGCCGCCCGCCGGGCTGCGATCCTCGAGGCCCAGCGGTGGCTGGGTCTGATCCAGGAGCACCGGGGCAAGGGGAGCGGAGCGCCGGCGGCTGGGGAGCGCCTCTTCGGCGCGGTGGTCGTGGGGGAGCAGGCCCTGCCGGACGGGAGCGTGATGGTCAAGATGGAGGCGCCGCTACGATAGGGGGAGCCGCCAGGGGCGGAGCGCGGGGAGAGAAGTCGCGCTCCTCCTCAGGCGCCGGCCCCGGCCCCCTCCCGGACTGATCGCCTCCTTCGCGCATTCCCTGCGGGGCCGGCTCCTCGGGAACCGACGCCTGCCTCGCACCCCCCTCCGGCAGCACAAGGCAGAAGGTGCCCCCCTCCCCGGCTCGCCCTCCGCCCGGCTCCGCCCCTCGTGCAGCGTACCCGCTGGAAGACCTTGGAGATTCGCCCCTTCGCCCCGAGGGCGCGCGCCGACGATGGCAGCGTGATCGTTCGCCGCGGGCCGGGCGGCCTAGTGTGAGTCCAACGAATTGGGCCTATTGCCCCCGCTCACACTGGAGTGCCGGGCCAACGAATTGCCCCTGGGATTGCAGCCGAGCCGCGGGTGGCGCCGGGCGGGGCCCCCGAGCGACCGGGCGGAGTGGGACCCCCTCGGCCTTCTTCCGCAATTCCGCGAATTGTGGAAGGGGCCGAGCGGGTGACGACGCCCGGCCGCGAGTGGGGCACGCCGGCGACAGGACCCGCGGCGGAACGGTCTGTCAGGAGTGGGCCGCAGTATTTGGCCCGGCACTAGGGGGTCTCGCAGGCGTTCGCCCCATCCTCCCGGAGGAGGCGGGCGACCTGGGACGTGAGCTGCTTGATGTCGATGGGCTTCGGGAGGTAGCCGCAGCAGCCGGCCTCCAGGATCCGGTCCCGGTCCCCCTTCATGGCGTGGGCCGTGAGGGCCACGACCAGAATGTCGCGGGTCGCCGGCTCCTGCTTGAGCCGCTTGGTGAGGGAAAGGCCGTCCAACCCCGGGAGCTGGATGTCCATCAGGATGAGATCCGGCTTGACCCTCTTCAACCGCTCCAAGGCCTCGGCGGCGGACGTGGCCTGCCAGACCTCGTAGCCGTGGGCCTCGAGGACTTCGCAGACCAGCTCCATGTTCATGGGGTTGTCTTCGACGACCAGGATGCGTTTGCGCGGCACGTTCCCTGCGCCTCCGGGGCCGCCGCGGAGCGGTCGCGCACCGCTGCCGCCATTCCGGGCGGACACCCCGGGAGCGGGAGCAAGAGCTGTGCCAGCGGCGCAGGCGGCGTTCCCGCTCGGGACGCCGCCGATCGGGCGGGAATGGCCGGGAAGCCCGTTGCTTTTTGCCGGCAGGGCTGGTAACGTAAGCCGCGGTCAACACGGCGCTCGGCGCGTCGCGGGGGACGGGATGGGGATCGAGGAACGGCTGGAGGAAGTCCGGAGGCAGCGCGAGGCAGCCCGGGCAGGGGGTGGCCCGGAGAAGGTGGAGCGCCAGCACCGGGCCGGGAAACTCACCGCGCGGGAGCGGCTGGAGCTCCTCCTGGACAAGGGGAGCTTCGTCGAGACCGACATGCTGGTCACCCACCGGGCCCGGGACTTCGGGATGGACAAGCAGCGCATCCCGGGCGACGGGGTGGTGACCGGCAGCGGCCAGATAGACGGCCGGCTGGTGTACGTCTTCGCCCAGGACTTCACGGTGTTCGGCGGCTCCCTCTCCGAGACCTACGCCCAGAAGATCTGCAAGGTCATGGACCAGGCCATGAAGGTGGGCGCCCCCCTCATCGGCCTGAACGACAGCGGCGGCGCCCGGATCCAGGAGGGGGTCGTCTCGCTCGCCGGCTACGCCGACATCTTCCTCCGCAACACCCTGGCCTCCGGCGTCGTGCCGCAGATCTCCGCCATCATGGGCCCCTGCGCCGGCGGGGCGGTCTACTCCCCGGCCCTGACGGACTTCGTGGTGATGGTGAAGGACACCGCCTATATGTTCATCACGGGTCCCGACGTGATCAAGACCGTCACCCACGAGGAGGTGACCTTCGAGCAGCTCGGCGGAGCCATGACCCACAACGCCACCTCCGGCGTGGCCCACTTCGCCGCCGCCTCCGAGGAGGAGTGCCTCCAGACCATCCGGGACCTCCTCTCCTACCTCCCGAGCAACAACCTGGAGGATCCTCCCCTGCGCCCCACGACCGATGACCCGCAGCGGATGGAGGCGGCGCTCAATACCATCGTCCCCGACAACCCCAACAAGCCCTATGACATCAAGGAGATCATCCGGCTGGTGGTGGACGAGGGGACCTTCCTGGAGGTCCACCAGCACTACGCGCAGAACATCGTGGTGGGGTTCGCGCGGCTCGACGGCCGGCCCGTGGGGTTCGTGGCGAACCAGCCGGCGGTGTTAGCCGGGGTCCTGGACATCCACTCCTCCATCAAGGCGGCCCGCTTCATCCGGTTCTGCGACGCCTTCAACATCCCCATCATCACGCTGGAGGATGTGCCCGGCTACCTCCCGGGGACGGCCCAGGAGTTCGGCGGCATCATCAAGCACGGGGCCAAGCTCCTGTACGCCTACGGGGAGGCCACCGTCCCCAAGATCACCGTCATCACCCGGAAGGCCTACGGGGGGGCCTACTGCGTCATGGGGTCCAAGCACATGCGGGCCGACGTGAACCTGGCCTACCCCACGGCGGAGATTGCCGTCATGGGGCCGGAGGGGGCGGTGAACATCCTGTACCGGCGGGAGATCCAGGAGGCCCAGGACCCCGAGGCATTCCGGGCGGCCCGGATCGCCGAGTTCCGGGAGAAGTTCGCCAACCCCTACGTGGCCGCGTCGCGCGGGTACGTGGATGATGTGATCGAGCCGCGGGAGACCCGGCCGCGCCTCATCCAGGCGCTCCGGGCCCTCGCCACCAAGCGGGATACCAACCCGCCGAAGAAGCACGGGAACATCCCCCTCTAGCGGGAGTGCAATTGGGCCGATTGCTCGCGCTTGCACTGGGGTGCCGGGCCAACGAATTGCGGCGAGGATTGCAGCCGCGCCGCGGGTGGCGCACGCCGGTGACAGGACGCGCGGCGGCACGGTCTGTCAGGAGTGGGCCGCAGTACTTGGCCCGGCACTAGCGGGAGGCTCGCGAACTGTCCCAAGTGTCCGCGACGGTGCACCGCTACCTGGACGCGGTCAACGCGGCCGCGGCCACCCTCGCCTCCAGCCTTGACCTGGAGGCGGGCCTGGCGGGGGCGCTGGAGGCGCTCCTGGCAGGGACCGAGGCGGCCGCGGGCGCCCTCTGGCGCCTGGACGGCGGGGCGCGGGAGCTCACCCTGCGGGTCGCCCGGGGATTCCCCGCGGTCGGCCCACCAGCCCGGCTGACCTGGGAGGAGAGCCTGGCTGCCGCGGCGGCGGACGGGCAGGGCGTCCTCCGGGTCCCCGACCTCTCCCGCCTTCGCGATCCCCGGGGGGAAGCGGTCCGTCGGGCCGGCTACCGCTCGGCGGCCTGCGTCCTGCTGCGGTCCCGCGGAACTGTCCTGGGATCCCTGGAGATCTACGACCCTGCTCCCGGCCGGTTCGGGGATGCTGACCTCCAGTGCCTCCTGGCCGTCGGGCACTTATTGACGCTCGCCCTGGAGAACGCCGGGCTCCGGGAAGCCGGGGCGGCCTGGGAGAACACCTTCCACTCCATCACCGATGGGATCACCATTCAGGACCGGCAGGGCCGGATCCTCCGGGTCAACCACGCGCTGGCCAAGGCGGCCGGGATGCCCCCGGAGGCGCTCACCGGACAGCCCTGCGCCCGGGTGGTGCACGGCCTGGTGGAGGGCGAGGGGTGCCCCCACGCGTGGGCCCTCACGACCGGCGAGCCGTTCGTGGAGGAGGTGAGCCACCCCGTCCTGGGGGGGGAGTTCCGGATCACCACGTTCCCCCTGTGGGACGCGGCCGGGCTCCTCCAGGGGAGCGTCCACGTCTGCCGGAACATCACGAAGGAACGAGACCTGCAGGAGCGCCTCTCGCAGGCGGCCAAGCTGGCCACGGTGGGCGAATTGATGGCGGGCGTGGTGCACGAGGTCCTGAACCCCCTCAACATCATCTCGGGGCGGGTCCAGATCCTGCTCGACCGGCCGGACCTGGACCCGGCGGTCGCCCAGTCGCTCCAGGTGATGACAGCCCAGGTGACGCGGCTGTCCCGGATCGCCGAGAACCTCCTGGCCTTCGCCCGCCACCGGCCGCTCCGCCGGGTCCGGACGGCCGTGAACGCGCTGGTGGAGGAGGCGGTCCAGGCCTACGAGCCCCTCCTGACCGAGGCTGGCCTGCGGCTGGAGCGGCGGTACGCCGGCGGGCTCCCGGAGCTGTCGTTGGATCGGGACCAGATGCTCCAGGTCCTGACCAATCTGCTGAGCAACGCGAAGGACGCCACGCCCGCGGGGGGGGTGGTCACGGTGGCGACCGGCCTGGCGGTTGAGGCGGAGAAGCGGTGGGTCACCATCGCGGTGGCCGACACCGGGGCCGGGATTCCGGAGGCGCAGCGGGCCCGCCTCTTCACCCCCTTCTACACCACGAAGGAGGAGGGGAAGGGGACGGGCCTGGGCCTCTCGATGAGCTACGGCTTGGTCCGGGGGCACGGGGGGATGATCACGGTGGAGAGCGCGGTGGGACGGGGGAGCACCTTGACCGTGCTGCTGCCCGCGGAGCCGTGAGAGGAGGAGGGGGGGGATGGCAAAGGTCTTGGTCGTGGACGACGAGCCCGAGGCTGTGGAGCTGCTGGTGGAGTTCCTCTCGTCCAAGGGCTACGAGGTCCTCACCGCGACCAGCGGCGAGGAGGCCTTGCGGCGGGTGAAAGAGGACCGGCCCCACCTGGTCCTGCTGGACATCCGGATGCCCAAGATGAGCGGCCTCGAGGTCCTGAAGCGGATCCGGGAGATTGACGCCGAGATGGGGATCATCATGGTGACGGCGGTCAACGAGGAGGACGTGGGGCGGCAGGCGCTGGAGCTGGGCGCCTTTGACTACATCGTGAAGCCGCTCGACCTCAAGTATCTGGAGCGCAGCCTCTGGTACAAGGTCACCACGATGCTCCTGAAGTAGGGGCCGGGGAGCGGGTCTCCGGGCCCCGGCCGGTCCGGCCGTCGGGAGCCCTCCGGGTTTCCCCTCGCCCTCGCCGACCCCTCTCGTGTAACTTCAACGAACTGTGCCCGATTCCCGCCCGACGACTGGGATGCCGGGCCAACGAATCGCACCGAGGATTGTAGCCGGGCCGCGGGTGGGGCACGCCAGCGACAGGACCCGCGGCAGAACGGTCTGTCAGGATTGGGCCGCAGTACTTGGAGCGGCATTAGCCCATGTTCCAGAAGATTCTCATTGCCAACCGCGGGGAGATCGCCGTCCGGATCATCCGGGCCTGCCGCGAAATGGGGATCCGGACCGTGGCCGTCTTCTCGGAAGCGGACCGGGCCGCCACCCACGTCCGGTTCGCCGACCAGGCGTACGCGATCGGCCCGGCCCCCTCCTCCGAGTCCTACCTCCGGATCGACCGGATCCTGGAGGCGGCGCGGCAGAGCGGCGCCGAGGCCATCCATCCCGGCTACGGGTTTCTGGCGGAGAACCCCGCCTTCGCCGCGGCGTGCGAGGACGCGGCCCTCACCTTCATCGGGCCCTCCGCCCGGACCCTGGCGCTCTGCGGGTCCAAGACGGCGGCCCGCCGCCTGGCGCGCCAGGCGGGGGTCCCCACCGTCCCCGGCACCGACCAGGACCTCTCGGACGAGGAGGTGACCGCCCTGGCCGCGCAGATCGGCTTTCCCCTCCTGATCAAGGCGGCGGCCGGGGGCGGGGGGAAGGGGATGCGGATCGTCCGGGAACAGGGCGACCTTCCCTCCGCGCTGCGGGCCGCGCGCTCCGAGGGGCAATCGTCCTTCGGGGACCAGGCGGTGTACCTCGAGAAGTACCTGGAGCGCCCCCGCCACATCGAGATGCAGGTCCTGGCCGACGGCGCCGGGCAGGTCATCTACCTGGGCGAGCGGGAGTGCTCGATCCAGCGGCGGCACCAGAAGGTGGTGGAGGAGGCCCCCTCCGCCTTCGTGGATGAGGCGCTTCGCCGGAGGCTCGGAGAAGCGGCCGTGGCCATCGCCGCCGCGGCGGGCTACCGGAACGCCGGAACGGTGGAGTTCCTGGTGGACCGGGACCGGAACTTCTACTTCCTGGAGGTGAACGCGCGGCTCCAGGTCGAGCACCCGGTGACGGAGATGGTGACAGGCCTGGACCTGGTGAAGGCGCAGATCGGCATCGCCGCCGGCGGGCCGCTGCCGCTCTCCCAGGAGGAGGTCCGGTTGCGGGGCCATGCCCTGGAGTGCCGGATCTACGCCGAGGACCCGTTCCGGAACTTCATCCCGTCGCCGGGGCGCATCGTCACCTTCCGGTGTCCCGGCGGCCCCGGGGTGCGGGACGACACCGGGGTCTACGAGGGCTATGAGGTCCCGGTCCACTACGACCCCCTCATCGCCAAGCTCATCACCTGGGGGGAGAGCCGGGGCGAGGCCATCCAGCGGATGCGCCGGGCCCTGCAGGAGTACACCATCATCGGAATCCAGACCACCATCCCGTTCCACCGGCGGGTGATGGAGGACCCGACATTTCTGGCGGGCGAGGTGGACACGACCTACGTGGATGCCATGCTGGCCGCCCTCCCGCCCCCCCCCGGGCGGAACCGGAGGGCCGCCATCATTGCCGCCGCCCTGCACGCCTACCTCCAAGACCAGGAGGCGGCGGCCGCCCGGCCACAGGGACCCGCGGCGGCCGGGAGCCGGTGGCTTGCCGCCGCCCGCCAGGAGGCCCTCCGCCGGCGCTGAGGGGGCTCCCGGCGCGGCGGCCGTCCTTTCCGCTATGGCGTACATCGTTTCGTGCGAGGGAAAGGAGTACACGGTCGAGGTGGCGCGGCAGGGGCCCCGGTACCGGGTGACCCTCGACGGCGCCGCGACCGAGGTGGACCTGCGTCCGATGGGCCGGCGCCTCTACTCGCTCATCCTGGACGCCGACTCCTACGAGGTGGATGTCCTGGCGGAGGGGAGCCGCCTCTCCCTGATCGTGAGCGGCGAGGCCTACCAGGTGGAGGTGGCCGACGAGCGGGAGCGGCGCCTCCGGGGGGCGGTGGGACGGGCCGAGGCGCGGCCGGGGCGGCGGGAGGTGAGCGCCCCGATGCCGGGGAAGGTGGTCGCGGTCCTGGTGCGCGTGGGGGAGGAGGTGGTGGCCGGGCAGGGCGTGGTCGTCATCGAGGCCATGAAGATGGAGAACGAGCTCAAGGCCGCCGCACCCGGCCGCGTGGCGGAGGTCCGCGCGGTCGCCGGGAAGGCGGTGAACGGGGGCGAGGTGCTGGTGGTGCTCGAGTAGGGGGCGACGATGGCGGAGCGGGAGAAGGATCAGAAGACCCTGCGGGCGGCCGCCGAGCGGTGGGAGCGGGAGACGGTGGCCCGGACCGTGGAGAAGGCCCCGGAGCGGAAGGCGGCCTTCGCCACCCCCTCGGGGCTGCCGCTCAAGCGCTGCTACACCCCGCTGGATCTGGCGGGATGGGACTACGGGGAGCGGCTGGGTTTCCCGGGGGAGTACCCCTTCACCCGGGGGGTCCACCCCACCATGTTCCGGGGCCGCCTCTGGACGATGCGCCAGTACGCTGGCTTCGCCACGGCCGCGGAGACCAACCGCCGGTTCCGCTACCTGCTCGAGCAGGGGCAGACGGGCCTGTCGGTCGCCTTCGATCTGCCCACGCAGATCGGCTACGACTCGGATGACCCCCGGGCCCTCGGAGAGGTGGGCAAGGTCGGTGTGGCCATTGACTCGCTGGCGGACATGGAGGCGCTCTTCCGGGGCATCCCCCTGGACCGGGTGAGCACCTCCATGACCATCAACGCCACGGCGGCGATCCTGCTGGCGATGTACGTGGCGGTCGGGGAGCGGCAGGGGGTCCCGGTCCGGGCCCTGGCCGGGACCGTCCAGAACGACATCCTGAAGGAGTACGTCGCCCGGGGGACCTACATCTTCCCGCCCGGGCCCTCCATGCGCCTCATCACCGACACCTTCGCCTTCTGCGCCGCCGAGATGCCGAAATTCAACGCCATCAGCATCAGCGGCTACCACATCCGGGAGGCGGGGGCGACGGCGGTGCAGGAGGTGGCCTTCACCCTGGGGGACGCGATTGCCTACGTGGAGGCGGCCATCCGGGCCGGGCTCACCGTGGACGCCTTCGCCAGCCAGCTCTCCTTCTTCTTTAACGCCCACAATACCTTCTTCGAGGAGATCGCCAAATTCCGGGCGGCCCGGCGCCTCTGGGCCCGCATCATGCGGGAGCGCTTCCGCGCGCGCGACCCCCGCTCCTGGATGCTCCGGTTCCACACCCAGTCGTCCGGGGTGACCCTCACCGCCCAGCAGCCGGAGAACAACGCCGTCCGGGTGGCGGTCCAGGCGCTGGCCGCGGTGCTGGGGGGGACGCAGTCCCTCCACACCAACGCGCGGGACGAGGCGCTCGGACTCCCCACGGAGGCAGCAGCCCTCCTCGCGCTCCGGACGCAGCAGGTCCTGGCCCACGAGAGCGGCGTGGCCGACGTGGTGGACCCGCTCGGGGGATCGTATTTCGTGGAGGCCCTGACCGACGCCGTCGAGGCCGAGGCGGCTGCGTATCTAGAGAAGATCGACGCCATGGGCGGCATGCTCCGGGCGATCGAGGTGGGCTACGTCCAGAAGGAGATCCAGGAGGCGGCCTACCGGCAGCAGCGGGCAGTGGAGACCGGCGAGCAGGTGGTCGTCGGGTTGAACGCCTACACCCAGGAGGAGCCGGTGAAGATCCCCGTCTTCCGGGTGGACCCGGCGGTGGAGGAGGAGGCCAGGCGCCGCCTGGCGGAGTTGCGCGCCCGGCGGGAGAAGGCGGCGGTCGAGCGCGCCCTGGCCTCCCTGGAACGGGCCGCCCGCGGGAGCGAGAACCTGGTCCCGCGCATCCTCGAGTGCGTGAAGCGCAACGTCACCGTCGGCGAGATCTGCCACCGGCTCCGCGCCGTCTTCGGGGAGCACGAAGAGAGCATCACCATCTGATCGGGTGGTTGGTAGCGCAGGAGCTGGGGTGGATGCTCCCCCGAGCTTCGCTGCGGCGGATTAAGGGCCATAGCCCGTGCTTGACATCGGTCCGGACATTTGTCAATGTTATTGATTGGGAGGTACCCGTGATGCCCGCAACC
>Ga0214472_10003646_pt1 | contig 16289 bp, 18 predicted proteins | sample RVTome_6_FD_207662 | JGI IMG/M metagenome (GOLD analysis project Ga0214472, IMG submission 207662) | Soil microbial communities from uranium-contaminated site in the Upper Colorado River Basin, Wyoming, United States - RVT140D175 | ecosystem: Environmental > Terrestrial > Soil > Contaminated >... | reverse complement strand
AGCAGTTGATTAACGTGGGCAGTACCGACGTGAATCCGGCCCACTGGCTCCAGTTGTCCCGGCGAATCAACCAGATATTCCAGGACGACCCGGAGGCCGCAGGCGTGGCGGTCACCCACGGCACCGCCACCCTGGAGGAGACGGCCTATTTCCTCAATCTCACCATCAAGAGTGTCAGGCCGGTGGTGGTAACCGGGGCCATGCGTCCGCCCACCGGACTGGGCACGGATGCCGACGTGAACCTGATTGACTGCCTCCGGGTGGCTGCTTCTCCGGACTCGGCGGGTCGGGGTGTGCTCACCGTTTTGAATAACGAAATACAGGCGGCCCGGGACGTGACCAAGACCAATAGCTACCGGTTGGAGACCTTTCGTTCCAACGAACTGGGGCTGTTGGGCTACGCCGATTCCGACCAGCAGGTGGTCTTCTATCGTACGCCCACCCGAGCCCACACTCTGGGTGCCGAGTTTAATGTGGATTCAATTACCGAGCTTCCCCGGGTCGACATCGCCTATGCCTACGCCGGGGCCGATGATCTGGTGGTCAAGGCACTGGCTCACGCCGGGGTGCCGGGGATTGTGGCCGCCGGACTGGGCAGCGGAGGCTCGTCGCCCCAGTACATGCAGGGCCTGAAGTGGGCCATGGAACGGGGAGTGAAGGTGGTGATTGCCACTCAGACCGGCAGTGGCCGGGTGATGCTCTCCCGGCGTTTCCAGGAGGAGGGTTACGTCGTCGCGGACAATTTGTCACCCAAGAAGGCGCGGATTCTGCTGATGCTGGCCCTGACCGTCACCGATGACCCCGGCGAGATTCAGCGGATGATGCTGACATACTGACCCGGTGCTGCCGGGCTTAATTGCTGGAGGATATCATGACTCAACGGTTTGCACTATCTGCTGATCCACTTTGAAATTCCGTATGCGGAGGTGGATACCCGGCAGCTTCAGATTTGAGGACGGGCCTGGCCCATCAAGACCGAGGGCCTCCATGCTGGAGGCCCTCGGTCTCAGGTGATTATTGGGTGCCGGTTAGCCGGGAACTTCGTCGTAGTGGTTGGCGGTGCTGATGACGTTGTGCTCGTAGAGGGCAGCGATCTCTTCGTCGTTGTAACCCAGCAGACCGCCCAGCACCTCCTCATTGTGCTCGCCCACCTGAGGAGTTGACCCAATGACGGCCGGGGTCCGGCTGAAGTGCCAGAAGTCCCCGGATACGGCAATGCTGCCCGCCAGGAAGTCGGGGACTTCCACCATGGCCCGCCGTTCCCAGGGATGCGGGTCCTGCGCCGCCTGGGCGATGGTGTTCACCGGCGCGGCGGTGACGTCGTGGTGGGTGAAGTGGGTTATGGCTTCCCGCATGGTCATACTGGCCAGCAAGGACCTCATGGCGTCGGTGACTAATTTTGCGTTGTTGGCCCGCTCGTGGCGGGTGGTAAACCTGGGGTCTTCCAACCACTCCGGCTTGCCCAGGGCGTTACAGACTCGGTGCCAGTGGTGCTGGTCTCCCGCGGAAATCAGTACCCAACCGTCCTTGCAGGGGTAGGTCCCGCTGGGAGGTGCAGTGGACTCGCCGCGATGGGGCTCGATGCCCGCGCCGTGGTAGGCGGTTATGGGAATCTCGGTGTAGCTGTATCCGGTGTCGGCCAAACAAACGTCAATTGCCTGACCCTCGCCGGAGCGCTCCCGCTCGTGAATGGCGGCCAGCGTCCCGATGGCGGCGTGCAACGCGGTGGTGCGGTCGATGATGGGAACGCCGGCCCGGATGGGCGGCATGCCCTCTTCACCGGTGACCATGGCGATGCCCGACATGGTCTGGCCGATGGGGTCATAACCAATCTGGTCCTTGTAGGGACCGAACTGTCCATAGGCTGACACATTGACCATGATGATGCGGGGGTTCAGCTCCTTGAGCACGTCGTAACCAAAGCCCATGGTTTCAATGGTGCCGGGCCGGAAGTTCTGCAACAGTACGTCGGATATCTTCACCAGCTTGCGCAGTACTTCCTTGCCCTCCTCTTTCCGCAGGTCAATACTCAAGCTTTTCTTGCCGCTATTGTACTGTACCCAATAGGCGCTTTGCTTGCGCACCCAGGGGGCGTGGTAGCGGGTCTCTTCGCCGCCCAGACGTTCAATCTTGATCACCTCGGCGCCCATGCGGGCCAATACCTGGGCACATCTTGGGCCAGCCTGGTGCCGGCCAAGGTCAAGAACTCTAATTCCCTTCAGCGGGCCATTTGCTTCAGCCATTCTAAAAATCTCTCCTTGCCGTGTATTGGAAGATTTTACGACGGTGTCTCTTAAAGAGCAAGCTGGACTTTGCAGCTTTGCAGCTTGCCGCGGCCTTGACCAGCACCAATACGTTATTAACCCAAAATGCCTTCAGAGAAGAAAGTGCCTCGCCGGCCCAGCATGATGAGTGACAATCTAGATTTGACACGGTACTAAACTGATACCAAAGTGGGATCTAGATACATTCATGGTAACACCCGGTGGGTTTCACCTGGGCTTTAGCATTGAAATCCGAGCAGGAGCTCTGGATGGTCGCCCGGTAAGCTTAACGATGAAATACTTAATGATGGAACGCTCAACGATGCACCGCTTAGTGATTGGATTAGCCGAGGAGTCCGCCGGTTATTCCACCGGAAAAGATCAGCCGCCAATACCGGAAAGCGCGCTGGTCCGGCTCTGGCGGAAGCGGGCGGCTCGCCAGGAGTGGTTTCGCACCAGCAAAGGCCGTCTGGTGCGGGTGCTCTATCCGGGCAGGCCGGGTAAGACCGCCGGTCCCGACTTTCGTAACGCCCTGCTGGAGTTTGAAGACGTGGGTCTGGTACAGGGCGATGTGGAAATTCACCAGCGTCAACAGGACTGGTATTCCCACGGCCACGGCAACGATCCCAACTATAACGGCGTGGTTCTGCACGCCGCCCTCGACCTGACTCCGTCTCCCACCAACCTGCGCAGTGGCAGCGAGGCGCCGGTGGTCTCGCTGCGGCCATTGCTGTCAGATGGGGACGTTTCCACCTGGAGTTTCCGTTCTCCAGTCCCGAGTCCTCCCGCATCAATCTGGAATGTTCTGGAATCGCTGGGATATCCCCGACCGCAATCTGCCGCTGGGATGGCAACTCTGCTGGATTGCGCCGGAGATGCCCGGTTTATGTCCAAGAGTCAGCGGTTCCAAAAATTTCTCGGCGAGCAGGACCCGCAGCAAACCGTTTATGAAGGGCTGTTCGAATCCCTGGGCTACCGGCAGAACCAGCAGGCTTTCCTGCGGCTGGCCGGCGCCGCACCCTATCTGGTGTTGTGCCGGGCGGCCAGTGGAATCGTCAAGAACCAGCGATCAGATGCGGTCGAATCGTGGCTGTTGCAGCTTTCCGGTTTGCCGTCGGCGGAGGGAGCCGCCAGGTTTGCCCTGCCGGGCCGGGGGTTCGGCAGGCCCATGTCCGGACGGGAGTGGCACTGCTTCCGGGTGCGTCCGGCCAACCACCCCTGCCGCCGAATTGGCGGGGCGGCCCGGTTGGTCGTCAGGTTCCTGGAGGTTGGCCTGCTGGCCGGCCTGGGGGTATGCATCGACGCAAGCAACCCCAGGAAGCTGATCGATGCTCTCAGGGTAGTCGATGGCGGGAATACCTATATTGGCGCGTCGCGGGCCAGAGAAATGGCGGTAAACGTGGTTCTGCCCTTGCTATTTGGGATGACCCCATTGGCCGGGGAGGCTGGCCAGGTTGAGCGTTATCTGGAGTTGTACCACCGATTTGGCCTGCTCTCGGAAAATGAGATCACCCGCGAGATGGCCGATCAACTGATTGATCCGGCCTGGGGCAAAGTGGTCACCACCGCCCGACGGCAACAGGGCCTGATTCACCTGCAACGGATCCTGTCGGGGGCAGCCAGCTAGTCCCGATCTCAAAACACACCCCAGGGCCACCGAGGACGCTGAAGGCGGAACAAAATTAACCGGAATAATCCCCTACTGTAGTCGGGGCGCGTTATGCTAGTCGGAGCCCGGCCCGGCGGGGCCGCGGTATGACTATTTCACAGAATAGCTGTTGTGCGACGCCCCCTGCTGGTTAACTCGAATCACCAATACTAGCACTGTGTATGCCCTCTAGCTATTTATCTCGGGTGGTTGCACTATCGAGTAATGGACTGGCTTCTAGTTTGGTCGCGCTTCCGCGCCAGGAGTCTTTGGGACTGGATGCAAGTGATGACCAACTTGCAGGTCGAAAAGAACCTGGCAGCCTAACTTCCCATGGTCTATCTGAGGGGGGCCGACCTGACTCTGGCCTACCTGCGCGGTGCCGATCTGGCCAATGTCAGGAACGTGACCATCGCATAACTGTGAACCGTGAAAACTCGATACCAGGGAAAATTCTCAGGCGGCGAAAACGTATCATGAACACCATGGCCCTGCCCGGCACCCATCCCGTCACCCAGAAGCTAACCAGTAATCTTACAATCATCGTACCAGCGTTCAATGAAGTAGAAATCATCGCTGATACCATTAAAAGCCTCCAATTTCAGACAATGCCCGCAGCGGAAATCATAGTGGTGGACGACTGCTCCACCGACGGCACCGGAGACATCGCCCGGGCCTACGGCGTGACGGTGGTGCGCCCCCCCACTAACACCGGCTCCAAGGCGGGGGCCCAGAACTACGCCCTGGAACTGGTGACGACCAATCTCACCATGGCCATCGACGCCGACACCATCCTGGCCCCGGATGCCATCGAGATCTTGCTTAGAGCTCTGGACGACCCTGAGGTTGTAGCAGCCTGCGGCTCGGTCCTGCCCCGGCACGTGCACACCCTGTGGGAGCGGGGACGCTATATCGAGTACTTGCTAGCCTTCACCTTCTACAAGCCAATTCAAGAATATTACGAAAAGCCGCTGATATCATCGGGGTGCTTCTCGGTGTACCGCACCGAGGTCCTTCGCAATAATCAGGGTTGGAACCGGCGTACTATGGCCGAAGACATGGACCTGACCTGGACCTTTTATCAGGCGGGGCACAAGGTTCGGTTCGTGCCGGAGGCGGTGTGTTATCCCATCGAGCCCCACTCTTTCCCTTTCATGCGTAGGCAACTCAAACGCTGGTCCCACGGGTTCATCCAGAACGTGCAACTGCACTGGCGTGGCATTCTCAACGTTCCTTGTTTACGATCGTTGGTGGGTGTGGCCATGTGGGACGCAGTGGTCGCGTCGCTGGCCTACCTGTTCCTGATACCCCTGCTAGCCATCCTGACCGGGAATCCCTGGTTCCTGTTGGGTTATCTGATTGACATCCCGGCGGTCATCATACCGGTGGTTTACGCGGCCATTGCCCGGCGAGAGCTGGGCCAGGCCCTAACTAGCCTCCCTTCCTTTTTTATCCTGCGGCTGGTCAACAGCATCTTCATTCTTGAAGCCCTTTGGACCGAGATGGTGCTGCATCGGCAGTTGAAAGTTTACGAAAAGGGGCATTAGCCAAAATGAACGTGGGTTTACCTGGTACGGGCATTGGCGGGTTGTTCTACATCATCATGGCGCTGATGATGCCCTTCCATGAGGCGGTCCTGACCATTCGAGGACAGAGTAACTGGACTCGCTGGCGAAAAGTGGGCGTGATGCAGGGCATCGCATTTGGAATCATTGGGAGTCTATGGGGCACAGTCTGGCTGTTAACCAACCTGATTCCTACAGACCTGGTGGAGAGTCTTACCGGGTCTACGTCGTTTAGCGCCAGTTCCCTGACCAGGTTGGGGGTGCCTCCAGCCATGCTGGGCCTGCTGGCGCTGCCCACACTGCTGGTAGTATTGCTGGCTATTGAGGGAATGCGGCTGCAGAACAACCACCGGCGTCCAACCTGATCTGAACCCCTTACTGTCCCAAAGGTGCTAACGATTTACTGACATAAGTGCCCTCCTATAAATGCCCTCCTGTGGTGACACCTGGCTTCAGAGCAGTTATTATCAGTCCCACCTTGGCATTTATCTATTGCACAGTGTAGTGCTTTATATTACAATCCACTACATGATAATACTAATGGATGCCGATGCTCTAATCAAGCTGAACCATGCCGGCATATTAGTCAGAGTGGCCGATCAATTAGAGTGCGTAATACCCGAAGCGGTTTACACGGAAGCAGTCACAAAAGGAATAGCAGCAGGCCATGCAGATGCCCGGAATATCAAGGATATCATTGACCTTTACGTTGAAATCCGGCAACCTGGTACTGAGACAGCCCGCATGTCAACGATAATGCCGCCTTTAGGGGCCGGAGAGACTGCGGTATTCGACTTGTCTCTGGCGGTCACCGACGCATTAATAGTTAGCGACGACATACAATTTCTCAACTTCCTGAAAATAAGTGGCAGACCCGCCATTACTCCTACGGTTCTTATCGTAACAATGGTGCGACAAGGATTTATCAGCCCAGCCCACGCCGCCCAGTCCCTGGCCAAAATGAGGCCCCTCATCAGTCAAATAGCCTACCAGAGAGCCATGAACGAACTGGAGAATTAACATCATGACCACAATGAATTCTGTAATCAATCTAAGAATACCGGAGGGGTTGCTGGAACTGGCTGAACTATGTGCAAGAGGGCAGCGAACAGATCGGTCTACCGTCCTGCGCCAGTGGCTTTATCTGGGCGCTGAGGACTATATATTGAAGCGGTTGAGCGAAGGAACTCTGTCCATCGGTAAAGCTACCGAACTGCTGGACACCACTCATTATGATCTGCACAACCTGGCCCGGGCCAGAGGTTTCGAAATTGGTGCTGATGAGCAAGCCCAAGAATACGCTATGGAGGTCGCGGAATCAGTTAAGTTAACACCAAGAGAGAGGACCAGAACACAATAGGCTGGATCTTTCAACCCGCCCAGTCCTGCCCAGCCAAGAAACCATCAGTAAATTGCTAGACCGCTTCACTGTGAGATAATGGCCGCCAGGTTGGCCGGGCCGGGGATTCGGCAGTCCCATGTCCGGTCGGGAGCGGCATTGCTTCCGGGTGCGTCCGGCCAACCGCGTTCTTGAAATCGATTCCTAGCCCTTCAGCGGCACCGCCAGGGATACCCGGAACTCATTGCCAATGCTGCGGGCGATGTGGCCGTGGCCGGTAACGTCTTCCGCGATCAGCACGTCGCCGGGGTTCAGCCGCTTGACCGTGCCGTCAGCGACCTCGAACTCGGCGATACCCGACAGGTTGACCACGTACTGCAATCGGGGCGCGTTATGGTAGTCGGAGTCCGGCCCGGCGGGGCGGCGGTTGAGAATGATGTCGCCGTCGCCCACGTTGTTGACGATCCTGGCGAACTGTTCCGGGGTCAGGTTCTCAAAGTGGGACTCGCCGTCGCTTCCAGCGTAGACTCGCACTATCTGTACCATGGAATTCCTCCTTCGATCCGGCTCAGCCTGGTGACCGGGTTGGCACATATCTTAATCGCTGCTGTTTTATTCGGCAACCGCCAACCCGGCAAGGTTTCGGGCCAATGCAAAACGGCACGCGGGATGAATCAGGTCTCTGGAGAATCAGCAGTCCCGGTGAATCAACACCGGCGCATAGAGCCAGCCTTCCAGCGATACCACCGGCGTTACCACCGGGTCGAAGGCATTGGATTGCCCGGTTTCCGGACCGCGAAAAATGCTCGGGTCGCTGGCCCACAGTGTCGCCACCACCGCCGCCACGATGGAGTCCAGGCAGTCGTGGTTTTGCCGTGCCCGCTCCCGGAATCGGGGAAGACCCACAATGTCCACCGACGAACAATCTCCCAGCTTCTCCAGTATCTCCTGCCGTAGTTGCCCGGCCCGCTTTCCGTTCTTGTACCCTTTGTAGGGCAGTCCAAAGGCCTTCAAAGCTGATCCAGGCATCGCTTCCAGTAAAACAGTCTCATTTCTGTTGGCGCAGGCTAAAGGCGGGACCGCGCAGCCGGCGGTCCAGAGGCGGTCCAGCATCTGCATGCCTCGAAAGGTCATGGGCACCAGGTTAGGGTTGGCCATATGCAGGCAGGAGTAGCATTCGGGAAAGTGGGTATCAGCCAGCCGCCGGGGTTCGCCCTGACGGGCGACAAACCGGTCCCGCAAGGCGATGAACTGGTCCAGCCCCATATGATTGGCGGCGGCCCACAAGTCCGGCATGGTCCGGGCCGGGGGCATCCAGAACTCGGCGAAGGACCGGGGCACCGAGAAGGGAAAATCCAGCGCGGCGACGGTGGGACCGGTGGCGCCGGCCAGCAGGTCGGTCAGGGCATCCCGGGTTATTGGCTGACATTCGGCCAGCGTAAGGGTTGGCCCGTCGGCCATACCCTGGGCCATCCAGGTGTTTTGATCCGACCTGGCGCCGCTGAAGTCAACTCCGATGATGTTCATTCTGGCCGTCGCACCGCCCGGCGTATCTGAAAATTCTTGCAAGTGGTGACTGCCGGTAGTATAGTGCAGCCGGTATCGACCCCTCAACCGTTAGCCTACCTCCCCGACAGGTCATTTTTAATTTCGAGAGGAGCATTATGAATCTCACCGAACGGCGTGAGCGGTTCCGGAAAATTCTGGCAGGCAACCGCTGTGTGCATCCCGGGTCGGTGTTCGACCCGCTCTCGGCGCGGGCCGCCGAAGATGTGGGCTTTGAGGTTGCCATGTTCGCCGGGTCGATTGCCTCCGGCACCGTGCTGGGCGCACCCGACCTGATTGTTTTGACCCTGACCGAGTTTGCCCAACAGATTCACCGCATCTGCCGGGCCAGCAGCATCAGCCTGATGGTGGATGCCGACCACGGCTACGGCAACGCGCTGAACGTAAAGCGCACCGTCGAAGAATTGGAGACCGCTGGCGTCTCCTGTTTGACCATTGAGGACACCCTGCTGCCGATAAGTTTTGGTGCTGGCGGAGAAGGCAAGTTGATCTCGGTGGCAGAGGGTATCGGCAAAATGAAGGCCGCTCTCTCGGGACGGCAGGACCCCAGCCTGGTGGTGGCCGGGCGCACCAGCGCCCTGCGCAACGGCGGCGTGGCCGAGGCGGTCAAACGGATCAAGGCGTATCAGGCCGCCGGTGTTGACGCGGTCTTCCTGTCCGGGGCGCAGACCAGGGCCGAAGTCGCCGCGGTCCACGCTGCGGTGAACATTCCGCTGCTGCTGGGTGGCGCCGGCGGCGAGTTGGCCGACCTGGACTTCTTGAGCGCCAACGGCGTGAAGGTTGCCTTGCAGGGTCACCTGCCCTTCCAGGCAGCGGTAAAGGCGGCCTACGACACGTTGAAGGCCCTGCGCGATGGCGTCAAGCCCGCCGACCTGAGGGACAAACTGGCCTCTCCAGAACTGATGGGCCAGTTAACCCGTCGGGACGACTACAACCGGTGGGTCAAGGAGTTCCTGGGATAGGACCGGGCTGGGAGCGTCCCCAGACCCCCTTCCGAGAAGCCAGGGCCCCAGGCACACCCTGGGCCTGGCAGCCGGTACTGGGGGGACTCACCTGGAAGCGGCATCAGAAGTTGGATGGGAGAGGGCAGAGGACGTCCTGGCCTGACCCTCTCGGGCAGTGAGCCACTTCTCCTTCTGCAGCCGTCGGGTGGTCTCGTCGGTGGGCCGGTAACAACTCCAGAAATCCTGCCGGAACCCGTCGAACCGGTCGTCCTGAATTGCCCGGCGAATGTGGTCCTTCAACCTCAAAATAAACCGAAGATTGTGCAGACTGGCCAGTCGCAGCCCCAGTATCTCCCTGGCTTTGAACAGGTGCCACAAGTAGGCGGCGGTAAAGTGCTGGCAGGTATAGCAGTCGCAGTCCGCCTCTAGAGGAGCATCCTGCTGGGCGAAACGGCGGTTGGTGATGTTCACCCGGCCCTGCCGGGTGAACATCGCCCCGTTGCGGGCCACCCGGGTGGGCAGCACGCAGTCGCACATATCCACGCCGCCAGCCACCGACTCTACCAGGTCTTCCGGGGAACCGACGCCCATCAGGTAACGCGGCTTTTCCACCGGTAACTGGTCGGCTACCTGCCGGGTAACTGCATACATCTGGACTTTGGACTCGCCCACCGCCAGCCCGCCGATGGCATAACCATCAAAGGGTATGCCGGTGATGAACCTGGCGGATGCTTCCCGCAGGTCGGGAAATGTGCCTCCCTGGACGATGCCAAATAGGGCTTGAGCATCGGCGTTGGGCGCGGTGGCGTGGGTCTGGTGGCAAATCTCGGCCCAGCGGTGGGTGCGTTCCATCGCCCGGACTACCTCATCTCGATCCGAGCCAAAGGCGATGCACTGGTCGAGGCACATAATGATGTCGGCACCCAGCCCTTCTTGATTGCGGGTGGCCAACTGGGGGGTGAAGTTGTGCTCGCTACCGTCAATGTGAGAGCGAAAGCGAATCCCCGCTTCGTCTACCCTTTTTAAAGTCCCCATGCTGAAGGCCTGAAAGCCGCCGCTGTCGGTGAGGATGGGCCGCGACCAACCCATGAACTGGTGCAGTCCGCCCAACCGCTCTACCAGTCCGATCCCCGGGCGCAGGTAGAGGTGGTAAGCGTTGCTCAGCACGATCTCGGCCCCCACCGATACAATTTCATCGGGAGTGAGCGTCTTGACCGTGGCCTGGGTGGCCACGGGCATGAAGGCCGGCGTCGCCACCCAGCCGTGGGGCGTGTTGAACTGGCCCAGCCGGGCACGGCCCTGAGTCTTTTGCAGATTGAAGGAGAACTGCTGCGCCATTGGCCCACCCCACGACGGTCGCGTGCTATCATGTACCGGACGCCCGGTGCCGATGCCAGATCCTCTGGCCACGGCTCATGGTATCTCCAGGCAGGGTGGATTGCAACGACCGGCATTGCCCCTGGAATTCTGCCTCAGTACCGCTGAGGACGCTGAGTCGTTGGAGGATTCGTCTGGTTTCTGGATAACTGCTTCAGTGATAACGGCTTCACTGCCGGTGCCCTCGGCGGTAAATTTCAGGAATTCACCAGGCGGCCAGGATGTACGATGCTCTAACCAGGTTCCTGGGGACCTTCAGCGCCGATAACCCGATACTGTGGACCGTGCTGGTGATAGTGGTTATCGGTGGTACCGGACTGGGACTGTATGCCTTCTGGGAAGTGGTGCTGAAAGCGGTGTCCGCTGTCTTTAGCCGGGGTGGCAATGGCCCTGGTGACTCCCCCCGCTGAATATGTTCTTCCCCAACGCCGAAGTTGCGGTAAATCCCTTTTTGCTGGTCCTGCTGGGCGTCATTGTGGGCACCCTGGGCGGTTTTTTTGGCGTCGGCGGCGGCTTTCTAATCACGGCCGGGCTACTGGTGTTTGGAGTGCCGGCCATTGTCGCGGTGGGCACTGGAATGGCCCTGATTCTGGGATCTTCAATTGTCAATTTGCTGAAACACCGCCACCTGGGCAACGTGGATTACCGGCTGGCCGGGTTGACGATGCTGGGGACAGTCCCAGCGCTGTTGCTGGCTAAAGCCCTCAACTCAAAATTGGAGGCGGCCGGCACCATCGGGCCGGTCATCGGCTATCTCTACGTGGCGCTGCTGGCGTTCCTGGGGCTTTTCTTTATTTATGACTACTGGAGGACCCGAAATTGGTCGCGCCGGTCCGGTGAATCCGTGAGTACCGCTGGCCTGGCCCAAAGACTTTATGCCTGGCGAATGCCCCCCCACTCCATCCGCTTGCCTGGCTGGCGACGGGTTTCCCTGTACGCCGTTCTGCCGGTATCCCAGGTCGAGAGCATTCATGTGCTGATCCCCATTACCATCGGATTTGCCGTAGGTTTTCTGTCCGGTCTGCTGGGAGCAGGAGGAGGATTTATCATGTTGCCGGTAATGATCTTCATCATCGGCATACCGACCACGGTAGCGGTGGGCACCAGCCTCCTGCAAATCATACTAACGGGAGTAGTGGGCACCGCCCTCTATTCCCTGTCCAACCACGTTGACCTGCTAATGGCAATCATCATGCTGAGCGCAGCGTCGGCGGGTTCCCAACTTGGCGCCAGCGCCACCCGACATGTCGAATCCCGAGGCATTCGGGTGCTTTTCGGTGTCACTGTGCTCAGCGGCGGAGTGGCGATAGCCCTGAAGCAAGTGGGGCAGGGTGGCCGGGGTCTGGAGTACCTCAGTACCGTGGCTACGGTAATCCTGCTGGGGGTGTCGGGATTGGTGGCGGTTCTGATCGGGGTGTTGCTGCTGCGGTCCAAGCTGGGTGGGGCAAAAAGAGGTCCGGAGATTTCTTAGCCACCGGGGGCACCGGGGCCAATTTTAGTCAATCAGCTCCGCTAACGTCGCATCCACCAGTTCCCGGGGGACATCCTGACGCACCACTGCCTGGCCCACCGACTCCAATAGCACCCAGCGGTTGGTCCCCGACTGCACTTTCTTGTCCAGGGACATGGCCTGACGAATCTGCTCCAACGGGACGCCAGAGCCTCTGGTCGGCAGATTAAACCGCTGGAGTATTGTTCGCTGCCGCTCCACCAGTTCCTGAGGAATCATGCCCATTTGCTGGGCCAAACGCGCCGCCCCCATCATGCCAATGGAAACCCCTTCACCGTGCATGAAGCGGCCGTAATCAGTGGAGGACTCCAGAGCGTGCCCGATGGTGTGGCCGTAGTTGAGCAGAATGCGGATGCCCAGGGTCTCCCGCTCGTCCTGGCTGACCACTCCGGCTTTGATCGCCATGCTGCGCCGAATGACTTCGGTGGATATGCCCGGTTCCACCGCCATCAGGGCCTCGGCGTGCTCCTCAAAAAGGTCCAGCAGGTCGGCGTCCAGAATCAGGCCGTGCTTGATGGCCTCGGCCCAGCCTTCCGATAATTCCCGCTTGCCCAGGGTGGACAACGCCTGGACGTCGGCCAGCACCGCCAGGGGCTGGTAGAAGGACCCCACCAGGTTCTTGGCCTGGGGCAGGTTGACCGCCACCTTACCGCCGATGGATGCGTCAACCATGGCCGCCATGCTGGTGGGCACCTGGATGAAAGGCACTCCTCGCAGGAAGGTGGCGGCGACAAACCCGGCCAGGTCGCCGACCACGCCGCCGCCCACGGCGATGATGGACTGGCCTCGCTCGGCCTTCAGTCCCGCCAGCCATTGGTAGATGTGCTGGGCTAGCTGAAAGGTCTTGCTGGGCTCGCCAGGGGGGATAATGAAACAGTGGGCCGCGATGCCGCTACGCTGTAATGACCATTGCGCAGCCCGGCCATAGGGCCGCATGACGTTTTCGTCGGTGATGATGTAGGCTGGGCTCTTTACGCCCAGTTCCACCAGCTTTTCGCCCAACCGGGCGATGATACCCCAACCGGCGACCACCGGGTAGCTGCCGCCGGAGTGATGGACGGTTGCGGCCAGGTCAGCGTCGGCCATGGGTTATCCTCCTGTAAGTCCTTCAAATCCGCACATTTCCAGTATACGCTCCGCAACTTGCTGGGGGGTTAGAGAGTCGGTCTTTACGGTATGGTGCGCCTGAGAATAGGCCGCGGCTCGCTGGTCCAGCAGGCGGTCAATGCGTTCGATTTGAATGTCTTCTGAATTGTCCCCGGCCAGCAACGGACGCACCGGGCCGGTGGCGCCCCCTGGTCCCCCCACCCGGCAATAGATGGTCCGGGCAGTGGCGCTGAGGCAGACGACCAGCCCGCTGGCTAACATCAACCTTCGGTTACCGGCGTCGACGAAGGCCCCGCCACCCGAAGAGATTATCCGGTGGCTCCCGGCGCACAGGTCGGCGATAACTGAACGCTCCAATTCCCGAAAGGCAGCCTCACCGTCATCGTCGAAGATGCGCCGGATGGACCTGCCCGTCCGCCGGACAATTTCATCGTCGGAGTCCACCAGGGGCCAGCCGGTCTCTTCTGACAGTATCTGGCCCACGCGGCTTTTGCCGGTGGCCATGAATCCCACCAGGATGATGTTGGATGCCTGGGACAACTCTTACTCCAATGGATAAGGCCCTGGGATAGGCCCTGGGGCTGATCAGGTGACGGCAATCTCCGAGGTGCAGAAGGCGCACCGCCGGGCGACTAATGGGATGGTGCTCTGACATTCCGGGCACACCTTGGTCGTCGGCAAGTCCGGTGTTGCCGCGTCACGCCGCTGGAGCTTGACCACCCAACGTACAATCAAGAACAGAACGAAGGCCACGATAGTGAAGGCCATCACCGCATTGATGAACAGCCCATAGTTGATGCTGACTGCTCCGGCGGCCCGGGCGTCATCCAACAGCGCATAGGGCCCGGCTGGGTCACCTTCTTTCAGCACAATGAACAGGTTGAAGAAATCCACGTTTCCCAGCAACAGGCCAATGGGCGGCATGATAATGTCGTCCACCAGGGAACGCACGATGGTGGTAAAGGCAGCGCCCAGAATAAAGGCCACCGCCAGGTCGACGACATTCCCTCGAGTGGCGAATTCCTTGAAATCCTTCAGCATATAACCTCTCTGCCGGCGTTATCACCGCCAGAGGTCTGCTTGAACCAGTCAACGGCAGCGTCCAGGTCGGCGACCAGGCATCCAATATGCTGGATCTTTTCAAACATGCGCACTCCTTGCCAGACAAGTCTGGGCCGGAAATACTCCCGAGGGTACCGGGCGACCATTGGCTGCCCTTGATCAAGCGGATTCGGGAGACGGGCGTATTATGCCACAGGCTAACGATCTGGAAAAGCTTCCGTTCCGATCAGCGGCACAAACCGGCAGGGGCCGAGCCAGCGCACCGATATTCCTTCTTCGGTGCGGAGCACACGCACCAACTCCTGGTCCTCCCGGGTGCCTACCGGTATGACCATCCTTCCGCCAATTGCCAATTGCGACACCAGAGAGTCGGGTACTTGGGGTGAGGCTGCCGTTACGATAATGGCGTCGAAAGGCCCATGATGGGGCGCGCCCAGCGTGGGCCCGGCCAGTTCGACCGTCACGTTGTTGTAGCCCAGTTCTGCCAGCAATGCCTCGGCTCTCTCCTGTAGCGCGGGTACCCGCTCGACGGTGATCAGGTGACCGTGATGCAGCAGCCGGGACAATACCGCTGCCTGATACCCGCTGCCGGTGCCCACCTCCAGGACTCGTTCATTCCCGCACAGTTCCAGGGCCTCGGTCATCATTGCGACGATGAAGGGTTGAGAGATGGTCTGGCCTGCGCCAATGGGCAGGGGTATGTCCAGATAGGCCAGATGGCTGACTTCGGGAGGAACAAAACGTTCTCGGGGTACGTTCTCCATAGCATCCAAAACTGCCTTGGAACGTATTTTGCCCTTTAATTTGCGAAAAAGGTCTCGCTTGGCATCAGACATACCATCACTCAAACCCTCTTCTGGAAATCCATGGGAAGTTCAGGCGGAAAGTCCAGGCGCTTCTCATGGTCCTCGAGGATTAGTTGACCGGTCATGTCTCCAATATATCATTGGGTCAGATCAGCTACAACGTCGTTAAATGGCCCGAAATGGCCCCGGCTACCCCGGTATCGCATTTTCGTGCTAGGATAGGCCATCAAGATTTAGCCTGGAGAGGTTCACGATGAAGGGACGCATTGTGGTGGTCAAAGAGTACGGCAAGCCCTTTGATATTGAGGAATACGAAGTCCCGGAGCCGGAGCGGGGAGCGGTCTTGCTCCGGATGACCCAGGCCGGGGTCTGCGGGTCGGACTTGCACACCTGGCGCGGCGACCAGACTCAAGAGTTTATGCCGCTGCCCCCCACCGGCCGGGCGATGGGCCATGAAGGCACCGGCGTGGTGGAGGCATTGGGCGATGGGGTCGTCACCGACACTCTGGGAACACCGGTCAAAGAAGGCGACCGGGTGATTTACTCGGCCGTGTTTCCTTGCCATCGTTGCCACCTGTGTTTGCGCGGTGATACCAACTGGTGCGCCAACCGGGAGTATCCCACCGCCGGAGTATGGCCCTACTTTACCGGCACCTACGCCGACTTCCTCTATCTGCCGCCCCGCCATGCCTTTTTCCGGGTCCCCGATGAATTGCCCGACGAAATTCTGGGGCCGGTGAACTGCGCGATGGGCACCGTCACCACCGGGCTGCAACGGGCCGGACTGGGCGAGGGTGAGTACGTGGTGATCCAGGGTGCGGGGGGATTGGGACTGAATGCCGTGGCCATGGCCAAAGACATGGGCGCCGACCGAGTAATTGTCCTGGACCGGTTGGATAACCGTCTTCAGTTGGCCGAAGAATTCGGCGCCGATTACACCATCAACATTGAGGAGTTCAACACTCCGGAGACCAGGGTGCGGCGAGTCTGGGAATTGACCAACGGTCGGGGGGCCGACGTGGTGATGGAACTGGTGGGCCGGGCCGAGTTAATGGCGGAAGGCATTGACATGCTCAGCAACGGCGGCACCTTCGTGGAAAT
>Ga0214472_10003645_pt1 | contig 16289 bp, 15 predicted proteins | sample RVTome_6_FD_207662 | JGI IMG/M metagenome (GOLD analysis project Ga0214472, IMG submission 207662) | Soil microbial communities from uranium-contaminated site in the Upper Colorado River Basin, Wyoming, United States - RVT140D175 | ecosystem: Environmental > Terrestrial > Soil > Contaminated >... | reverse complement strand
TTCGAGAACATCCTCAGCCGTCACAAGCATATAGTGCACCACCTCATCGTCTAACTTATCATACACTGATTGTTTAGTGGCCCATCTCAACAAATCAGAATCCTCAGCAACATACAATCCTGTCAAAAAATTCTGCCCCAACTCTAGCCAATATCCATAAAGATCCGACGCATTAAAGTTTCGATAGGCATAGTGCGCTCCAAAATGGAGCTGCCCACTTAAGTCGCCTTTCCGGTATTGTTTGATTGAGATATTGAGACCGCCTTTATCATCAATTATCGAAGTGACATGAAACGGAAAGAGTTCGTCCCACGGTCCTTGAAGTTTTGAGAAGCTACTCATCAACTTGTTCCATTGGCTTCATAAATCGATGTTACAAGTTTGACCCCACGTCGTCGCTTGCACTTATAACCTATCGGCGACCCTCTGACGAACTGTCACCGTTTTGTTCCTCTTGCCTTGGGCCATCATAACGATACTTATCACGTTTCTTGCCGTCTTGAATTTCAACCGTCGGCCGACCATCTTCGCTATGTAACCGGGGCCATCCCATTAGACCTGAGCTACCCCGGCCCCACACATGACCTCGGCTACACAGAATTCCGCGAAACAACCGATAAAATCTTTCCCTCTCCTACTTCGCCTGCGGCGTTGATAGTGAAGCTTGTTTCCGGTTTGAAATGCACGAGGGCATTACTTGGGTCGAGTAAATAGATTTGTGCCAAAAATGGCTTGTCGCGATCGACAGGCGGGCTTGAAGGCTCAATTAATGCAAAAAAATTTCCACCAACTGTACACAAAATAGCCTCCCAACGAACTCCTTTAACTTGCGGCACTTTGTCATGGCTCGCAAATATAGTTAGCTCTGCCTCTAAATCAGGAGTCATTATATTTTCCTCGACATTAAATCCAATCACAATAATACCAAGCTGAAGCCAATAACCGGGGTCGGGTCTAATGGGAATTACAGGGACATAATAGTTATCTCCCACTACCCATTGAGCCATTCGTAGCTCTGCCGATTGAAATCAGATATCCGCAAGGTCGACGCTGTACCAGTCCGTCCTGGTAAAAAGATGCAGCCTTGAGCCTCGTCCGACCGCCCTTCCCCGCTTCAGGATTTGGCCACCGGGCGCCATCAGACTGCATTTTTGCGGTCCAACCGCTCCTGCCGCATCAAGGCTGAAGAGATACGCGGCCCCCAGCGACGAGCGATGTCCGCCGATAAAGAGCACCCGTGTCGGTGAAATCGCGAAACGGTGGCTGTTTTTAAGATTGATCTTGCAATAGCTGGTGGCAAAGGCGCCGGAAACCGTTCCGAGATCGAAGTCGTCAGCGAAAAAGAAATGGGTGGCATCGTCTGCAACATTAAGAGCGGCACACTCGTTGATCTGTCTTTCGGTCTGATCGTGCTGCCAGATCAGCGCGCCGGTCCTGTCAAAACAGTTGAGACCGGCGCCGCCGATGAGAACAGGCCCCATGCGAACTTCAGGGTTCGCCTCTCCGGCGCCTAAATCGAAGATACCGTGGACGCCCCAGTCGAAATAGGAAACCCAGATGCGGTCTTTTCCATCGACGCCGATCTGATGCACCCCGGGGCCGGCGAAAAACTGCGTTCGCCCGCCGCTTGCCGGATCAAAAATCAAGCCGCTGATATCGGACTTGCCCTTTGATGTCCACGGCTTCTGCATGTTGACGATAACCAGCGATCCATCGCTTAGAAGATCGATACTGAGGTCGTCAAAATCCAACGGGGGAAGATCGATTTCCCCGGACGCCTCTCCATTGGTAACGATCACTTTGAAGCGAAATTTTCCGCCGGTCTCCGGCACCGGAGTTTGCGTGGAAAGCCGTTCATTCATTGCGCTGCGGCTCCTGTGCCGAGCGTTCTTTTCGCCATAAAAAAACACCGCCTCGCCCTTGAGCGAAACGCTGACGGAAACAAGCTCAAACCCCGCTGGCGGCGAGGGAACCTTCGATACCTGCGGTAGTTCAATATGCTTCATACTGGTCCAGCCACCTCCTCATTCTGCTTCAGGACATTAGGCGACAGGCTGAGCTACCCCATCAGTTAATACCGGACCTTGCTAGCGAAGAGAATCGCGGTCTTCGACGGCCTGCTGCATGGCACTCTGAAAAGCGTCCTCGACGATATCTTCGATGGCGGAAAGTGAAGCGAACCTCCCAAGAGAGGTACAGGACTCATCAACGGCTTTAGCCTTGTAAGATCGGGTTGTTTCTACGCCTTTGGGCGTCTGAAGCTGTATTTCCAGTGCAACATTGACCGTCGTCACCCAGATCTCGCACCAGCCGTTCGATCTCTGAGCGCTCCACGCTCCGACCTTCAGCTTTACAAAGGCAGATCTGTCAACGCCTGGATTAACACTAAAGACATGCTCCATCGCCGACTGCACCGCCTGCTCAAGATCTGACTCGTAGACATAACTCATTTCGATACGCCGGTGCCCCCTCAGGGAAACAAAGGCCGACTTGTTCGTCAGTAATTTCTCCCCCTTTTTCGGCGCAACGATTGTAAGGCCGCTTACTTCTGCCAGAGGGCCTGCAGGCAGCTTCAGCTCCGGTCCGACGTGAAATTCAGGTGCAGAGATAGAATGTTTGCTTCGGGCCGATTGCGCCGGAAAGCTTCCCTCGCCGCTCAGCCCGCATGCCGCCACCAGCAACAGGCACAAACCGGCGACACAGTATTTTGTGAAAGTCGAAAAACCCGACGCGAATCGCTGCATACTCTCCCTCCCCAAGGGCAATTGTCCGGGAGCACCGTGCAACATTGCGTACTGCAAGACAACAGCTGACCGCCAACGATATCCAGTATCTCGGTTACCCGCGCATCCGATGCCGTCAGTCCGGCGACCGTGCTTGCGAGCGCGTATTCGGGGGCATGTGTGGACACCAACTGAATTGCGGTGACATGGCCGCATTCGCGGCTGGTCACGCTCCGGGCCTATAGTACGGGGTCTGTATAGAGCAGCCCAATAGACCATGAAAGGAGCGCGACCAGCCGCGATTACGGCCATGTCCCCAAAAACCCATGATTTCATGAAGTGATTCCGCGAACCGACAACACGGCGGCAGTTAACAACCACCGCCGCGACTACGTTCATTTATTTGAATACATCAGAAAATTCTTGCATCATTGAGGCCGATTGGGGCAGCCCCTGTGCCTCAACTTTTTTGCATATCGCGTCCCAGGTGTATTCAGGTCGCTGGAAGCGCAAGCGCATATTATTTAATGCCGCCATAGCCTGGACCTTGTCCAAATCAATGCAATCGACAATAAAATCGTCGGCACTTTTTGCCTCTAATCCATACGACTTCAAAAGCTTCTCCGGGAAATCCTTCAAGTTATCGGTGACTATAACGCTCGCGCTGATTCTGGCGGCTGCTGCCAGCACATGAGCATCGCCATCGTCCCTAAGGCCACCCGCGATTATTATCTTTTCGAGGACTTCAAAGCCCTCAACCGTTGCTTCCGGGAAGGCTCGATTCATCGCATCGATCTGCTTTTGTGGATCGGACTTTCCTTCAGTTATTTTTTCTATAGCGCGAGCGGTTTCATCCATAATCCTGGCGGACCATCTCACGCGGTAGAATCCCGCCTCGGCGAGACTTAGAAGCATATTTCTGCGTAGTGCGCCTGCTAAGTAGCAAGCATCAACGAGCACCGTAAACCTGTCTGCGAAGTGGCTCATATGAAGTGGCTCATATGAGATGGCTCATATAAGCCCACTCTCCGCATCCAGAACAGCCAAGTCGCTCAAGGCTGAAGAACGAGTGCCGTCTCGCTTTTGCTTGTACGCGAAGAATTCTGACGCCCTAACCTTGCGATGCCGTCCGGTCCTGATATGGGGAATCTCGCCGCTTTCCAAAAGCTTGATGAGGTATGGGCGAGATACATTCAGACAATCAGCAGCTTCCTGAGTGGTAAGCTCCGCATCAACAGGGATCATACGAAAGCCGCGCCCGGTTGAGACAAGCCGCAGAACTTCCATGAAGGAAGCTGCGAGAGATGGCGAAAGCGTGATTGTTTCAGCCTCACCAGTCGGTTGCGCCAGCGATATCTGCGCCCCTTCCCCAGACTTCAACTGAGAGGCGATAATCGTTCGCAATTGCTCGGCGTTCTTGATTTCAACTTCATTGGGAAGCCGCTCGGCAAAGGCATCTTTTCTAATCGCGCTCATGTTTCGTCTCCTTCATTCGATAGAATCAACATAGTCACATTCACTAAACGAAACAAGTGAAATAAACGAAATATTCGAAGCGAGAGTCTCCGTAAGTCGAGGCGCACAACGCCAGGATCGCCACGGTTCTCCCGGACAACGGCCGCGAGTTCTGCGGCCGCCCGGATCGGCAACGCCAAAATCAAAGGAGGAAAAATCGGAAAAAGCCGCGTAAATCATCTGAACTCCGGAGCGGCGGGTGTCAGGCGGTTACCATCTCCGTTCACTCTGACTTTCGTTTGACGTAGTATGCAGTTTATCGATCAGGGTGTGTTTTCCGGATTTACCGAGGGACATGACGACAATTCCATTATATCACCCTGCTCCCTGTTTCCGCCTGACGCCGTAAAAAAACTCCATGCCCCCTCCCGCCCCCACAGCCCTGAGCGCCATTCCCTTTACCTGCCCGCTGGATGGTCTCCCGCTCGCGCCGGGCGACGGCTGTCTGATCTGTGCGAAGCGGCATTCCTTCGACATTTCGGCGGGCGGCTATATCAACCTGCTGCCGGTGCAGTACAAGAAGTCCCGCGATCCGGGCGACAGCAAGTCCATGGTGGCCGCGCGCCGGCGGGTGCTGGATGCGGGCCTGTTCGATCCGCTGGCCGATGCCGTCTGCGGGATCGTCGGCGAGCAGATGAACCGGCAGCTGCAGGCGGAGAAACTGACCGGGACCGCCAGCGCGGAACCGCTGCTGCTGATCGATGCCGGCTGCGGGGAGGGTTTCTACACCGCCCGGCTCGCGGGTTATCTGCGCGATAGCCTGAAGGCGGGCGCGCCACGGGTGCTGGGCGTCGATATTTCCAAATGGGCCATTCTCGCCGCCGCGAAGCGCAGCCGGACGGTGGCCTGGGCGGTGGCGAGCAACAAGCGCCTGCCGGTGCCGCAGGGTGCCGCGAAGGTGATCACCAGCCTCTTCGGGTTTGAGACCTGGCCGGACTGGGCACAGCTGCAGACCGCCGGCCAGTCGGTGATCGTCGTGGATGCCGGGCCCCGCCACCTGATCGAGCTGCGCGAGATCATCTATCCGACCCTGCGTGTCCATGACTCGCCCGCCCATGAGGGCGCGGGCGCGAACGGCTACGACCTCATCGGTGAAACCAGAGCCGGCTTCGAACAGAGGGTCGAAGGATCCGGCCTGCTGAGCGACCTGCTGGAGATGACACCCCACGGCCGCAAATCGGGCACTGCCGGGCGCGAGGCCGCGCAGGCGCTCAACAGCCTCAACCTGTCCTTCGACGCGGTGATCCGAAGCTTCCGGCGGCGGTGAGGCCGGCGTCGGGCGCGCACCGCCCCCTTCCATAGGGCCCGCGCCCAACTTCAGAAGTTCTTGCCGCAGACGACAAAGCCCGAGCGCGCGGCGATCCTGACGTAGAGCTTCATCGCCGTCGCGTTGGTCTCGGGGGTCTGCCGGTAAACGCGGGTCAGCGGAGCTCGACAGAACTATCGCGGATGTAATATCAGGGTATTGTCGATGTAATTTACAGTCACTATTACAGACGTATACATATAAAAATACTGCAGTTCATTGATTTAATACTGATTTTTTCTCAGCCCGTTACTTTACAGTCGAATTCACGTAGAAAACTTGTCGGTAAAATTTACATGGCCCGGACTCAGCTCCGCCGACCAAAGCGTTCCGGCGCCCTGTTCAACCCTTTTCCGGGACTTTCCGGACATGGCGCGGTTCTTGCGTAAAATATTTTCACTTCCGCACCCGGTTCCGCATCCGGCCGGCGATCTGTAAGCGAAAGCGAAAAATTCCGGTCAGACCACGCCTTATCCGTTTCAGTTGGGGAAATCATTCGAATGACGCGTATCGCAACAAAATTTTTCACCGCGGCGCCGGCGCTTGCCGTCGCGATGATCCTCGGCCTTTTCGCATCGGGGGCCTCCGCCACGCCGACCATCACCAACGACGAGGGCGCCTTCAACACTGCGGCGGGTGGCGGACTGACCTTCGAGGGCTTTGAAACGGCTTTTGCCCAGGCCCCCTCCGTGGCCTTCACGGGTTTCACGCTGAGCGAAACCGGCGGAAGCATAAACAGGATCAGCAGCCTGGATTATCACTACAACACAGGATTTCCCATTGAGGGTTCGCGCTGGGCGGGCTTCGAGATCGACTCAAGCGTCGTCCATCTGACATTTGACAACCCGATCAACGCCCTGGGGTTTTTCATCAGCGTCGACGTGGCTAGCGTCATGGACCTGCGGATCGACGGCGCCTCATTCGTGAACGTAAGCCTGGGTGCGGGGGAAGTGCTGTTCATCGGCCTCCTCGACAGCCTGGCATCCTTCACAACGATCAGCTTCGATGTCTTCGGCAGTACGGATCCGAATATGGGCTTCGACGCCCTCTCGTTCCGAAACGCCCCGATCGCGTCAAGCGTGCCGGAGCCCGCCTCCCTCGCCCTGCTCGGCCTGGGCCTCGCCGGCCTCGGCTTCGCGGCACGGCGCCGGCGCCCGGATGCGGCTTAGCCCAACGCCGTCTCCCGCATCGCCAGGAAGCGCTGGTCGCCGACCACACTCCACTTGCGCGCACCCGCCAGGTAGCTGCTGTAGGAGGCATGGATTCTGCGGGTCGTGCCGTCGGTCTCCGCCAGCTCGGCGATCACGTCCTTCATTGCCTGACCGAGCGCGGTCACCACGTCCGCGGGCCATTCGCGCAGGATGACGCCGTGCTGCTTCACCAGAGGTTCCAGCGACACGATGTTGTGGGCGGTGAAGTCGGCGAGGGTCTCGTTGGCCGTGGCCGAGCAGGCCGCCGCGACGATGGCCTGCAGATCCGCCGGAAGGGCGTCGAACTTCGCCTTGCTGACGAAGGCTTCCAGCGCCGGGCCGCCTTCGTGGAAGGCCGGCAGGTAGTAATTCTTGGCGATCCTGTGCAGGCCGAAGGCCAGATCGTTCCAGGGACCGACCCACTCGGCGGCATCGACCACGCCGCTCTGCATCGCCGGAAAGATCTCGCCCGGCGGGGTCAGGACCACGGTGACACCGAGCCGCCGCAGGGCTTCACCGCCGAGCCCCGCGATGCGCATCTTCAGGCCCTGCAGATCGGCCAGGCCGGTGATCTCCCTGCGGAACCAGCCGCCCGCCTGCACGCCGCTGTTGCCGGCGTAAAAGCCCTTCAGGCCGAAGCCGGCGTAGACCTCGTCCCACAGCTCCTGCCCGCCGCCGAAGTAGAGCCAGCCGGTCAGCTCCCAGGCCGTCAGGCCGAAGGGCAGGCCGGTGAAGTAATGCAGCGCCTTGCTCTTGCCCTGCCAGTAATAGGGGGTCGCATGGGCCATCTCGGCGGTGCCGTTGCGCACCGCATCGAAGACCTCGAAGGGCGGCACCAGTTCGCCGCCGGCGTAGAGTTTCACCGTCAGGCGTCCGCCGCTCATGGCGGTGATGCGGTCGGCCAGCCGCTGGGCGTTGACGCCGACGCCGGGGGCGTTCTTCGGCCAGGGGGTGACCATGCGCCATTCGATGCGTTCCTGTGCGATGGCGGGCGCCGCCAGTGTCGCGCCCAGGGCCGCGGCGGAGGTGGCTGCAAGTGTGGTCGCGGCCGCGCCTTTGGCGGCGGCGGTCAGAAAACGGCGTCGTTTCACGGTCGATCTCCCTGAAGGGCGTTATTGCCTGGGTTGTGTCGCGCCGATGTTGCCGCAAAGCAGGGCTGGTTTCCAGCGCTCAGTGCGAAGGACCGCGGACCAGGCATACCGGCCGCGATATCTTCGCCAGCCTCAAGAACACTATCGGCGGCGCGCTCAAGGGTAACACCGCGCTGCCTTCCATCACCTCTCTTTACCTATCCCCCGCGGTCTTCTATTTGATAGAAGTGCTGAATTCACCGACACTCCACGATGGCCGCGAAGCTTCATGACCGCCGAACCCCACGTCCAGTCCTATTACGCCGCCACCGCCAACCGGCAGAGCGACTACCCGCCGCTGACAGAGGGTTTCTCCTGTGACGTCTGTGTCATCGGCGGCGGATACAGCGGCCTGTCCTCGGCTCTGCATCTGGCCGAGCGCGGCTACGATGTGGTGCTGCTGGAGGCGAACCGGATCGGCTGGGGGGCTTCGGGGCGCAACGGCGGACAGGTCGGCAGCGGACAGCGGCTGGAACAGGATAGGCTGGAGGAGATGCTCGGCCGGGAGGAAGCTCATCGGCTCTGGGATCTCGCCGAAGAGTCCAAGGCCGTCGTCAAGTCCCGGATCGCCGGACATGCCATCGACTGCGACCTCAAGCCGGGACTCCTCCATGCGGCTTTCAAGCCCGCGGACGCCGCCCACTGCGCACCCATCGCCGACAAGCTGAACCGCGACTACAACTATCCGCACATCCGCGCGGTCCCGAAGGAAGAGATCGGCCAGATGCTCGGCACCGGGATCTATCACGGCGGCACGCTGGACAGCGATTCCGCGCATCTGCATCCGCTCAACTACGCCCTGGGTCTCGCCCGGGCAGCGGAGGAAGCCGGTGCCCGCCTGTTCGAAGGCTCCCGCGTGACCGGCTACAAGGACGGCGCCGTCTGCCGGATCGACTGTAACGGCAGCCAGGTCATGGCCCGGCATGTGGTGCTGGCCTGCAACGGCTATCTGGACCGCCTTGAGCCGCGCATGGCGGGCAGGATCATGCCGATCAACAATTTCATCCTCGCCACCGAGCCGCTGGGCGAGGATCTGGCGAAGGCGCTGATCCGCGACGATGTCGCCGTGGCGGATACCAAGTTCGTCATCGACTACTACCGGCTGAGCGCGGACCGGCGCCTGCTGTTCGGCGGCGGCGAAAACTACCGCCGCGGCTTCCCCGGGGACATCGCCGGTTTCGTCCGCAAATACATGCTGCGGGTCTATCCGCAACTGGCGCAGACCCGCATCGACTATGCCTGGGGCGGCACCCTGGCGATCACCATGAACCGCATGCCGGACTTCGGCCGCCTCTCGGCCAACGTCTACTACGCGCAGGGTTTCTCGGGACACGGAGTCGCCATGGCGACCCTGGCCGGAAAGCTGATCGCCGAAGCGGTCGCGGGCACCGCCGAAAACTTCGACGTCTTCGCCCGGATTCCGTCCCGTCGTTTTCCCGGCGGCACGCTGCTGCGCTGGCCGGGGGTGGTGCTGGGGATGCTCTACTACGCCCTGCGGGACAGGCTATAGAGCAGAACAGGGGAGTCCCGCCGCAACGTCGCAACCAGAAACATCACGAGTTTGCGCTGCAACAAAGATCGCTTTCTCCAACCCGCCTAAAGTCCGAAGCGTCATAACACGCAACTGAACAGACGGCTCAAAGGAGATCATCATGCTGACCAGGCGCGAAGCCCTGAAGGGAGCCGCGATAGCAACCGCAATCGTCGCTGCCGCGCAATTACCCGTAAAGCCCGCTATGGCCGCCGCCACGCCGGGAAATGCCGCCAGTCTTGCCCGCAAGAAGGTCACGCTGGTCAAGCCGCCTTTCGTGCATGAACACGAACAGGTCGCGACCGACGGGCCGAAGGTCGTTGAGTTCCTGATGACCATCGAAGAAAAGAAGATCGTCATCGACGAAGAGGGAACAGAACTCGAGGCAATGACCTTCGACGGATCGGTTCCCGGACCGCTGATGGTCGTTCATCAGGACGATTATGTAGAGCTGACCCTGATGAACCCCGAGACCAATTCCCTGCCGCACAACATCGATTTCCATGCCGCCACCGGCGCGCTGGGCGGCGGCGAACTGACGCTGATCAATCCCGGCGAACAGGTCACGCTGCGCTTCAAGGCGACGCGCGCCGGCACCTTCGTCTATCACTGCGCCCCCGGCGGTCCGATGATCCCCTGGCATGTGGTTTCCGGCATGAGCGGCGCCATCATGGTTCTGCCCCGGGATGGACTGAAGGACGACAAGGGCCGCAAGCTTTCCTACGACAAGGTCTTCTACATCGGCGAGAACGATTTCTACGTTCCACGCGACGCAGACGGCAATTACAAGACCTACGACTCCGCCGGCGATGCCTACAGCGATACCGTGGAAGTCATGCGCGGACTGATCCCGACGCATGTCGTCTTCAACGGCGCCCAGGGTTCCCTGACCGGTGACAGCGCCATGACCTCGAAGGTCGGCGAAACCGTGCTGATCGTTCACAGTCAGGCAAACCGCGACAGCCGCCCGCATCTGATCGGCGGCCATGGCGACTTCGTCTGGGAGGAAGGCAAGTTCGACAACCCGCCGCTCAAGGACATGGAAACCTGGTTCATCCGCGGCGGCTCGGCCGGATCGGCGCTCTACACCTTCCGGCAACCGGGCATTTACGCCTACGTGAACCACAACCTCATCGAGGCGGTCGAGCTGGGGGCCACGGCCCACTTCAAGGTCGAGGGCGAGTGGAACGACGATCTGATGACGCAGGTCGCGGCGCCGGGTCCGATCGCGACGCACTGATTGGCGGGAACGATGGCCAACGATGGCTTATGAACGCGGCCCGCCGGAGCAATCCTGCGGGCCGTTTCCACATTCAAGCGAAATGGAACAGGACCATGTCCAGCGTCACCCCCAGACTGCGTTTCAAGGCCCGCCTTGTTGTTGCCCTCTCTGCCGCGGCCCTCGGCGCGGCGGCTTTCGTGGCGTACGAACAGATTGCCACGCCTGCACAGCGCCAGATTGACGCGCCCCTGACCGTCCTGATCGATCCCGGCAGCTTCCGGCACCGCTTGCCCGGCGAGTATCTCAAAGACGGCAAGCCGGTCGACGCGCCATCGCAGGAGGTCCGGATCGACGGGCGGATCGAGATCATGAAACACCAGGTCGGTCTCGCGGACTATCGGCGTTGTGTCGCCGACGGCGTCTGCCGGGCTGCGGACATCAAACACACCACAGCAGCGGATGTCCCCGTGACCGGCGTCAGCCATGACGATGCGACCGCCTATGCCGGATGGCTGTCGAAGGCTACGGGTGCGCGGTGGCGTCTGCCGAGCGACAGGGAATGGGCCTTTGCCGCGGGCAGCCGCTTCAGCGACGATGCGCTGGGGATTGATGAAGATCCGGCGAACCCTGCCCTGCGCTGGCTTGCCGACTACGACAAGCAGGCCGCGCTGGCGAAAGCCTCGGACCCGGGCCTCAAGCCCGCCGGGCACTTCGGCGCAAACGAAAAGGGGGTCGCCGATCTCGCGGGCAACGTCTGGGAATGGACGTCCAGCTGCTACGAGCGCGTCCGCATCAACGCGGATGGAACCGCCATCGGCAGGATCGAGAACTGTGGAGTCTATGTCGTGGAGGGACAGCACCGCACCTACATGACCGGGTTCCTGCGCGATCCGAAAGCCGGCGGGTGTTCGGTGGGAACCCCGCCCGACAACCTGGGCTTCCGCCTGGTGCGGGAAAACCCCGGTCTCTTCTCGAGACGCTGGGTCGCCGGCCTGATCCGCAACATCACCGGGTGAACCCGGCCCCGGGAGAGGACGCGGAAACCGGCCTGGCTTCCGCGTCCCGCCGTTGCCCTGCCATCCATCAGCTCTTGGGGGAACTCGCCGTCAGCAGCGCCCGGGCGTAGGCAAGGGCAAAGCCCAGGAACGCGGCGGCCCAGGCGAGCCCGGCCAGATGGACGAGATGGGCGTCCGGGAACAGCTCGAAGCTTGCCAGAATCCGGATCAATGCCGCCAGAACGATGGCAGCGAAGACGAAACAGGCCGCCCGTCCGGCGTGCAGCACCCGGCCGGTGTGACCGAGCGTTGCGCGCACCATGACCGACAGCGTCATGGCACCGACGGCGCCGGTGCCGAAGCTGTGGATACCCGCCGCCGATGTCACCCATTCGGGTGCGAGCACAGCGAGGCCCGAAAGGACGAAGCCGGCCGGCACGAAGGCGTAGGCGAGATGCAGAATCAGCACCAGCGGATCTTTCAAGGTGCGGTCGCCCGCCCAGCGGAGCAGGCGGAAGATGTTCAGGACGCCCGCCGCACCGAGGGCGATCCCGGTGCCGCCCCAGTCCGGCGCGCCGGTCCAGGCCGCAAGCGCCGCCGTCGAGACCGCGATCACCACGATGTCGAAACGATCGAAGGGCGTTGGCAGACGCCCGGGGTTTTCCCGGACCAGCCAGTTGCGCGTGAAGCTGGGAATGACACGCCCGCCGATCAGCATGATGAGGACGATCGCCGCCGACATCCCCAGCCGCCGCGAAACATCGCTCGAACCTTCGGACCAGGCCTCCCAATGAAAGAAGATGTTGGCGGCCAGAAGCACGGCCACCGGCAGCAGAACCTTGATATTACGCCAGTTCCGGCCCGCGGTGATCTCGCGGCCCGCGATCAGAACCACCGCCGCCAGAAACGCACAGTCCACCAGCGCGGCGGGCAGCGGCCCGATCACGGCCGACAGGGTGATCGCAATGCGTCCGGCAAGCCAGATCACAAAGAGCACAAGCAGCGGCGTCCCCTGGACCGGCAGACTCCCGGTCCAGTTCGGCACCGCGGTCAGCAGAAACCCCGTAATCACGGCGGCGAGGAAACCAAACAGCATCTCATGAACATGCCAGTCGACCGGATGGAACGCGGACCAGATTTCGAGCCGCCCCTCGAACAGGGGCAGCCAGAAGAGGATCGAGAGTCCGGCGTAAAGCGCACCGAACAGAAAGAACGGCCTGAAGCCGTAAGACAGAAGTGCCGGCCCGTCATAAGGACTGGTTCTGGGGATCGACATGCTTTTCACCTGCGATATCTACCGGCCGGACTGATGCCCGACCGGCTCTGGGGTTTAACAGGTTCGCGGCCTCCGCGCTCTAACCATATGATATAGAGCGGATTCACATATTTCGCCGAAACCGCGAAGCGGTTCCGATCAGGTATGACCCGATCTATTGAACAACCTCTGCAAACAGAGGCTCGAAACGGGACTTTGCCTTGCCTTTCAGCTTCACCGTCCGGGCATCTTCCAGGTCCACCGCTTGACCGGCCTGGATCAGGGCCACCATACCCATGGCATAATGCGGTGCGCACTTGACCCCGTAGAGCCCTTCCTGCTCCAGCGTCACCACGACGTCCTGGCTCATCTTGCCTTTGAAGGTTTTGGCCCCCTTGGGGAGAAAGCCCTTGATGGTCTCCGCGTTGTGGCCCTTGTCGGCCACTACAAAGCGTACCGTATCACCGACGGCGGCTTTTATGAACGCCGGCTCGAACACCATGGTACCGGCCCCGCCCTTGTTGAGCATTCTGACTTCATGCTCTGCGGCTCGCGCCGCACCACCGAAAACCGCAGCGATCACAGCCGCGAGAAGAATCACTTTTTGCATAGCCATTTCCTTTACTGGCCGGAGCGTTCCGCCCGGCTCGAAAGGAAAGCAATAGCCTGGGGGCGGTCGTGGAACGTTGCGCAAGCTCAAACAGAAACAGGAATTCTCAGGCCGTTACCGGCGCAACGCGGTTGCCCGCCGCGCGAGGCTGTGGAATGCTCGTCCTATCGAGGGAATATCCATGAATCGTATCGACCATTCACTTATTGCCGGCTTGCCCTTCTTCAACGGCCTGACGGCTGAAGATCTCGACGAGATCCTCAAGGGCGCGGTCTCCGGACGTCACATGGTCAACTGCGAGATTTTCGGTCAGGAGAACGAGGCCCGCAGTTTCTTTTTCCTGCTCGACGGGCATGTCAGGGTGATCCGCACCAATCCGGATGGCCAGCAGGTGATCGTCCGCTACATTTCACCTGGTGAAATTTTCGGCATCGCGCCCGCCATCGGCAGGACAACCTATCCCGCAACGGCCGTGGCCGTGGTGGATTGCGTCGTGCTTTCCTGGCCGGTGAGTCTATGGCCGGAGCTGTCCTCGCGCTACCCGGTATTCGGCGGCAACACCTATAAAACCGTCGGGTCCCGCCTCAAGGAAACGCAGGACAAAGTCATGGAGCTGGCGACCGAGCAGGTCGAGCAGCGCGTGGCGCATGCCCTGCTGCGTCTGGTCAGACAGTCGGGGAAAAAAAGCGAAGGGGGAATCGAGATCGACTTTCCGATCACCCGTCAGGATATTGCCGAAATGACCGGCACAACCCTGCATACGGTGAGCCGTCTGATGAGCGCCTGGGAAGATCAGGGCCTGGTGCGCAGTGGACGGCGGCGCGTCACCGTGGTCGAACCGCACCGCCTTTTCGTGCTTGCCGAAGGCGGCGGCAAGGGAACCTGATCAGGCCGTTGCGTCCATCGCGTCCTGCAGCGCACTGCGAAACCGGTCCTCGTCGACCGCGTGTTCCCTGCAGGCTTCGGTGACGGTGTGAAAGGAGGCGATCGGACAGCCGGTACACAGCATGTGAAACTGCAGAACAGTGCCGATGGTTCCGGGCCACCGGCGCATGATCTCGTCCATCGTCATGTCATCGTTCAGCTTGTTGCGCATCCTCCGCTTCCTCGTTCTTCGCAAGGATTGCCAGAATAGCGGATCGGCGATGATGTTCGTTGCGCGGGAACAAACTTCCGGGAACTTCAGCGCCGTCCCCGCGCAACGATCGGATTCTGCTTTCGAATGCCGGAACTCAACACAGTTGCTAGTGCGACATCAGCAGCGGGACGGGCATATGTTCCAGCATGTCCTGTGTGACGCCGCCCAGAATGATCTCGCGCAGGCGTGAATGGCCATAGGCGCCCATCACGATCATGTCGCTGCCGTGATCGGCCGCATAGGCCAGGATCGCGTCGGAAACGCTGACTTCATCCGTGGTCACACGGTCGATCGTTACCTTCACGTGATGGCGGGCGAGATGCAGCGCGATATCCGCGCCCGGTTCCTCGCCATGCGCGCCGCGGCCGATAACCGGATTGATCGACAGGACAGTCACCGATTTCGCCTTCTTGAGAAACGGCAGGGCATCGGCGACCGAACGGGCCGACTCCCGGCAGGGATGCCAGGCAACCAGGATATTTTCGCCGAAGGTATTGCCCGCACCGATGTAAGGCACCATCAGAACCGGCCGCCCCGAAGTCAGAATGACGTCTTCCGGCAGCTTCGCCCCGCCGACAGGCGTACCGTCACGTTCGTCGATCTGTCCGAGAACCAGAAGATCGGCATAGCGCGCCATCTCGGCAACCGTTCTGGTCGCGTCAATGTCCGTCGTCTGCACCACATGGCAGTCGCTCGCCAGTCCGCTGCGCCCCACGGCTTCCCTGAAATGAGCAACAATCCTTTCCGCCCGTTCGCGCTCGCGCTGACGCATCGTGTTCAGAACCTCTTCGGGAATGTTGACCTCCATGAAACTCGCAACGGTGACACGGGCGTCCAGAGCCAGCCCCGTCAAATGGGCATCGTGTGACTGCGCCAGGGCGATTGCCGCCTCTATCCGCTTGTCGCAGGCTGCGCTGTCATCAACGTAAACGAGAATATCTTTGTAAGTCATGGTCGCTCCGATAGTGGCGGACTGAAAGGGGTGAGTTGCCGGCGGCAAACTCAGGCACGGGGCACGGGGCGCGGGGTACGGGGAACCGCTTCGGATGAGTTGGACTTTACGCCCGGCGCACCAGAGCGCATTGATTCACGTCAATGATGAAACAACCGGAGTTGGCAAGAATGCAGTATAAGGGGTGACCCTCTGCGGGTGAGTCCCGGAAAGCGAGGGTCCATGCGCAACAGAACCTGATTGAGGCATGATCGTGACAACACAGGAAACGACCCAAATCGGAGGAAAGCCGCAACACTTCACCATCCGGCAGGTGACCATGGAGCAGCCCTGGCGCTGGCTTGCCGCGGGGTGGAGCGATCTCTGGCGATCCCCCGGCATATCGCTGGCCTACGGCGCCCTGCTGACGGCTGTGAGTTTCTGCGTCACCGCGGGCCTGTTCCTTACCGGTCTGGAGTATCTGCTTCTGCCGATGCTTGCCGGCTTCATGCTGCTGGGCCCCATGCTGGCGGTCGGTCTGTATGAAATCAGCCGGCGTCATGCCAGGAACGAATCCGTCAGTCTGAAAGACGCACTCTTCGTCAAACCCCGCTCGCCGGGTCAGCTTGCCTTTATCGGCGTGCTGCTGACGATCGTGATACTGGCCTGGATGCGGATTGCGACGCTGCTGTTCGCGCTGTTTTTCAGCACCCTGGACATCCCGCCGCTGGATCAGGCAGTAC
>Ga0214472_10003644_pt1 | contig 16291 bp, 11 predicted proteins | sample RVTome_6_FD_207662 | JGI IMG/M metagenome (GOLD analysis project Ga0214472, IMG submission 207662) | Soil microbial communities from uranium-contaminated site in the Upper Colorado River Basin, Wyoming, United States - RVT140D175 | ecosystem: Environmental > Terrestrial > Soil > Contaminated >... | reverse complement strand
GCAACACCTCTCGGTCCCGTAGATATTTTTTGGCTTGCCAGGCCAATTTAGCGCTTGAGGATCGGATTTGACCCATGGCCCGCAGCAGGCGCCCGATCACCTGGAAATCGGTTTCGATAGGCAGCCATGCCTCAAACCCGTCGGCAATGATCTGGCGCCGTGGCGCATCCCCAAACACAGACAGCACGTGGTCGACAAGCTGGTTGATGAACATGACTTTTCGGACCGGGCTGAGCTGCAAAACGGCGGCGCCGAGCATGTGCGCCGCCAGAAGAGTGCCGCCATCGGGCAAAGTCAAGGCACAAGTTCGCAGCCAGGCCTCGTAGAGGTTGTCGTTCGAACCGGTAAGACAGCGGTCGCGCCATTGCAGCAGCAGGGGTTCAAACGCCTGATCCGAGCGATATTCAAGTGCTTTGAGGATGTCGGTGAGCTCAGAGTCTGAGAGGTCTGCCGACCCGATGAATTCATCGTACCACCCCATTGTCTCGGGGTGTTGAAGGCGGGTCAAGACCTCGGCGAGCCGCAGGCGGTACCTCTCGTCGCGAAAGAACTCTAAACCCTCGCGTACATCGGCGGCAGAAAAGCGGTTCAGGGCAAGTACCAGGCGAGGATGCAAGGCGGTATTGAGGTCAAAAATTTTGTCCAAATAGTCCTCAATCGACCAGCGCGCGCGGAGTTCGATTTGTTGTCTGGCGTTGGTGAACATCTGCCATTCGACAAAGTCGTCTGCAAAATCGGCGGTATAGGCATCGAGGATGTCGGGTTGACAGGCCAGTTTACCCAAGGCCAAGAGGGCGGAGACCGCCACGGAGCGCGGTGGCGTGCGAAGCATGTCGACGAGCGTATCGACACAGGCGTCGACGTGGAGTTCGGCCAGGGCGAGGGCCAGGCTCTGGGTCCACAATACCTGCTCATGGCGCCGGGCCGCTTGCAGGTCATCGATAAATTGCCGAATGAGAGTCCCATCTAAGAGTTCACCCAGCGCGTAGGCGATATAGGGTTTGAGCGCCACGGGTCCGGTCTGGTATCGCGTCGCCAGATAGCGGGCGGCGAGCGGCGCCTGGGAGCGTCCAAGGGCCGCGATGGCCTCGCGACACATGCCGAGATCGGCATCGTCGGTGGCCAGATGAATGAGAAATTCAAGGCCCCGTTGCAGCGGCACGACCCCCAACGTGCGCACGATATCGAGGCGCGTTTCGCGCCATTGACACGCGTCGGCAAACCAGATGAGTTCCCTGGTGCGCTCGGGCTCCGGCAAGTTGTCCAGCAGGGCTAACGCTTCAGAGCGGACCCGGGCATGCACGGAGTGGTAGTCGTGACGCAGATGTTCGAGATAGTCATCGCGTGTCAACTCACCTCGCCGGTAGCGGTCGACTACCGCCTGCAGTTTGGTGGGGGTTATGTCGTCGGCATCGGAGATCATGGCCTCTCCATCTCGGGGTCAAACACATGGCATCATCCCGGGTCACACGGGGTAGGCCCTCTTGGAATCATAACCAGAGAATTGCCATGCGTCTACTCAAAGGCATTTAATTTCATGCGTTTGTATGATGTCGACGCACAGTCCCAGGTGGTCGGAGCCTGCAATGGGTACCACCTGCACCTCAAGAGCTGAGAGGTGGGATAGAAAGCAGTGATCGATGCGAATCAGGCCCTTGAGGCCAAGGGCTGGGAGGTGGGGCCAAGTCGGGTGCGGTTTCCCATGCCCATCGGCGACTGCCGCTGCGGCATCGGTGAAGCGTGAGGCGAGTCGGCGGTACACGGGCCAGAGCGGTGAGGCGTTAAAATCTCCGAGAATGGCTCTGGGGATGTGGGGCTCCCGAGCCAAAAAGTGCAAGAGGCCCGAGAGCTGGCCTCGGCGGAGAGCCAGGCTGCGGGCGTACGGCCGCATGTGAGGTGCCTTCATATGCACGTTGACGATGTCGATCGGGGTGCGGAGTTGAGGCCAGTGTGCGGGAGAGAGGCGGGCCACCCAGCCAGGGCGCTTGGGCAGGGGGAACTGCCCAACCTCAGCCTCGTAGCGGCAGGCAATCCCGAGTTCGCGGTGGTAGCGCTGGGTGCCGAGCTGACCGTGCGGCAACACCTGCGACAGCACCGTGGCGAGCCTGGGTCTGAGTTCTTGAACACAGACCACGTCAACCTGCAGGTGTGCAATGAGGGCGATGAGGGCTGCCGCATCGGCCCGTCCGTTGCACAGATTGGCGGTGAGGATGCGGATGACATTCAAGCCTTCAGCAGCTGGTCCTGCTCCCATGACACTAGCTGTACTCATCCTCAGGGCTTGCCGCCAGCTTCATTTATGTAACGGACCGCCTCCTCGGGCAGCAACAAGCGCGCCGCCACCAGCGCCTGCGCCGCCGCCTCGACCTGTTGGACATAGGCCGCTCGGCTGACGTAGCGCTCTTCCAGCGACAGCCGGGGATCTCCGGCGGCCTCGCGTTCGGCGCGGCTGGCGGCCAGCGGCACATAACTGCCCTCCCGGTCACACAACTCGCCTTCCGGATAGGGTGCTTTATACAAATTCCAACCCGTATAGGTGGCGATCGGCACCGCGATGGGCGGCAGGCGAATCCCCGCAAGTTCATTGCCATCCGCATCTACCTGGGGAAGGCGCGCCCCATAAATTGCAGTGGGCTTGGACTTGGGATGGACCCAATCTTTCCGCGCCACAATGACATTCATCTGGCTCGGGGTCCGGACATCGGGGAGTGCAGGAAAGGCCAGCGCGTCCTGGCTGACCAGAGAGCCGTCAGCCAGAGTGGGGATACGGCTTGCCGGCGGCGCCACACCGTCCACGACCCACTGCTCCAGGGCCACGAGCAAGGCGCGCAGGGCCGGCGTGGGGTTGTGTGGATTGCGTCGTTGATAGCCGCTGCCTTGCACCGCGGTCAGTCCGGCGCGACCCCCGTGCTGCGTCCCCGCCATGAGGAAGAGCCGCACCGTGTCGGGAACCGTCAAGTCGTGTTGGCCTTCTAAGTCCGTGTGCAATAGGGAGGCGCCTTTTTGCCAGTATTCTGTCGAGGTGTTGACCTCGATGATAAGCGGATCAAACCCATCGCCACGCAGCAACGCATGGGCCTGACCGGTATACGGATCGGTTTGAGGGGCATGGGCAAAGGGCAGCCAGTTTTCCGGAAAGGTGTGATCCTCGTGCTGCGTGCCAGTGCGGTAGGGTTGCCCAAAGGCGGTGTTGGTAAACACTTTGCCGATGCCCGCCACGTTGGTGAGCACGCCGTCGAAGACCTTGCGCTGCTGCTCATCCTGATTGAAGCCCAAGGAGGTGTGATGGCGCAGATAGCGGCCGCTCTGTGAATTGCCGAACGCCAGCACCGCGCCGATGCCCGCCTGGGAGCCGCTGAGCGCGACCGGGTTCGGGACGCCCTCGCGGTCATGGGTTTGGTAGCGCAGAAACGACACCAGATCGCGCGTCGCCGCGAACCCAATGCCCAAGATTTTAGGCTCTGTGGCCGGATACCAAAAATCGTAGATGCACCCCGGCTCAAACCTCGTCCCTTCCGGTAGCAGTTGGAGACTGCGCGAATCGACATAAGCCCAGCCCTCCGGCGGAATTGTCGTGGGCGTGTCCGCTTCCCGAGCCCGCACCGTCAGGCGGGCACGATGCTGATCCAGCGTGGCCGCCGGATAACTCAGCGGCGCGCTGGTGCGAGTGGTAGGCACGCGCGTACCAAAAATGAACTCATCTCGAATCGTCTCGACGATGGGTGCCCCCTGCTCCGTCGCGATTGGCACTCGGATCCCCATGCCGTGATTGGCCCGTGGCGCATCCGGATCCCAGCCGCTCCACACCAGGGTATAGCCGCGTTGAAACGAGAAACCGTTGCCCGCATCCGCCTGCGTCGTGGGATCGTTGAGGGCGCCGGGGGACGTCTCTTGCGCTTCGTGTAGAACCGACATAAGCATTTTGCGGCCCCGGTTGTTCACTTCATAGAGAAGCGTACGGCTGCCTCGGGCGACGTCGGCCGGTTGCAGGATGTAGACATCCATTTCGTACTCGACGCGTCCGTCCGCGTTGCGGGGTGCTTTTTCCAGGTCGACGATACAGGCGTTGAGGGCGTGATTGGGGTCGAGTGCGCCATACGCCGTCCCCATCAGACGGACATAAGCCCCTGCCTGGCCAAAGCTGGCGCCCTCGGCAAATGGCTCGGTGCGGTCAATCTGCAGACGGGTAAGCATAGTCTCTCCTTCGTCCATGAGTCGCGAAATAGTGCTGTTGAAACGGCTCCAATCTGAAGGATTATCTCTTTGGTGTCAACTCCTGAATGCGGCTATGAACCGGAGCGTCCAGGACGGAAGATCGCGGCAGCGCGCTTGGAGCTGAGCGAGGCAAGCTCTCCCCTCCTGGGTAGCGCTACCAGCCCCTCTTAGGTGCTCGGTGACGCCGTACCCACGTGTTGGGCCACATAGGCGCGCAGAAGATCCGTCACTGTAATAATCCCTTCAAGCCTGTTGTCATCGCCGACCACCGGTAGGCAGCTGAATCTATGGTCGAGAAAGAGTTGTCCGGCATCGGCCACCACCGTGTCACGGCGTACGGTCCGGACTTCCGTGGTCATAATGGCGTTGACCGTCATCTTTTCGAGTAAGTGAACCAATTCGTGGGCTGCCAGATGTGGTGCGGTCGAGGCGCCTGCAAGGCGAATGTCTCGATCCGTGAGAATCCCCACGAGCTTGAACTCCGCCGAAATGACGGGAAGATGGCGAATGTGAGCCTCTTGCATACGTTCGTAAGCGATGCCGACGAGATCGTTCGGCATCATGGTATAGGGCTCAGGATGCATATAATCTTTGACCAGCATCAGCTCTCCAGCCGGCGCGGCCGCGGCGAGAAAGCCTCTGAGCAGATCGATTTCCGTGATGATGCCGACTAACTGGCCTTGCTCCACCACCGGGAGGCAGCCAAATGCGCCATCGAGCAACTGACGTGCCCCATCGATCATCAGGTCTTGCGGACGGATGACGACCACCTTACGGGTCATACACGTCTCGATGGGGGTGGTATCCATCTGGTAGTTGATCTCGCCTCGGAGCAGGGTCGTGGCCTGTGAGGGCGAGGCGTTGCGGAGGTCGCGGTCGGTGACGAGACCGACCAGGTGCTGGCCCGAGACCACTGGCAGGTGGCGGATACGATGGTCCCGCATCAGTCGCTGGGCCTCGCCAAGTGAGGTCTCCGGTGATACCGCCACGACATTCGTGTGCATCATCTCCTGTGCTTTCATGCAACTCTCCTCCTGTTTTCGGTCACCTGATAAAAGGCGTTTTGCTCATTGCCTCTCGCTCTCCGCTCTCGATGCACAGGCAATACACTGAACCGCATAGGGAAGCGCTTCGAGACGTGCTGGAGCAATCAGTTTACCACAAGATATACAACTGCCATAGGTGCCATTGTCCAGCCGGTTGAGCGCAGCTAAGATCACCTTCAACTTTATGCAGGCGTTGGGTGAGGTGGGTCAGGCGCTCCCCCAGGCGTTGACGCGTGACTTGATCCGAGTCCATCATTATTGCTCCTATAGCGATGACAAGGCGGCATGCCGCCAGCCCAAAGCCAGAGATGCCGCTGATGCCTGGGGTGTCATAAATGGCCGAACAGTAACGGACAGAGCTGTATAGAGGCAAAATGCATACCAAAGTGGCAACACGCTCTGTTGGTGAGGAACTCAAAACATGTGGGCAGGGTTCTCCCCTGACAGAGAAGCCTAGGAGTAAAGATAGATAGGACATTTTGTCCCAGTAAGCGGACAGACTGTCAGGGGGTGGTCGAGTTCATCCCGATAGAAGGGAGCGGCTAGCTAGAGATCAGGTGTATCGCGGCATCGTGCCAAGACCTTAGAAGATGACGCTGGCGTGCTGTTCAATATAGACGCGTACAAAGTCCGACACCGTAATCAGGCCCTTCAAGGTACCGGCCTCATCGACCACTGGCAGGCAGTCAAACTTTTGTTCTAAGAACATGACTGCGGCTTCCATCAAAGCGGTCTCAGGGCATACGGTATGGAGTTGCCGGGTCATGACATCGCTCACAGATATCTCGTGGAGCGCCTCACGACGCTCTTGATCCGTCAGATGAGAATGGCTCGAGGTGTCGGCATGCCGGATGTCGCGATCCGTTAAGAGCCCGACGAGCCGGTGTCCCTCAACCACGACTGGAAGATGGCGGATCAAGAGCTCATCCATGGTCTGGCGCGCCTTGCTCAATGAATCGTTTGGTGAAACGGTCATGATGATCGCTTGCATATAGTCTTTGACGTACATAATCTGGGCTTTCTTTGTCAGGAGTAGCGAATGGAATACCAGACGCGAGATCATCCGTTGCCGGATAAGGGTTGCTGCGAAATCGGCCTCTAACAGTCTTATCGATTGAGGGGTGTATGGATCTTGAGGGTGGAAAAATATGGCTGACGACCAGAAACGGTGATGAGCGCCAGCCGGCAAACGATAAAAATTGCCTTAGCAGAGGTGTCGGCCCCCGGATTAACCGATCGTCCGGTTCTCTGCCGGTAGCTGAGCAAGTGTGGGAAGGACGTTAAACCAAGTGGTGCTTGATGGCCAACATGACAGCCTCACGCTGACTGTGAACACCGAGCTTGTTCAGGATTTTCTGGAGGTGATTACGTACTGTCGCATAGCTAATGCCCAACGTTTGGGCAATCTTCTGGGTCGCTCGACCTTGCACGAGCAGATTTAAAACTTCCTTTTCCCGAGGTGACAAGGGGGCGTACACGGCTAGCGTGTGGAGACGGTCCTGGGGCAATGTGGTCTGGGGATGTGGCAGGCGCGCTGCAGCACACAGGATCTGGTCGACGTAAGTTTCGTATTGCAGCTGATGGGTCGCATCCCGAAAGAGGTGAATCGCGGTGTACGGACGCTCGCTGTCTAGTGGCACGATCACACTGACGTTGAGCAGGATGGTACGCCCGTCTTGAGTCCGGCTCAACAAATTGTACGTCGGCACCGCGTCGCGGTGGCTGGCAGCGCGTACCACTGGGCAATCGGGCTGGCACTGCAAGCAGCCAGGACGCGGTTCGCCGTGAAAAATCTCGTGACACGGACGCCCGATGACGTCGTCCGCCAGATAGCCAAGCATGCGTTCAGCCGCGGCATTCCAAAAGACGATTTGTTGGTCCCGGTTGACAGCGTAGGCGCCATCCGCAGTTTTCGATAAAACGGCTATTAGCTCATCCATGCTGGCTCTCCTGTGGCTGGGTAGGATTCCCTCTCGATTCCAACCTCAGTGAAAGCAAAATAGATGCCAGGACGACAACCTGAGCGTTGGATCGAGGCAAATGACCTCATCCGAGTTGGCCTTCGCGAGTTAGCCCGCCTGCCGGGTCAGGGCCTCGACCCTCCGTTGGGGCAACAGGGTGGCGTTCAAAGGGAATTTGATTTCTTTCAGAAAACAACCTAAAGCGAAAGGACTAGTTCAAAATGAAGCAATTGGCCTATATACGTCACACATCTGCTCGCCTATGATTGAGGAAGCGTTCGCGATACTCATTCTGCTTCTCCTCGAGAGCGCCTATGTTGTCCTAACGCTATTTTGGCTAGGCCCCATGGACGAGAGATGTTAGCTACCCGTGTTACTGCTGGGAAGGGAGTTCACCATGCCACCAGAAATCACCACGCTCGATCACCCCATTGATGTTATGACTCTCATCCACAAGGCGATTCGCGCCGAGGCCAGACTCACCCGCCGAGCAGCCGAACACCTCGAGATGGGTGGCAACTTCAAATCGTTTATGCAAGTGTTTTATCGTTGGGCCATGGCGTTGGAGTACCACGAAGAAACCGAATACAAGTACATCATCCCCTATCTTCCCCAATCGCCCCCGTCCCGACACAACGAAGTCGGGCACAAAGAACTACTTGAGGGGCTGGAAAACCTGCAGGCGTGCCTCCATGAGGAGCTGGGACGCACGACGGTGATTCCACGAACGCAGCGGCAGTTATTCGGCAAAGTAATGGCTCTCTTGATTGTTCAAGCGGATTTGTTAGAAGAGGAAGAAGAGATCGTCCTGCCTATGATTCGCCAGCAGATCCGTGAAGATCAACAATTGGAGATGGCCTACCGGCTCCTATTTGACTTGGATGCAGAAGAGCCCCATTGGATGTTGGACTGGATTGCGCAACACCTCAGCCATGTGGAACGTCGTGCGCTTGCCGAGTTCGCGACGCGTTTTGACGAGCCGTCTTTTTCGTTATCTTCTCTGCTCAATGAAAGTGTAGAGACAGCACACGCAGCATCGACTTCCACTCTAGAAGGTGAGCGTGCAGTAGCGACAGACAAGATGTCATTTGACCATCCTATTGATGTCATGTTTCTCCTTCATAAGGCGTTGAGTGTTGATGCTTGGCGCACCGAAGCGATGGCCGAACATCTCAAGATTGGCGAAGACCTCCAACCCTTTCTGAACGCCTTCAATAGCTGGATTCAAGCGCTCAGTTTTCACGCGGATATGGAAGATGTGTATATGACCCCCCGCCTGCCCGAATCACCTCAAGCCCGAGAGAACGAGGCGGCTCATGCGCGCTTGGAACAACGGATAGAGGAGATCCAAACCTACCTGCAAGAAATCGGTCACCAGGCCGTCACAACTCGCACTCGGCGTCGGCTGTTTGGCAAAGTGGTAGCCCTGCGGATCGATCAAGATGACCACCTAGAAGAGGAAGAGGAATTTATTCTGCCGATCCTCCGCGAACATAGCAGTCGGGAGGAACAGCTGAAAATGGTGGCGCATCTCCTACTCGATCCAAAGGCGCCGGATGAAGAATCGAGCTGGGTGCTCGACTGGCTGAGGCAAGATTTGACTGATGTCGAACGCCAGGCACTGGACAAGTTAACGGCGCGTTTGGACCGAGTTGATTCTCACATGGCTTAACAGAGTCCCGTGCTCAACTCGCCAGGGACCTTTCGCGGTACTGTCTCGCCCAAGATGTGATGAGGCTCTGCCCTGAACCCGCCCCAGTGAGCCGTTCGGATGGCGATGGAACATCAGGGGCGGGTCGAGCGGACTGACGCGGTGGCTTTCTGGGGTGATCGCACCGTTGCCTATTGCGTCACCGACACCGGCACAAAGATAAAATCGCCCGCTTCATGGCCGGCATGTTGAATGGGAGCGTACTCGGGGACCTGCTCGGTCAGGAGCGATGCCGCGGCGTAGGCGACCCGAGCATCGACTTCTTTGTACAGCCGCTGTCCCTCGATGATCTCCGTATTCTCTCTCAGCGCATCAATGAGCGCTTTGGCAAACACTGAGTGATTACCGCCGCCGCTGTCGAGTACCGGCTGTAGCCCCCCAGCGGTGAGCACGGTGCGTGAGCGTTTTTGCAAGATCACTCTGAGCCAGTGTTCGCGGGCCTTTTCCGTATTGGCCGCATCGAGGCGGACGAGAGAGGACCGCGTCAACGCCCCTGCATAGCAGGAATCGGCCACCACCAAGACGTGCTTGGTCGGCATGGCACTGAGCATATCCGTGATGGCAACGGTAGAAATCCAATTGACATTGCTGTCCGTATGGCCGTCCACCGGTATCCAATAGCCGCGCGAAATCTGTTCATCCCAATACCCGTGCCCGGCATAATAAATCAGGAGGCTACTCTGGTCGGTTAAGTTTTGACGCAGTTTGTTGAACGCCTGGAGAATGGCAAAACGGTCTGCATTGAGCAGGATTTCCGTTTCAAACCCGTAGTGCTGTTTGAGCACCTTGGCCATTGACTGGGCATCGTTTTCGGGCGTCGCCAAATCCTGCCAGTCCCGATAATCGCGATTGCCGATCACCAGTGCGTAATAGGTGCCAAACTCGGCGTTCTGCATGGGCGGAGGTTCCGGAGCCGCCAGCGTTGAGGGCGTGGCCGTCGCCAGTTGGAACTCCAGACTCGCACGTTTTCCATGTTTATCGATGGCCACGACGGAGACCGGCACATTGGCGCGCTGCATCGGTATGGAAGCGCGAAATAGCCCGTTGTCGCCGATCTGCTGCTGAACGTCATTGACCAGTAGGCTGAGCAAGCCGGCAGGCGACAACACCTTGCCGACAATCAGGCGATTCTGGCCGGTCAGGCCAGCCGACACTTTGGCGATCGAGAGCCCACGGGTGCCACTGGCCATCAGAGGGGGATCAATAATTTCAATGGAAGGTGGGGCGATCACCACTTGTTGCTGTTGGGTCTCGATCTTGCCCAATGCCTCGCGTTGCCGAGTCGCATCCGCTTCCAAACGCGCCACGTCTTGACGCAGTTGCGCCATGGCTTGTTGTTGGCGCGCCAGCTCGCCTTCGCGTTGCTGCAACTGCTGTTCCAGGCGTTCGCGGGCCGTGGCATCCTGTGCGGCTCCGGCCGCGACCTGCTGCTGCTGCGCCAGTTCTCGGCGTATCTGCTCGGTTTGTGACTGCACGGCAGCCAGGTCGCTTTGGCGCTGTTGTAAGGCCTGGCGCGCTTGCTCTGCCTCCCCCTGCACCCGAGCCAATTGGTCTCGCAGTGAGGTGGATTCACGCTTCCAACGCTCGACTTCCTGCTGCAGAGCAGCGGTCTCAGCCCGAAGCTGCGGATTATTCCATCTATAGTCACCCCCGTTCAGCGCAATGGCGTCCGTTGCCAAGGCCTCGGTGATACCCGCAGCCTTGCGGTACCATTGCAGCGCCTGCTGAGAGTCTCTCGCCACCCCCAGGCCCTTTTCGTACAAATGGCCCAGGTTAATTTGCGCCCGCTCATACCCCTGTTCAGCGGCCTGGCGGTACCATTGGGCCGCGGTGGCATAATCGGGGGGTACCCCCAAGCCTTTTTCAAATATCTCCCCAACGTAGGTTTGCGCCTGTTGATCCCCTGACTTCGCCTGCTCAAGCCACACGTGCAACGAGGTGCGAAGGTCACTGCGATCGTAGGAGACATACTCGCCGCCTCGGATTTCACACTCTTGCGCCGAGGCTTTGATGGCACGGCGCGCTTCGAGAAAGGTCAATTGGCGCCCGAGTTGCTTAATCCGCGGCGGCAGGAGGCAGTCGACGATCAAAAACTTTTCCGCCCGCCCGGCCTCGGTGTTTGGCGTTTCGGCCCCGGACTGAGGCGAGGTATTGACCACCGCTGGCGTGCAGGCGGCGAGAGAGAGACAGCCACTGACCATGACGCATAGGACCGCAAGCGCATGTCGAGCAGGAGCACTGAAATCGCACGTGACACCTAACATGATTCACCTCTCTACAGCTCAATGCGGAGCCCTAACGCCACGTGATGTGAATTGACATCAGCCAAGCCAATCACGGTCTGATATTGCACAAAGGCGGAGAGTCCACGGCGAAACACCGCGGACACACCGGCTGCGATATTGAAAAAATCTCGATCCGGAGCATCGGTAAGCAGCTGAATTTGCGAGGTGTCGTCGGGTGTCGGGTCCTCTAGAAAATTCGCTCTGATCGTCCGGCTAGCGTTTTCAAATTCGTGCTCCCACTCCAGGCGTAGCTGGGGCAGCACGACCCCCCAGGGCAGACTGATCGCATAACTGGCCTGCCCTCCTAATACCGTGGAGAAGGAGGTAATCTTTTGGCCCTCGACCGACAGAGCCAAGCCTGACCCCGCGGCTGTATTATCAATATTTTCTTGGTATCCATCCAGGTCGGCACGGCTGTAATTGAGCCGTGCGATCGGCCCCACCGTCAAGCCTGCCACATAAAAATCGTAACCGGTGCTGAGACTGAAGCCGTACCATGTGCCGTCGGAATCGGCTTGGGCGACCTGGTCGATGGTCACCATCCCGCCGGTGGGGGTGCCGTCTGGATTCAGTTCACGGATGCTGTAGCGAATGGCGCGGTCAATATCGTAATCATTGCGTCCCACACTCACGATGCCATCGATATAAAAGGGGTCCGACACGTGATACGTGCCGTAAAGTGAGCCGCTGAAACCGGAAGCTTTCAACTGGCCGCCATCTTGGTCGAGGTCGATATCGGTCGTCATATAGCCCAAGGCCACCCCGAGAACGACCTTGGGATTGAGCCGGTAGTCCGCGCCGAGGGTCAGACCATAGGACTCGAAGTCGAACCCGGATTCCCGACTCGTGGCGTCTTTATCCCCAACATTCACCTCACCACTGGCAAATATCCCCAGTCGTTTAAAGGCGCCAGACCTCTCCGGCACCTCTTTTTCTGCCGCCAAGCCCATCGGTACATTGCTGGCCACCAAGTTGAGTGGAATCGTCTGCCGATCGAGATGCAAGGCAAATTGCCGCAGACTGATGCCCGTGGCACCGCCTCGCAAGGCGGCGAGACGAGTCGTAATATTGCTGAATTGCGTATTGGAGGTCTCGGTCATCGAGGTCCCCTGAGTGGCCACCTCCTCCGGCGCCATCGCCTGTAAACCATCGCGAACTTGATTGATATTGCTGCCTGTCCGTCCGGACTCAATCACCACTTCGCGGCAGCGAGTGAGCAAGTCTTCTCGCCGCAAGCCCAACTCCCCGTCGTGGTCGTTAAAATCCTGCACGAGCTCCGGGCACAACCCTATGCCCGGCGCCGGCAGGATCACCGCAGCACTGGCTTGTTGCGGCGGCGTTGCCGCCGCATTGGTCAGGGTAGACTGAGCCACGACCGAGGAAGCCGTGCTAAACACGCAGATCCCCAGGCCTAGAATGACGCGCCACCCAAGCGTCGGCAGCCAGGGCCACGGAGGGTTCACGACCCTAGCCGGGTGGTGTGGAAAGGCATGTAACAGGAAAACACGCATCGCTTTTATCCTTTTCCAATCTGTCACTTCGAGACGGATCCATGCGACTCTCCATAAAGAGTAGCACAAGGGCAAGAGGGTTGCTAGACAGCCTATTTTGTCGTGAGCGCAATCGATCCATCCCAGTCGTCGGGCAACTGGTCGGGCTCCAGCTCCGAGATGCGATGTAACATCGCCAGGGCCGCAGGATCATTGGGACGCAAGGCTAAGGCGCGGTCAAAATGGGCTTGGGCATCCGTAAAACGGCGCGACAAGTAGGCGTGAAAAGCGGTTTCATAAGCCTCGTAGTAGGCCGCCGACTCGGGGCTCAAATCGTCTTCCCTGGTGCCATAGACCTCAAAGACTTTGACCACCTGCGTCTTGCCTCTCACCTGGACGATATCCAGGAAGCGGGTGCGAAACCGCTCTGGTGAGAGATGGTTATAGGTGGACTCCGAGATGATGATCGATGTCTGGTAGCGTTTATTGGCCTCCTCCAGGCGCGACGCGAGATTCACGGTGTCGCCGATGACTGTATAGTCGAAGACCTGGTCCGATCCCATATTGCCGAGCAACATCGCCCCGGTGCTGATCCCCACCCGGCAGCGGATCACCGGCCATCCCTGCCGTGCCCAGACCTGGCGCAGCTTGTGCAGATGCCGCTGCATGGCGAGTCCCGTTTGTACGGCCATATCCGCGTGATCAGGACGCGCCAGCGGGGCGCCGAATTCGGCCATGATCGCATCGCCCTCGAATTTATCGATAATCCCACCCTGCGCTAAGACAATAGCCGTCATAGCGGATAAATATGCATTGAGCAACGTGACCAGCTCCGAGGGTGACATACTTTCGGCAATGGTCGTAAAGCCTTCGATATCGGAGAAGAGCACGGATAACTGGCGCTCTTCGCCTCCCAACTGCAAGCGCTCGGGATGGAGAAGCAACTCGCGCACCACCTCTTCCGGCACATATTTAGAAAACGCCCCGCGGATGAACGCCTGTTGTTTAGAGATGGAGATCTGAAGCTCCATGACAAACCCGACCCAGATAGCAAAAAGACTGCCGCCAATCGTACAGGCAGGGACGAGCGAGAAATGGAGAAACTGCACCCATGTCAGCCCTACAGTGCCGGCTAAGACCAACCCGCCTGCGGCATAGAGCATCCAAGGTTTTTGGCCTATGGCGGCAACCCCTAAGGGCAGACTGAACAGGAAGATCACACCTATGGCGTGCCAGAAAGACCACTTGCTGTAAAACGTACGCGTTAATAGGCCGTTTAGCATCGCGGTGTGGGCCACCACCAAGGGGACGTTATCTTCGAGCGGGGTTTGCCCTAGATCGGAGGCGCCGGTGGAGATGTCGGCGACGAAAACAAATTTGCCTTCAAAAAAATCGGCCAAGTTGCCTTGTAAATCCGGATTTTGGTGATAGTCGAGAAACGTGTGGACCGCCATTTTCTCGAAGTCGCGCTCCCAAGTGTCCACATAGGGGATAAAGGCCCGGCCAGAGGCGTCGATCGGCACAACCACCTCCCGCTCTAAAAGACTACCCGGCAAAGCGGGGATCACCATCTGCTGCCCCCAAGCCACGGTGACGGCTTGAAACGGCACCTGCACATCATCGAGAAACATGGCCATGGCCAGCGTCGGCAGGTATTGCGTGTCGACCTTGAACAACATGGGCAAGTGGCGATAGACGCCGTCGGAGTCACTCGCAATGCTGATGTGGCCGGCATTCGATACGGCCGCAGCAAAGGCGTCCATCTGCATGAGCGCATGTGTGGCATACAACGGCCGCGGCGCCCCGAGTTCATGCGGGGTTTGCAGATACGCTGTGCGCAACCGCTCGTAGGCCGCCCCTGGCGCCCAGACAAACGGCCGCGGCGTGTGGCTATAGGCAATGCCCATAGGCAGATAGACGTTGCCGAGGTGGGCTAACGAAGCCGCGAATTGCTCGTCGGCCTGGGCCGTACTAGGCCGGGCAAAGATGATATCGTAGGCCACGGCTTGCGGGGAATACGGGTACAACGCCTCGTTCAACCGGGCCATGTCGGCCCGATCTAAAAAGTTTTTCCCAGAGTTTTTGTAGGTCTCGTCGGTGATCGTGACATACACAATACGAGAGGCAGGCGCCGCCCGGAAGCCCCATCTCAACGCCTGTTTATAGAACACGTCGTGCAGTTGGAAATCCCACGGCACCCAGGTATCGCCGACACCTGTCCAAAAAAGGCCGACTCCGGTTAAGAAAACGGCCAGGAGCAAACCCACTCGACGTATTCGCTGCTTAGGGGCTAATGCGAAATGCATAGGTTCTGACCACGAGAGATTTACCAGAGACGATTCTCAGCGATTGGAAAAACGGATCCGGCACCACGGTCCAGGCAAAGACCACACTCGTGTGGTCGCTCGGACTCGCAATCGACACCTCGACACGGTAGGGGCTATGGGCTGCCGCGCCGCTCGCCACCGCACCGGAGATCGCGCCTGTGGTGGCATCGATACGCAATCCTGCGGGCAGGTTCGCAGCGCCAAAAGTCAGGGGCGACGTCGGGGCCTCAGCGGTGATGGAGAGGGCCACCGACTCGCCTTCGCGGGAGGTCTGGTGACCGGGATTCACCGCTGCAATGCGACTTTGCGTTCTCACATTGCCGGCGATTCCAAACGGTTTGGGTTGGGCTTGACTCAGAACGATTTTGCTGCGTTGGATCAATTGTGTCTCAAGTTGTTTCCAGGCCTCGTGGGAGACCGTCGGGGTGTGAAAGAGCGCGTCGACTTGGTCAATTTTTCCAGGTGAGCAGATAATGGTTAACCACGCGCTGTCACTGGCGCCATCGATTTCGTAGGCATCGTCCAGATTCGGCAACGCCAGGTTGTCCAGATACCCGGCCTTGACTTGCTTCACCAGAGAAGCGGTCTTCTCATCACTATAGACAAAATAGACATTGACATCTTGCTCCGGAATGACATAGATCCGAAAGTGATCGCCGGCGTGGAGCCGATCTCGAGTCTTGGCGCGGACTTTCCCTCCCTTCGTTTCTAGCTGTATATCAATTTTGGCGCGTACGATATCTTGACAAAAACCATGCTGAGGAAAGCCACCGATCCAAAATATGCTCAGCAACAACCCGCCTAATATCCACCTGCGGCACGACATGCGATATCCTTTTTTACCCTGCTCTATCCTTTTCTAACCTGCTTCTAACTTGCCGGGCTGATCTGGTCGTGAACTTGCGCTAGCTCCCCCTCACCGACCCATCGAGGGACCGCCCTATCACTCTCAATATGCCACAAGAGATTAAACACATTGGCAGGAAAGTCAATGGCAAGCCTCGCGAATGGTCCCACCCCCCCGAGGCTTGGGGGGCGGCGCCATCGGGCCTTACAGCCGAGACAAAACGTGACGGCGATCCCTCACGACTGCAGACCTTGCCGCCTACAACCGGAGGGTCTGTTGCAGCAACAGGTCCTCAGGCGTTTTCCGGTAAAGAATTTACCCAGTATCGCGCCGGATGTTGGCTCCGGATCAAGACGGAGCGGAGGGCGCATAACACCGTTATGTCACCGCAGCGACAACGCAGAGGCAG
>Ga0214472_10003643_pt1 | contig 16291 bp, 11 predicted proteins | sample RVTome_6_FD_207662 | JGI IMG/M metagenome (GOLD analysis project Ga0214472, IMG submission 207662) | Soil microbial communities from uranium-contaminated site in the Upper Colorado River Basin, Wyoming, United States - RVT140D175 | ecosystem: Environmental > Terrestrial > Soil > Contaminated >... | reverse complement strand
CGACGTGCCGGTGATCCGGGGCTCGGCGTCGAAGGCGTTGAAGGGGGAGCCGGGTGGTGCGGAGTCGATCCTGGAGTTGTTCAGGGCTCTCGACAGCTACATTCCGATTCCGGAGCGGGTGGTGGACAAGCCGTTCCTGATGCCGATCGAGGACATCTTCTCGATCTCGGGTCGCGGGACGGTGGTGACGGGTCGGGTGGAGCGCGGGATCGTGAAGGTGGGCGAGGAGGTCGAGATCGTCGGGATTCGTCCGACGCAGAAGACGACGGTGACGGGCGTCGAGATGTTCCGCAAGCTGCTCGACCAGGGTCAGGCGGGGGACAACATCGGGGTGCTGCTGCGCGGGACGAAGAAGGACGACGTGGAGCGGGGTCAAGTGCTGGCGAAGCCGGGGACGATCACGCCGCACACGAAGTTCAAGGGCGAGGTGTACGTGCTGACGAAGGAGGAGGGCGGTCGTCACACGCCGTTCTTCAACGGTTATCGTCCGCAGTTCTACTTCCGGACGACGGACGTGACGGGGGTGGCGACGATGCCGGCGGGCACGGAGATGGTGATGCCGGGCGACAACGTCAATCTCGAGATCGTGCTGATCGCGCCGATCGCGATGGAGAAGGGCGTGCGCTTCGCCATCCGCGAGGGCGGCCGCACCATCGGCGCCGGCACCGTCACCGAAGTCATCGAGTAAGCAGGCGAGGGGAATCGATAGGGCAGTAGCTCGAACTGGTAGAGCGCCGGTCTCCAAAACCGGAAGTTGGGGGTTCGAATCCCTCCTGCCCTGCCAAACACGCCGAGAAGGAAATGAACGCGCTGAGCAGAGCCAGAGAGTTCGTCGCCTCGATCCCGCGCTTCCTGCGCGAGGTGCGTGGAGAGATGGCCAAAGTCTCGTTTCCGTCGCGCGACGAAGTAGTGGGAACGACCATCGTCGTGTTGGTGACGAGCTTCGTCTTCGCGATCTACCTCTGGCTCGCGGATCTCGTGATCGTGCAACTCTTCAAGGTCGTGGGGTCATGACGGAATCAGTCGAGACGAGGGCGCGCAACTGGTACATCGTCCACACCTACTCCGGCTTCGAGGAGCGGGTGAAGGAGACGCTGCGGCAGCGGGCGGACGCCCTCGGCATGGGGCACGCCATCGGCGAGATCAAGATTCCGATGGAAACGGTCATCGAGTCGAAGGGCGGCAAGAAGCGCGAGACGCAGCGCAAATTCTTCCCCGGCTACATCTTGGTCGAGATGGAGATGTCCGACGAGGCGTGGCACGTAGTGAAGAGCACGCCCAAGGTCACCGGTTTCGTCGGCTCCGGCAAGCGGCCGACGCCGCTGACACAGGCCGAGGTCGACAACATCCTCGCCCAGGTCGTCTCGACGCAGGAGAAGCCGAAGCCCAAGTACGTCTTCGAGAAGGGTGAGCCGGTCAAGATCATCGAAGGGCCGTTCAGCAATTTCACGGGCACGGTGGAGGAAATCAACCTCGATCGCAACACGCTGAAGGTCATGGTCACGATCTTCGGGCGGCAGACGCCGGTCGAGCTCGATTTCCTCGGCGTGCAGAAGATGTAGCCGGGAAAGGACGCGGTCGAGATGGCCAAGAAAGTGGTCGCACAGATCAAGCTGCAGATCCCGGCGGGGCAGGCCACGCCGGCGCCACCCGTGGGCACGGCGCTCGGTCCGGCAGGCGTCAACCTGATGGACTTCTGCAAGACCTTCAACGCGCGCACCGAGTCGCAGCGCGGCCTGATCATCCCGATCGTCGTCACCGTCTACGCCGATCGCAGCTATACGTTCATCACCAAGACGCCGCCGGCGCCGATCCTCTTGATCAAGGCGGCGGGAATCGAGAAGGGGTCCGGCGTGCCGAATCGCGACAAGGTGGGCCGGGTCACCAAGGACCAGGTGGTTGCGATCGCGAAGCAGAAGATGCCGGACCTCAACGCCGCGAGCCTGGAGGCCGCGGTGCGCACGATCGAGGGCACGGCGCGGTCGATGGGAATCGAGGTCCAGGACTGAGGAGCCCTCCGCGAGGGGCGAGCCACGGATTCTCTGGGAGGTCGCCGCGGCGGCCGCTGGCACCAGAAGGGAAGATCGATGGGCAAGCACGGCAAGAAATACGAGGCCGCAGCGAAGCGACGCGAGTCGGCGCGCCCCTATCCGCTCGCCGAGGCGGTGACGCTGGCGGCCGAGGCGGCGTTCGCGAAGTTCGACGAGACGCTCGAGATCGCGTTGCGGTTGGGTGTCGACCCCAAGCACGCGGACCAAATGGTGCGCGGCACGGTGGTACTGCCGCACGGTCTCGGGCGCAGCGCGCGAGTGCTCGTCTTCGCGCAGGGCGAGAAGATCCGCGAGGCCGAGGAGGCGGGTGCGGATCACGTCGGCGGCGATGAGCTGGCGAAGAAGATCGAGGGCGGCTGGCTCGATTTCGAGGCGGTGGTGGCGACGCCCGACATGATGCGCGTCGTCGGCCGGCTGGGCAAGGTCCTCGGGCCGCGCGGTCTGATGCCGAATCCGAAGACGGGCACGGTCACGGCCGACGTCACCAAAGCGGTCCGGGAGATCAAGGCCGGCAAAGTCGAGTTCCGGGTCGACAAGACGGGGATCATCCACGCGCCGTTCGGCAAGCGCTCGTTCGGCGCCGAGAAGCTGTCGGAGAACGCTCTCGCGCTGGTCAACGCCATTGTCAAGGCGAAGCCGCCCGCCGCCAAGGGCAAGTTCATCCGGTCGGCCACTGTGTCGTCGACGATGGGCCCGGGAATCAAGGTCGACGAAACGCTGCTCACGGCGGCGGAGGTCTGAGGAGAACGTCATGGCGGTCAGTCGAGCCAAGAAGATCTCTCTGCGCGAGGGCTACGAGCAGTCGCTCGCGGACGCCCCGCACGTGTTCCTGGTCGGATTTCGCGGCATTTCGGTCGGTCAGGTGACCGAGCTCCGCCGGCGAATCCGCGAGACGGGCGGGCACTACGTGGTGGTCAAGAACAACGTCGCGCTGCGCGCGGTCGAAGGCAGGAGCCTCGGCCAGCTCGGCGAGCATTTCTCGGGTCCGACGGCGGTCGCCTTCAGCCTCGGCGATCCGGTAGGCCTGGCGAAGGTGCTGACCGAGTTCGTCAAGGAGGTGCCGGTCCTGGAGTTCAAGGCCGGCCTGGTCGAAGGCCGTCCGATCGCCGCCAATCAGGTCGGGCAGATCGCGGCGCTGCCGAGTCGCGAAGAGCTCCTCGCCAAGCTGCTCTATCTCATGAAGTCGCCGATCACGCGCTTCGTCCGGGTGCTCGACGCGGCAGGGCCGCGCCGCCTGGCGACCGTCGTCGATCAGATCGCGGAATCGAAATCGTAAGGACTGAGCCGGAGCCGGACGCTCGGGTTCGAAGAGAGGGAGGAAAAGATGGCCATCGCTGTCGAGGAATTCATCAAGCAGATCGACGAGATGTCGGTTCTCGATCTCAACCAGCTCGTCAAGGCGCTCGAGGACCACTACGGCGTCTCTGCTGCTGCGGCGGCAATGCCGGTCGCCATGGCGGGTGCGGGTGCGGGCGCTGCGGCGGCGCCGGCCGAGGAGCAGACCGAGTTCGACGTCGTTCTGGTCGAGGCCGGGAGCAACAAGATCAATGTCATCAAGGCGGTGCGAGAGGTGACCAGCCTCGGCCTCAAGGAGGCCAAAGACCTCGTCGAAGGCGCCCCCCAGAAAGTCAAGGAGGGCATCTCGAAGGACGAGGCCGCAGCCGTCAAGAAGAAGTTCGAGGAGGCGGGCGCGAAAGTGGAGGTCAAGTAGGGATCACGGAATCCTCACCATCGACGCCAGTGAGCGGTCCGGCGAAGCAGCCGGGTCGCGACGGTCGCGGAGCTCCCGCAGCGCGCTGCGCGCTGTCCGGGGCTTTGCTGTCTTCGCGCAATGGCCGAGTCACTTTCGGTCTGCAATCTCAGGATGATCTGGGCCGACACAAGCGAGAGCCATGAAAACCATCAGCACGACCGAGACCGAGCCGAGAAAGAATTTCTCCAAGATCGAAAGCACACTCGCGATTCCGAATCTGATCGAGGTGCAGAAGCGTTCCTACGATCGCTTTCTGCAGATGAACCTGCTGCCCGACGAGCGGGCCAACCACGGTCTGCAGGCAGTGTTTACGGGCATCTTCCCGTTCTCGGATTTTCGCGAGACCTGCTCGCTGGATTTCGTGAAGTACTCCCTCGGCGAGTGGCAGTGCAAGTGCGGCGATCTCAAGGGCCTCGAGTTCCTGCGCATGACGTGCGCGAACTGCGGCTCGAAGATCATGACCGACCACCCGCACGAGGACACGGTCACCTGCCAGGAGTGCGGCTCCATCCAGAAGAACCGGGTCACCAAGTGCGACACCTGCGGGAATCCCGTCGACCTGCGCCTGGAGTACTCGATCCAGGACTGCCAGGAGCGGGGGATGAGCTTCGCCGTGCCGCTCAAGGTCACCTTCCGGCTCTTCGTCTACGACAAGGATCCGGAGACCGGGGCGCGCATGATGCGCGACGCCAAGGAGGAGGAGGTCTACTTCGGCGAGATCCCGCTGATGACGGATCACGGCACCTTCGTCATCAACGGCACCGAGCGCGTCATCGTCTCGCAACTGCACCGCAGCCCCGGCGTCTTCTTCACCAAGGAGGGGCTGCGCGCCTATCTCGCCAAGATCATTCCGTACCGCGGGTCGTGGGTCGAGTTCGAATACGACCAGAAGGAGATCCTCTCGGTCCGTATCGACCGCAAGCGAAAGTTCCACGGCACGGTCTTCCTGCGTGCGCTCGGCCTGGAGAGCGCCGAGTCGATCCTGCGCAAGTTCTACGTCGCCGTGCCCGGGCGAATCAGCACTGGGTCGACGGCCATCCTCTCGCTCGCGCCCGAGGTGCTCGAGCGCGAGCGACTGCGTGATCGCCAGCAGCGGGGTCGCCGCGAGGCTTACACCGTCTTTTCCGGGATTACGCTCGACCGTGCCGCGATCGCGCGGCTGGAGAAGGGCGAGAACGTCGAGGTCGAGGTCCCCCTCGTCGGGCTCGAGGCGGCCAAGCTCGTCGCCGACGTCGTCGACTTGGAGACGGGCGAGGTGCTCTTCGAGGCCAACGACGCGGTGCCGGGCGATCTCACGGAGCGCCTCGGCGGCAAGTCGCACACCGATCTCGAGTTCTTCTTCCCCGAATGGGATCTCTGCGGGATGGTGTTGTCGAACACGCTCGCCAAGGACGGTACGCGGAACGCCAAGGAGGCGCTGCTCGAGATCTACCGTCGCATGCGTCCGGGAGATCCGCCGACGCTCGATTCGGCGCGCTCGCTCTTCTACGGCATGTTCTTCGACGCCAAGCGCTACGACTTCTCGCGCGTCGGACGCTTCAAATTCAACATCAAACTCGACACCGAGGTGCCGGTCGACCAGAAGACGATGTCGGCCGACGACTTCATCAAGGTCATCGAGTACCTGCTCCGCCTGCACAAAGAAGTGGGTCGTGTCGACGACATCGACAACCTCGGCAACCGCCGGGTGCGCGCCGTCGGCGAGCTGCTCGAGAACCAATTCCGTATCGGATTGGTGCGCATGGAGCGCGCCATCAAGGAGAAGATGTCGGTGCACCAGGACATCGACTCCGCGATGCCGCACGATCTCATCAACTCCAAGCCGGTGATCGCGGCGATCAAGGAGTTCTTCGGCTCGTCGCAGCTCTCGCAGTTCATGGACCAGACCAATCCGCTGTCCGAGGTGACGCACAAGCGGCGGCTCTCGGCGCTCGGACCCGGCGGCCTGTCGCGCGAGCGGGCCGGATTCGAGGTGCGGGACGTCCACGCGTCGCATTACGGACGCATCTGTCCGATCGAGACCCCGGAAGGTCCGAACATCGGCCTGATCTCTTCGTTGGCGAGCTATGCGCGCATCAACGAGTACGGCTTCATCGAGAGCCCCTACAAGAAGGTCGAGAACGGCCGCGTGCTCAAGCACTATCGCGTCGTACGCGTCGGCGAGGGTCCGTTCAAGCTCGGGCAGATCGTCTCGGAGGACGAGCTCGTCGAAGCCAACGAGCGGCTGGCCAAGAGCCACCGGCGACAGGTCGAGGCCGAGTCGCAGGCGTTCTACCTGACGGCCTGGGAGGAGGAGAAGTACATCGTCGCCCAGGCCAACGCCGAGCTCGACGCCAAGGGCTTCTTCCGCGAGGAGCGGGTGACGGCGCGTTCGGGCGGGGATTTCGTCACCGTCGAGCGCGACCGCGTCGACTACATGGACATCAGCCCGAAGCAGCTGGTTTCGGTCGCCGCCGCGCTGGTGCCCTTCCTCGAGCACGACGACGCGAACCGTGCGCTGATGGGCGCCAACATGCAGCGCCAGGCCGTGCCGTTGCTGCGCTCCGAGGCGCCGATCGTCGGCACCGGGCTGGAGGCGACGGTGGCGCGTGACTCCGGAGCCGTCGTCCTCGCCAAGCGCGGCGGTGTCGTCGACCTCGTCGACGGCGAGCGCATCATCGTGCGCGTCGAGGGCGAGGACCTCGAGACCGGCGAGCAGAAGGAGTTCGGCGCCGACATTTATCAGCTGACCAAGTTCCGGCGCTCCAACCAGAACACCTGCATCACGCAGAAGCCGGTCGTGCGCCAGGGCCAGCGGGTACGCAAGGGCGACGTCCTCGCCGACGGTCCGTCGACCGAACGCGGCGAGCTGGCGCTCGGTCGCAACGTCCTCGTCGCCTTCATGCCGTGGCGGGGGTACAACTTCGAGGATGCGATCCTGATCTCCGAGAAGCTAGTCAAGGAAGACTATTTCACCTCGATCCACATCGAGGAATTCGAGATCGAGGCGCGCGACACCAAGCTCGGGCCCGAGGAGATCACCCGCGACATTCCGAACGTCTCCGAGTCGGCGCTCAAGGACCTCGACGAAGCCGGCATCGTGCGCATCGGAGCCTGGGTCAAGGCTGGTGACATCCTCGTCGGCAAGGTGACGCCGAAGGGCGAGACGCAGCTGACGCCCGAGGAGAAGCTGTTGCGCGCCATCTTCGGCGAGAAGGCCGGCGACGTCCGGGACGCCTCGCTCAAGGTGCCGCCCGGCATCGAGGGCACCGTCGTCGACGTCAAGATCTTCTCGCGCAAGGGCTCGGAGAAGGACCTCCGCCAGCGGGAGATCGAAGAGCAGGAGATCGCTCGCCTGGAGAAGAACACGCGCGACGAGATCCGCATCCTGACCGAGGAGCGCAACAAGAAGATCAACGACCTGCTGCTCGGACACGCGGTAACGGCAGACGTCAAGGACCGCTCCAGCAAGGTGCTGCTGGAGAAGGGCCAGAAGATCACGCGCAGCGTGCTCCTCACTCTCACCCGGCAGGAGATTCTCCGCCTGCCGGCCGACCGCAAGGTGCTCCAGGCGGTCGAGGACGTCTACCGGCGCACGGATTCGCACATCGACATCCTGCACAAGGTCAACAAGGAGCGCATCGAAAGGCTGCAGAAGGGCGACGAGCTGCCGCCGGGCGTCATCCGCCTGGTCAAGGTCTACGTCGCCATGAAGCGCAAGCTGCAGGTAGGCGACAAGATGGCCGGACGGCACGGCAACAAGGGCGTTATCTCGCGAGTCCTGCCGGTGGAGGATCTGCCCTACCTGCCGGACGGGACGCCGGTCGAGATCGTGCTCAATCCGCTCGGCGTTCCTTCGCGCATGAACGTCGGACAGATCCTCGAGACGCACCTCGGCCTCGTCGGCAAGACCCTCGGGCTGCGCTTCTCGACACCTGTCTTCGACGGTGCTACCGAGGACGAGATGCGCGCAGCGATGGCGGAGGCGAACATCCCGAGCTCGGGAAAGACGACGCTCTACGACGGCATGAACGGGGAGCCATTCGAGCAGAAGGTCACGGTCGGCTTCATCTACATGCTGAAGCTCTCGCACCTCGTCGACGACAAGATCCATGCTCGATCGATCGGCCCCTACTCGCTGATCACGCAGCAGCCGCTGGGAGGCAAGGCGCAGTTCGGCGGCCAGCGCTTCGGCGAGATGGAAGTATGGGCGCTCGAGGCGTACGGCGCTGCCTACACGTTGCAGGAGCTGCTGACGGTGAAGTCCGACGACGTCGAGGGCCGCAGCCGCGTCTACGAGGCGATCGTCAAAGGAGAGGTGCCGGAGGACCCCGGCCTTCCGGAGTCCTTCAACGTGTTGGTTCGCGAGCTGCAGAGCCTCTGCCTCGACGTCGAGTTGCTGAAAGTCTGATTCTCGAAACTCACCGCCCGCGAGGGCTGGGAGGATGGGCGTGCAACCATTTCGCATGTTCGACAGGCCGAAGACCTTGAAGGACTTCAACTCCATCAAGATCTCGCTGGCATCGCCGGAGAAGATCCGGAGCTGGACGCGGGGAGAGGTCACCAAAGCCGAGACCATCAACTACCGCACCTTCAAGCCGGAGCGCGACGGCCTTTTCTGCGCCAAGATCTTCGGTCCGATTACGGACTGGGAGTGCTTGTGCGGTAAGTACAAGCGCATGAAGCACCGCGGCGTGGTCTGCGACAAGTGCGGCGTCGAAGTCACCCGCTCACGAGTTCGACGCGAGCGGATGGGCCACATCGAGCTCGCCAGCCCGGTGTCGCACGTCTGGTTCTTCAAAGGCCTGCCTTCGCGAATCGGGCACCTGCTCGATATCTCGCTGCGCGACCTCGAGCGCATCCTCTACTTCGAGAGCTACGTCGTCATCGATCCCGGCGAGACCGAGCTCAAGGAGAAGGAGCTGCTCTCGGAGGAGCGCTTCCGCGAGGTTCGCGAGCAATTCGGTGAAGGGACGTTCGTCGCCCGCATGGGTGCCGAAGCGATCAAGGAGCTCCTGCAGCGCATCGAGATCGAGGAGCTCGCCGAGGAGCTGCGCGTCGTGATGCGCACGGAGACGAGCCAGATCCGCCGGCTCAAGGCGGCCAAGCGCCTCAAGGTCGTCGACGCATTCCGCCGCAGCGGCACGCGGCCGGAGTGGATGATTCTCGACGTCATCCCGGTGATTCCCCCGGAGTTGCGGCCCCTAGTACCGCTCGACGGCGGCCGCTTCGCGACCTCCGATCTCAACGATCTCTATCGCCGCGTCATCAATCGCAACAACCGGCTGAAGAAGCTGCTCGAGCTGCGCGCGCCAGAGGTGATCGTGCGCAACGAGAAGCGCATGCTCCAGGAGGCGGTCGACGCGCTGTTCGACAACGGCCGCCGTGGACGAGTGCTCAAGGGCACGAACAACCGGCCGCTCAAATCGCTCTCGGACACCCTCAAGGGCAAGCAGGGCCGCTTCCGCCAGAACCTGCTCGGCAAGCGCGTCGACTACTCGGGCCGTTCGGTGATCGTCGTCGGCCCGGAGCTCAAGCTGAGCGAATGCGGCCTGCCGAAGAAGATGGCGCTCGAGTTGTTCAAGCCGTTCATCTACAACCGCCTGGAGATCAAGGGCCTGGTGGGGACGATCAAGGCGGCGAAGGAGATGGTCGAGCGCGAAGAGGACGTCGTCTGGGATTGCCTCGAAGAGGTGATCCGCGACCACCCGGTGCTGCTCAATCGCGCGCCGACGCTGCACCGGCTCGGCATCCAGGCGTTCCAGCCGAAGCTGGTCGAGGGCAAGGCGATTCAGATCCACCCGCTCGTCTGCGCCGCATTCAACGCCGATTTCGACGGCGACCAGATGGCGGTGCACGTCCCGCTCTCGGCCAAGGCACAGATCGAGAGCCGCGTCCTGATGCTGGCTTCGAGCAACGTGCTGTCGCCGGCGCACGGGCGCCCGCTCGCCGTGCCGAGCCAGGATCTCGTGCTCGGCGGCTACTATCTGACGCTCGGCCGCCGCGGAGCGAAGGGCGAGGGCAAGGTCTTCGCCGACTTCGAATCGGTCCTCCTCGCCTATCAGCAGGGCGACCTCGAGACGCACACGCCGATCCGCGTGCGCTACAGCGGCGAGTACATCAATCTCGAGACCCATTACGACAACCAGGACGTCTTGCATGCCGAGACCGAGCGACTGGAGCGCAGTCTCATCGAGACGACGGTCGGAAGGGTGATCTTCAACATGGCCCTTCCGGCGGAGCTGCCCTTCATCAATGGCCTGCTCAAGAAGCGCGGTCTGCAGGATCTGGTGGCGTTCTGCTTCGTCAAGCACGGCAACGATTTGACGGTGCGCATGCTCGACGACCTCAAGGAGATCACCTTCACCTACGCGACGCGCGCCGGGATCTCGATCGGAGTCGAGGACATGGTCGTGCCGGCGACGAAGGGCGACCTCTTGACGCAGGCGCGCAAGGAAGTTGTCGAGATCGAGAACCAGCGATCGGCCGGTGTCATCACCGCCGGCGAGCGCCACAACAAGATCATCGACATCTGGCACCGCACGACCGAGCGCGTCTCCGAGGAGATGTTCCGCGAGATGAAGAAGGTCGAGAGTGAGCGCGGCGAATTCAATCCGATCAACTTGATGGCCGACTCCGGCGCCCGCGGCTCGCGGGAACAGGTGCGCCAGCTCGCCGGCATGCGCGGCTTGATGTCGAAACCGTCGGGCGAGGTCATCGAGACGCCGATCACCGCGAATTTCCGCGAGGGTCTCTCCGTGCTGCAGTACTTCATCTCGACGCACGGCGCCCGCAAGGGTCTCGCCGACACGGCGCTGAAGACCGCCGATTCGGGTTATCTGACCCGCCGCCTCGTCGACGTGGCGCAGGACGTCATCGTCAACGAGGAGGACTGCGGAACGATCGACGGCATCGTAGTTTCGGCGATCATGGAAGGCGGCGAGATCCTCGAGCCGCTGCGCGACCGCGTCGTCGGCCGAGTCAGCCAGGACGAGATCTACGACCCGATGACGGGCGAGCAGTTGGTGTCGGCTGGCGACGAGATCACGGAGGAGCTGGCGGCGGCGATCCAAGGCGCCGGCATCGAGCGCGTGAAGATCCGTTCGGTGCTCACCTGCGAGGCGCGGCGCGGAGTCTGCGTCAAGTGCTACGGCAGGAACCTAGCGTCCGGCAGCCGCGTCGAGATCGGCGAGGCCGTCGGAGTCATCGCCGCGCAGTCGATCGGCGAGCCCGGAACGCAGCTCACCATGCGGACGTTTCATTACGGCGGCACTGCGTCCCGAGTCTCCGAGCAGTCTCGGCACCAGGCGAAGAATCCGGGTCTCGTTCGTTTCCTCAACGTCGCGACGGTCGAGGCGAAGAGCGGGGATCTCATCGTCGTCAACCGCAACGGCAAGCTGCTCATCGTCGACCCCAAGGGGCGCGAGCGTGAGCGCTACGCCCTGGCCTACGGCTCTCGCCTGCACGTGCGCGAGGGCCAGGAGGTCGAGCCGGGGGCGGAGCTGGTCGAGTGGGACCCGTTCACCTCGTCCATCCTCTCGGAGATCGCCGGTACCATCGAGTTCCGGGACATCGTCGAAGGCGAGAACGTGCGCGAGGAGACGGACCGCGTGACCGGCCTGTCGCAGCGGATCATCGTCGAGGTGTCGGCGACAGAGAAGCGGGTGCCGGCCATCGTCGTGCGCAGCGGTGCGGTCGAGCGGCGCTACATCCTGCCCTCGGGCTCGCACCTGATGGTTTCCGACGGCCAGAAGGTCGGCGCCGGCGATGTGCTGGTCAAGATTCCGCGCGCGGAGGCGGCGAAGACCAAGGACATCACCGGTGGCCTGCCGCGCGTCGTCGAGCTGTTCGAGGCGAGGAGCCCGAAGGAGCCGGCGATCATCACCGAGATCGACGGCGTCGTGCGCTTGGGCGAGATCCACAAGGGCATGCGCAAAGTCCTCGTCGAGGGCGAGACCGGCGAGAGCCGCGAATACCTCGTGCCGCGCTCGGTCCACGTCAACGTCCAAGACGGCGAGAGGGTGCGCGCTGGCGATCCGCTGATCGACGGACCGATCAATCCGCACGACGTCCTTCAGGTGCTGGGCGAGAAGGAGCTCCAGCGCTACATGGTCGACAAGATCCAGGAGGTCTACCGCTCGCAGTCCGTGGCGATCAACGACAAGCACATCGAGGTGATCGTCCGGCAGATGATGCGCTCGGTGAAGATCGAAGAGGTCGGCGACACCGAGTTCCTGATCGACGAGCAGGTAGATCGCTGGCGCTTCCAAGAGGAGAACGATCGCGTCCTGGCCGCCGGCGGCCGCCCGGCGATCGGGCGCCCGTTGCTCCTCGGCATCACCAAGGCCTCGCTGTCGACCGACAGTTTCATCTCGGCCGCCAGCTTCCAGGAGACGACCCGCGTGCTGACCGAGGCGTCGATCGCGGGGCGGGTGGACCATCTCCGTGGCCTCAAGGAGAACGTGATCGTCGGCCGCCTGATCCCAGCGGGGACCGGCATGGCCGTCTACCACGACTTCCACCTCGAGGAAGACCTTCCGGAGGTCCAGGAGTCGGCCGAGGAGGACCTCTTCTTCGACTTCGGCGACGACGAGATCCGGACGCTGCCGCAGGAGGTCGTGGGGACGGACTGAGGCCGAGGCGGGGTCCGGACGGCCTCGCTTGACGCGTCTCGGGGGGCCACTGTAGTCTTAGCGGCCCCCCGCTGTAGTCCCAGAAGGACCAGTCGGGAAAGAGTCGAGAGAAGGCCGGTCGCGGGAACAGATCCGCGCCCGGAGGTTCCCCTGCCCGGAGGGCGGGGGTCGAGGAACGATAGAGCACGATGCCTACCATCCATCAGCTGGTCCGCAAGGCCCGGCAGCGTCAGGTCAACAAGACCAAGAGTCCGGCCCTGCAGGACGCGCCGCAGCGGCGAGGAGTCTGCGTCCGCGTCTACACGCAGACGCCGAAGAAGCCGAATTCCGCGCTGCGCAAGGTGGCGCGCGTGCGCCTGACGAACGGCATCGAGGTCACGACCTACATCCCCGGTGTCGGTCACAACTTGCAGGAGCACTCGATCGTGCTCATCCGCGGCGGGCGCGTGAAGGACCTGCCGGGAGTCCGCTACCACGTCGTGCGTGGCACCCTCGACGCCGTAGGCGTGCAGAACCGCCGCCAGAGCCGCTCGAAGTACGGCTCCAAGCGGCCGAAGTCCTGACGGAGCAGCGAGTATGCCGAGACGCCGAGAAGTCCCCAAGCGCGAGGTCCTGCCGGATCCGGTCTACGGATCGCAGCTGGTTACGAAGTTCGTCAACGTCGTCATGCGCAAGGGCAAGAAATCCGTCGCCGAGCGCATCCTCTACGATGCCTTGGAGGCGATCCGCGAGCGCACGAGCGACGATCCGCTGAAGGTCTTCAAGCGGGCGCTCGAGAACGTCAAGCCGGCGGTGGAAGTGAAGTCGCGCCGCGTCGGCGGCTCGACTTACCAGGTGCCCGTCGAGGTCAATCCCAGCCGGCGCCTGGCGCTGTCGATCCGCTGGGTGATCCAGTTCGCGCAGGCGCGCGGCGAGAAGTCGATGCGCGCCAAGCTCGCCGGCGAGCTGATGGACGCCGCCGAGAATCGCGGTGGGGCGATCAAGAAGAAGGAAGACACCCATCGCATGGCGGAGGCCAACAAGGCCTTCTCCCACTATCGTTGGTAGGAAACTGAGCCGGACGGCGCGGCGGCGCCTCTCGTCGCCACGTATGCCGTCCCTGGAAGGAAGAGAGTTCGAGCGTACCTTCGGGGCGCACTGTTATGGCGAGACAAGTCCCGCTACCCATGACTCGCAATATCGGCATCATGGCTCACATCGATGCCGGTAAGACGACGACCACTGAGCGGATCCTCTTCTACACGGGGGTCAGCTACAAGATGGGCGAGGTGCACGAAGGCACTGCGACGATGGACTGGATGCCGCAGGAGCAGGAGCGCGGCATCACTATCACCGCGGCGGCGACGACTTGCTCGTGGAACAAGCACCGCATCAATATCATCGACACCCCCGGCCACGTCGACTTCACGGTCGAGGTCGAGCGCTCGCTGCGCGTGCTCGACGGCGCCGTCGCCGTCTTCGACGCCGTCGCCGGCGTCGAGCCGCAATCGGAAACGGTCTGGCGGCAGGCGGACCGCTACAAGGTGCCGCGCATCGCCTTCGTCAACAAGATGGACCGCGTCGGCGCCGATTTCGAGCGCACGGTCTCGATGATGCGCTCGCGGCTCAATGCCAATCCGGTGGTCATCCAGCTGCCCTGGGGCAAGGAGGAGCAGCTGCGCGGCGTCATCGACCTCGTGCGCATGAAGGGAGTCCTCTACGCGAACGAGTCCAAGGGCGCCGACTACCAGCTCGTCGACGTGCCGGCCGACCTGCGCGAGCAAGCGCTCGAGGCGCGCGAGAGGATGGTCGAGACGGTTGCCGAGACCGATGACCAGTTGCTCGAGAAGTACCTGGCGGGCGAAGCGATCTCGGAAGACGAGCTCAAGCAGGCCATCCGCCGCGGCACGATCACGCATCGCTTGCAGCCGGTGACTTGCGGCAGCGCCTTCAAGAACAAGGGCGTGCAGCCCCTGCTCGACGCCGTCGTCGACTTCCTGCCCTCGCCGCTCGACATCCCGGCCGTGCAGGGTCTGGAGCCGGGCAGCGAGGCCCCGATCGAGCGATCCGCGACCGACGAGGCGCCGTTCGCCGGACTCGTGTTCAAGATCATGAGCGACCCGTTCGTCGGTCAGCTCGCGTTCTTCCGCGTCTACTCGGGTCGCCTGACGTCGGGATCGGCGGTCCTCAACACCACCAAGGACAACCGGGAGCGCATCGGACGTCTCCTCAAGATGCACGCCAACAAACGCGAGGAGATCACGGAGGTCTACGCCGGCGACATCGCCGCGGCGGTGGGGTTGAAGAGCGTGACGACGGGCGACACGATCTGCGACGCGCAGCACCCGATCGTTCTCGAGGCGATGAGCTTCCCGGAGCCGGTGATCTCGGTCTCGATCGAGCCCAAGACCAAGGCGGACCAGGAGAAGCTCGGTCTGGCGATGGCCAAGCTGATGCAGGAGGACCCCACCTTCCGCGTGCATACCGACCAGGACACGGGGCAGACGCTGATCTCGGGCATGGGCGAGCTCCACCTGGAAATCATCGTCGATCGCCTCACTCGCGAGTTCAACGTGCAGGCCAACGTGGGCAGGCCGCAGGTGGCCTACAAGGAGACAGTCCTCTCCGAGGCCGAGGGCGACGGCCGGTTCGTGCGCCAGACGGGCGGCCGCGGCCAGTATGGTCACGCCAAGATCAAGCTGCGGCCGACCACCGAGGCGGATTTCGTCTTCAACAACAAGATCGTCGGCGGCGTCATCCCGCGCGAGTTCATCAAGCCGATCGAGCAGGGCATCCGCGAGGCGATGGAGACGGGCCCGCTCGCCGGCTACCCCGTCTCGGGCATCGAGATCGACCTTTTCGACGGCAGCTTCCACGACGTCGACTCGTCGGAGATCGCGTTCAAGATCGCCGGCTCGATGGCATTCCAGGAGGCGGCCAAGAAGGCGATCCCGGTGCTGCTCGAGCCGATCATGGCGGTCGAGGTGGTGACTCCCGAGGAGTACATGGGCGACATCATCGGCGACCTGACCTCGCGGCGCGGGCGCGTACAGCACATGGAGCCGCGCGGCAACGTGCAGGTGATCAGTTGCAAGGTGCCGCTGGCCGAAATGTTCGGCTACGCGACCGACGTCCGTTCGCTATCGCAGGGACGGGCGAGCTACACGATGCAGTTCTCGTCCTACGAGCAGGCGCCGAAGAGCGTGAGCGAAGAGGTCATCGCCAAGGCGGCGGGCTGAGTCGACTGGATCTGAACCGAGAGCGGAGAGAGCGCCATGGCCAAGGAGAAGTTCGATCGTTCGAAGCCCCACGTGAACGTTGGGACGATCGGTCACGTGGATCACGGCAAGACGACGCTGACGGCGGCGTTGACGAAGGTGGCTGCGGACAAGGGCTGGGCGAAGTTCGTGTCGTACGACGAGGTGGCGAAGGCATCGGAGTCTCAGGGTCGTCGTGACGCGACGAAGATTCTGACGATCGCGACGTCGCACGTGGAGTATTCGACGGCGGAGCGTCACTACGCGCACGTGGACTGCCCGGGCCACGCGGACTACGTGAAGAACATGATCACGGGGGCGGCGCAGATGGATGGCGCGATCCTGGTGGTGTCGGCGGCGGACGGACCGATGCCGCAGACGCGGGAGCACGTGCTGCTGGCGCGCCAGGTGGACGTGCCGTACATCGTGGTGTTCCTGAACAAGGTGGACCTGATCGACGATCCGGAGCTTTTGGACCTGGTGGAGCTCGAGGTGCGGGAGCTGTTGAAGCAGTACGGATTTCCGGGCGACGACGTGCCGGTGATCCGGGGTTCGGCGTCGAAGGCGTTGAAGGGGGAGCCGGGTGGTGCGGAGTCGATCCTGGAGTTGTTCAAGGCTCTCGACAGCTACATTCCGATT
>Ga0214472_10003642_pt1 | contig 16293 bp, 11 predicted proteins | sample RVTome_6_FD_207662 | JGI IMG/M metagenome (GOLD analysis project Ga0214472, IMG submission 207662) | Soil microbial communities from uranium-contaminated site in the Upper Colorado River Basin, Wyoming, United States - RVT140D175 | ecosystem: Environmental > Terrestrial > Soil > Contaminated >... | reverse complement strand
GCTTGCGTCGGCCTCCGCCGGCCTGCGCGCGGCGAAACTGGCTGAAGATGTCGGCGAACCCGCCGGAGGGATCGCCCGTGAATCGTTCGCCGAAGAATTGCGAGAAATCGACGTCTTCGACCCTCGCGCCCGGCTGACCGCCCCAGGCCGGGCCACCACCGGGCCGGGCGCCCTTCATGTTTTCAAACGAGCTGCCGTACCGGTCATAAAGTTCCCGCTTGCTGGGATCATTGAGGACGTCGAAGGCCGCCTGGATTTCCTGAAACCGTTTTTTGGCGGTTTTGTCGTCGGGGTTCAGGTCGGGATGGTGTTTACGGGCCAGGTCGCGGTACGCCTTCTGGATTTCCGCCTGCGCTGCGTCCCGGCTGACACCGAGCGTTTTATAATAGTCGGCCATATTCGCTTGGCGCGGAATAGTGTTCGGTTGAGTGGGTCGGTTCTTGCCATTTTACGAGGCCGGTGGCACACCGTTCAACCGCCCGTGATAGATCGAGCCTGGCGCGGCGGAGGGATTAGTCGCGCACGCGACGGCAGCGTAAAGCCGGGGCTTGCGCCCTTGTTGTTCTACACATCTTTCGTGCGCTCGTAGTCCCGGAGGGACTTTCCGAAAATAGCCCAGCAGTTGACTGCTGGGGCCGGGAATACGACAAAAATCACGAAAGTCCCGTAGGGACGACTGAAGGGTGCGCCTTGTGGAGGTGTTCCACGGCCGGTGCGGCACGTCGGGATTCGGTCGTCCCTACGGGACTTTCGTCCCGCACCGCTGACCACGTTACCCAGCGATAAATCGCTGGGCTAGTGTCGATTGTCCCTCCGGGACAAATACCGTCGGCCACGTTTCGACTGCTGTCAGACTTGTGTAGAACAACCAGGGCGTCGCCCCAGGCTACGATAACGATGGCCTTCGGCCAATACACTTAGCCGCTTCGCGCAACGACGACGACCGCGCGACGTTGGACTTCTGCGTGTTCAATGCCCCGAACCATGATGGTGGTCATGTCCACCTTCGAATAACATGTGGTGCTCGTCGCCGCGGGCGGTGATGTAGGCGATCAGGTCGAGGATTTCTTCGCGGGTCAGCTTGTCCAAGAGACCCTGGGGCATCATCGAGACGTTGCTTTTGACATGTTCGGCGATTTCCGATTTTTTCAACGTGACCGGTTCGTTCTTGGCCAGCGGATTCTCAATCACCTTGACTTCGTCCGGCGTTTCCTCGACCACCAAGCCGGTGACTACGCGGCCCGACTCCAGTTCGAAGATGTAGTTGTAGTATTTTTCATTGATCCGCGCCGAAGGATCGATCAGTTCCTTGAGGATTTCCAGTTGTTTGAACTCCGGCGCGAGCTTGCTCAAATCGGGCGCGAACTCGAAGCCGACGCCGTTCAGCTTGTGGCAGGCCGTGCAGTTGGCCACCTCGAACATCTGCTTGCCGGCGCCGAACGAGCGGCCGTGGGTTAACTCGGCCACCAGCGGCTGGAGGTCCTCCAACTTCCACTCGGTGCGGGGGCGATTGTACTTCAACAACTCGTCGGCGATTTCCAACCCCGCCGAAGCCAGGTACTCTTCCGGCGCGGCCTGGTAAGCCTCCATGTCTTCTACCACGTACAGCGCTCCGTACATCCGCCGCCAATGGCCGGGGTACGTGCAGACGTAGGGGTAAATCCCCGGCCGGCCGGGTGGCGTGAAGCTGAGCTTCTGAGACTCGCCCGGCTGCAACAGTCTGCTGGACATCAGCAGTTTGTCCGACTCCGGCACGAAGCCGCGGGCCATCGCATCTGGGTCGGTGGCGGTCGATTCGCCCAACAGTCCGATCTCTTCCATGGCGCCCGGCGGCACGATCACCAGGTTGTGCGGCATGATATCGGTGTTTTCAAAGATGAACTCCACCGGTTTGCCGGCTTTGACCACGATCTGCTCCCGGTCGTAGGCCATCCGATGCGGCAACGTGCCAATGCGGATCACCCGCACCCCCAGGTCGTCCAACTCCGCGCGAATCCGCGCCGCCTCGTCCGACGGCAACAGCGCTGTCAGCGAATGGGCCAGTTCAAACGCATCCAGCGCCGCCGGAGTGGTCCGCAACTGCGCAGGCACCTGCCGGACTTGTTGCATCAGGCTGTCCAACAGCGCGGGCGCCTCGTCGCGTGGCCACTGCGTGCGTGGAATCCGTTGCACCGCGCGGATTGCCGTGGCGCGGTCGACGTCCTCACGAATGAAGTTGGCCAGCGCTTGAAACGTCGGCAGTTCGCGCCCGCGGACATGGGTCAGGGCCAACATGGCCGCGCGGCGGATGACCGCGGCCGGCCCGCCCCCGCCGACTTCGAACTCGGCCTTGACGTCCGGCGCGGGGATGTCCTGTTGGGCATAGACTTCGTTGCCATCGCCGTCCAAAACGCGCAGCGTGAAGCCGTGCAGCCGGTCGCCCAGCTTGCCGTCGGTGCGGTTGTAGACAGTGATCGTATCGATCGGCAGTTCGCGGCCCAGATCGACTTCCCACCAGGGACGGCCCGAATTTTCTTCGGTGTGCGTCTGGCCGCCGTCGCTGTAGGAGCCGCTGCGGTTTCCGTCGACGGCCCGCTCGGCCACACCGCCGTTGGACGTGTTTTTCTGTCGCGCCTTGCCCTGCCGGGCCACGTTGACCCCGTCGCTGTAGACTTCGACTTCGGCCAAGGTGAGCACGCCGCGGCCCGGCAATTCGATCCGCACGCGACGCCCGCGCACCGGCGACGTGCCGGAGTCTGGTGAGGCCAATTCCGCCGGCAAACCGTACAACAGCGGTTCCACCTTCGGATACAGTTTCGCTCGCACGCTCGGATCGGGCACCATCGGCATCGCGTTGACCAGATCTCGCAGCGCCCCGGTCGACCGTACGCCCAACTCCCAGGCGCGATCGACGTTGCCGTCGGCGGTGATGAGCGCGACGTAGCCAATTTGCCGCACCACGGGCAACGCCGCCGACGTGGCCATCTCCACCAGGTCGTCGCGCACCGTGGCCAATTCGGCCGGACGGCGGCTGGTGAGCAGCCGGACCAGATCGTACACCGCGCTGTCGCCCTGTTGTCCTGCTTCCAGATTGCCGATGGCGTCCAACAGCACGCGCAGTTCGGATTGGTTTTCGGCCCTCGCCAGGCCGCTGATCGCTTCCTGGCGGTATTCCTCCCGCACGCCGTCGCGGTAGAGCAATTCCCGGTACACGCCGCGGCTGCGCGGCAGCCTGAGCAACTCATCCGTGGTCACGTTCTTCAAGAAGAACCGCGCGCCGGCGTCGCTTGAAAAGGCGATTTCACGGCCGTCGGCAATGGCTTGCTTCCAGTACGGCTCGAGCGTCTTCATCGTTTCATCGCGGGTGAAGTCCAGGTACTGGTCGGTCGGGTATTCGGCCGAGATCAGCGGCACCTCGACCGCTTCGGGGTCCTCGTAGAAGCTGGCCGAGCGGACCGCTTCCAACCGCACCCGTGGATGCGGATCGGCGGCCAAACGTTTGAACAGCGCGAGCGAATCGGGCACCTGGTCGCGCATGTAACACATCACCCGCGCCGCGGCCGCCCGAGCCCGGAAGTCCGCCGAGGCGAGCACCCGGCTGAGCAACTCGTCGTTGGGGACGTTGTGCTGCTGGTGCACCCAGAGGGCTTCCAGGAGTAGATGTTCGTAGTCGTCCGACCGCTCGTCCAGTCCGGCGATCCAGTCTTTTAAGGCCGCGATCACCTCGTCGGAATCGCGATCGCTGAGCTCGATGCGGGCGCGGTAACGGACGCGGTCTTCAGGTTCTTTCAACAAGTCCAACAAATGCGGAAGCGGCTCGCCGGCGATGCGGATCGGCTTCAATAGCGGCCGGCTGGGATAGATCACGCGATACACGCGGCCGTGCAGCCGGTCTCGGCTGGGATCGCGCAGGTTGTGCTGCATGTGGCCGATGATCGGGTTCAGCCAGTCGGTGAAGTAGATGGCGCCGTCCGGGCCCATTTCGATATCGACCGGCCGAAAGCTGGGATCGGTCGATGACACGATCGGCTCCTCTTCGATCCCGACGAAGCTGGCCCCTTTGTCCTCAAACCGATAATGCAAAATGCCCTGAAAGCCGATCACGTTGCCCACCAGCAGATTGCCCTGGTTTTCTTCCGGGAAATGGCGGCTGGAGAGTATCTCCGTGGCCGGGCAAGGCCGGGTGCGCTGTTCGTACAACGTCGGCGGGCGCGGATGTTTGCGGGGAAAATCCGTATGGCCAGAAAACAGCGCCGCGTGGAACGGAACCGCGCCGGTGCCGTCGTGCACGAAGTCCTGGCCCCAACGGTCGAAGACGTGACCGTGTGGATTGGCGAACCCGTAGGCGACGTAAACCTCGAACTTCTGCGTCCGCGGCTCATAGCGATACACGGCGGCGTTGGCCGAGCGGACCGTCGGGCCGTAGGGCGTCTCGACCTGCGTGTGATGGAAGGTGCCTTCCTGGAAGAACAACGCCCCGCCGGGACTGAGCACAAAACTGTTGGCCGTATGGTGGGTGTCGGCCGTATCCAGCCCGTGCAGTATCCGCTCGCGCACGTCGGCCCGGTCGTCGCCGTCGGTGTCTTTCAAGAACAACAGATCGGGGGCCATCGCCACGATCACGCCGCCCCCGTAGAACTCAAAGCCGGTCGGGTTGTGCAGTCCGTCGGCGAACGTCTTGCAGACGTCGGCCCGCCCGTCGCCGTCGATGTCTTCGAGGATCAGCAGCTTGTCGTCCATTTTTTCGCCGGGCTTCCAGTGGGGGTACGACGCCCACGCGGCGACCCAGAGTCGATCTTCGGTGTCCCACGCCATCTGCACGGGATTGATCAGTTCTGGAAACTGCTCTTCAGAAGCCACCAATTCGACCTTCATCCCCGGGGCGACGGTCATCTGCTTGAGCGACTCTTCGCCGGAGAGGAACAGGTGTTCGCCGCCCGGGCCTTCGCCCGGTTTGTTGGTGACGACGGGAATAAAGGGGGGCGCGTTGCTGTCGTCGACGATCAAGTCGTCGCCCCGGGCGACCGCCCAAATCAGCCGATCGCGGTTGGCCGTCATCACGTCCAGCACTTCCATTTCACGCTGCATGACGACGCGATTGGTCTGCCCCTGGACAAACCGCAGGTCGGCCCGTCCGCCGTAGATCGAATAACCATCGACCGTGCGATAACGGTTGAACCAGAAAAAGTTCTTTTCCAGCACGGCCTCACGGATGTTGGCCAACTGCTCCTCCGTGCGATCCGCCGCACCGGAAAACAGAGCGGAGTCGATGACTTCGGCCAGCGCGCGGTTGCCGTCGGTGTTCAAATGCACGCCGTCCGTCGTGAGCGGCTGTTCGGTGTCCGCGTACAATTGCCGGGTCGGATGAAACAGATCGACAAACGCCACGCCGTGTTCGGCCGCCACTTCGGCCATCGCATTGGAGTACAATTCCAGCCGGGCATTGTTCTCCGCGCCGTCGGGCAGGTTGGGCGATTGCAGGTCTTCATGTGCGATCGGCGAGAACAGCACAAGTCGGGGCGCGCGCTCTCCGTTGTACTGCTGGGCCGCTGTGTGTTTGACAAAGTCCGCCAGATCGCCGCGGAACTTGTCCAGGCTGGCGGCGCCGGCGAACGATTCGTTGTAGCCGAAGAAGGCGAATACGACGTCGGTCTGGTTTTTTGCAAGGTGATCGTCCGGGCTGCCAAAATCGCGCGACCGCAGCCGCAGCGTCAGCTCGTCGCCGGAGAAGCCGAGATTGCGGAAGACTAAATCGTGCTCCGGAAAGCGGCTCTGAATGAACGTTTCCAACCAGCCGTCGTGTTGCATGCGGTCGGCCAATGTATTGCCGATGATCGAGATGCGGTCGCCTTTTTCGAGCACGAGCGCATCGGCCCCGGAAGCCACGGCAGCGCCGGTGATCAGCAACGACAAGAAACAACGCCAGATCATGTTCAGACTCCTGTTTTTCTCAGCGAATCGGCAGGCGGGCAGCCGGCGTGGCCGGGCGGCTGTTGGGGAAAGACCAGGAAACACTTCATTGTCGCATATGACGGTTCGAGATACGAGCCCCGGCACTTCGGGACTTCCGCAGAATTGCGGTGCAGTTTTCGCAGTAGGCGAGGTGCGGGGCGAACTACCGGTACGGCGCGGCCCTGGCCACGGATGCCGAATATTGACAAAAAGTTGGGCCTGAAATAGCCTTGCATTAGATCCAGGAGAAATTGCATGGCCAGTTCGCTTCATCTTTCGCTTACCGACGAACTTCGCGCGTTCGTTGATCTCAATAGCGGAGAGGGTACGCTGTACGCCACGCCGAGCGAATTCGTCCGCGACGTATTGCGCCGTTACAAGCACCAGCAGGATTCCGAAAGTGTCCGAAGCGCGATCATCGAAGGCTACCAGGACGCCATCGCCGGTCGCACGGTCGCCTATCACGGAGACCTGAAGGGCCTGTTGAAGAAAGCCAACGGGCCAATGCGCCGCAGATCGGGATGAAACTTTATCTTGCGCAGCGAGCGCTTCGTGACATCGCCGAGATCGAATCTTACTCGGTAGCTAAATGGGGGAAACGCGCCGCCGCCAAGTACATCGCCGATTTGGAAGATGCGATCAAGCGAATCAAGGATACTCCTGACCTGCTCCGTCCGGTCGCAGATTTCCATTCCGAGCTGCGCTTCTATCGGGCGAATAAGCACCTGTTGGTTTGCGACGTGCAGCCGAAGGGCATCTTTTTACTCACGATCGTCCATGCCAGCCGCGACATTCCCAGCCATCTGGCCGAAATGCAGCCGACACTGGCCGCGGAAACAGAATTACTCCACGACAAGCTGCGGCAGCGAAAGAAGTAGTGCCAATCGGGCCGATCCGCTGCATCAAATGCCACGCGATGCCGATGACGCCGTGGCGGGCTGACGAGACCGAACACGCCTGAATTAAACCCTCGAAATCTCCGTCATGCGGCGGATGACGACGGCGGCGTCGCCGGTTTCTTTCAGCGCGGCCAATTGGCGGCCGGCCCAGGTCGGCTGGCCGACCAATTCGAGAAATCTGTCCAGATGCGCCTCACAGCGAAGCTGCTTGGCCGTGTCGCGCAGCCGCTCGACCATGTCGGTGAGCACCAACCGGGCCGGCACCTTTTGGTGCGTGACCGTGTCGATCAATTCCGCGTCCAGACCGTAACGCGCGGCGCGCCATTTGTTCTGCCGGACCATCATCGGATGGCAGTCGTGCTGATACGCGCCCTGGTCGATGTCTTCCGACAGCGCGAAGACCAGGCAGTGCACCAGCGCGGCAATCGCCATCGCGTCGTCCAATCTGCCCGGCATGTCGCAGACGCGGACCTCGACAGTGCCAAAGTTGTGGTGCGGGCGCACATCCCACCAGATGTCGCGGATGGAGTTGATAAACCCGGTTTCGATCAGGTGGTTCACCAGCCAGACGTACTCGCTCCAGTTTCGCATCAAGCTGGGCAGTCCCGCCGTGGGCAAGCCTTCCATGATCTTCGAGCGGTGCGAGTGCAAACCGCTGACACGGTTGTTCCACCAGGGGCTGTTGCCGCTGACGGCCAAAAGCGCCGGCAGATACCGCATGATGCGGTCGCAGATCATGACCGCCTTGTCGCCTGAATCGACGCCTACGTGGACGTGCAGCCCGAACGTGACCAGTTGCCGGCCGACGTCTTGCAGGATGTTCATCAGCTTGGCGTACCGCTCGTCGGGCGTTTGCTTTTGGTCCTGCCAGCGCGAGAAGGGATGCGTGCCGGTCCAGTAGAGCCGCAAACCCAAGTCGTCGCAGATCGTTTGGACGACGCGGATTTTCGCGCGCGAGTCGGTCGCGGCGTCCTCGACCGTGTTGCAGATGCCGGTGTTGATCTCCAAATAGCATTGCATCAATTCCGGCTTGACCGACGCGCTCAGTTCTTCCGGCACCCGTCTGAGCACTTGCTGGATGGAACTGGAAAGGGCCATCGTTTGTTCATCGACCAGCGCCATCTCCAATTCAACGCCCAGGGTCGGCCGCGGACTCGACTTGAAGTGCATCTTGCTCACGACGGCGTCCCTTTTTCCGTTCGGCTCGGATCAAACCAGGCGACCGCGGCGCGGGCCAGCATCTTCGCGCCCACGGCGATTGCGCGCTCGTCGACGTCGAACAGCGGAGAGTGCAGCGGCGGGCCGCCATCGGCCGACGGCGCGCACCCCAGGCGGAACATGCAGCCGGGCACGGTCTCCAAATACAAGGCAAAGTCCTCGCCGCCCATGCTGGGTCGCGCGATTTCGCGCACGCCGTCGGCCCCCAGCAACTCGCGGCCCGTGCGACGCACCAGCGACGTCAAGCGGCGGTCGTTGTGAACCGATTGCGGGCCGTCGCAAAAATCGACCTGAATCCGCGTGCCGGACGCCTCGGCCAGCCCGCGAGCCAACTGCCGGATGTGCTCTTTCGTGCGGTGACGGACCGCTCCGCCCAACGTACGCACGGTGCCGCGCAATTGGACCTCTTCGGGGATCACGTTGGAGTTGTCGCCGCCCGTGATCTGGCCGATCGTGACCACCACCGGGTCATGGCTCTCCACCGCGCGGGGAACGAAAAGATAGATGGAACTGATCAACTGCGCGGCGGCAGCAATCGGATCGATCGATTCGTGCGGCCGCGCGGCATGCCCGCCGCGTCCTTGGATGCGGACGTTAAGCGAGTCGCAGGCGGCCGTCAACGCGCCTTCCCGCACGCCGACCTGTCCGCAGGGCAGCGACGGATCGACGTGAACCGCCAGGATCGCGCCCACGCCGGCCAGCGCGCCGACGGAGATCATCTCCGCGGCGCCGACGTTGGTTTCTTCGGCCGGTTGGAAGACGCCGCGCAGCCGGACCGGCCAGGGAAGATCACCCGCTCCGGCGGCGTCGCGCAGCGCCGCCAGCGCCCCGACGACGACCGCCGCATGGGCGTCGTGTCCGCAGGCGTGCATGACGCCGCGCACCTGGCTGGTGTATCCGACTTGTTTCCGATCCTCGATCCGCAGCGCGTCGATGTCGGCGCGCAACGCCAGACAGGCCGCCCCGTCGGTTTCCTCTATCGGCCAGTCGGCAATCACGCCGCGGCCGTCGGGCCCCAAACGGGTGGGAAAACCAAATTCGGACAAACGGCCCGATAAGAACGCGCTGGTTTGCTGTTCGCAGCCGCTTGGTTCGGGATATACGTGCAGATGCCTGCGGATGGCCACCAGTTGGTCGTACCGGCGTTCGATCCCTTCATCCAGTCGCGCTTGCCAGTGGGTCGCGGCCGCCGCCGATCTCTCACTCATCAAATGAACCACATCTCAAAAATGACGAATGCCGAATGACTAATGTAGAATCAATTCCGAATGATTGCCCAGTTTTCCTTCCACGTGGGGGGCGTTTGACCGTGTCGGCGGTGACGGGACGTCCAGTGTAGGTCCCGCGGAAGGGCTTGGCAAACGTGCGATTGAAGTAGTCGATGAAACGCTGAGAACGTCTTCGACGGCGCGGCGCAGTGCCGCTTGGCTTCCGCGGCAACGCGGCCAAACGCCGTGACGAGAGCTCAACCGTCGAGTGGGGAGTCGTCGGGCCGGGGTGTGTTCTTACCCTGGCAATTCGCCGGCCATAAAACTTTTTCCGAATTTTTTGGATTTGGCGGTTCCGAATTGTGTCACCGGCGGTGATATCCGTGTAGGGACAGCAGTGTCCCGCACGAATTTGCGGCCGGATTTCGACCCCATTGGTAGCTGGATCGATCTGCCAGCGGGAATCGACCGGGCAATCGTGCTCGCACTGCAGGCCGGCGGGGCAGAGAATGACCTCTTGAGCGTGCTCGCGACGCCCCGCCGGTCCGTGCGTGGGTCGAGGGACAAGGGGGACAAGGGTTGAGGGTCGAGGGACAAGGGTCGAGGGTCAAGGGTTGAGGGTCGAGAGAAGTGGGAAGGATTTTGCTGCGCGACCTGAGACCGTAGACGTTCGGCCAAACGAACTGGGAACTGCACGTTCGGAATCCCGCAGGGCTCCGGCAAACGACATGCCGGCACTGGATGGGCGCACAGCGTCGCATCCTCTTCTCACGTCGCCACTCACCGCCGGTCGATACGTGACCCTCGACCCTTGTCCCTAGACCCTCGTCCCTCGACCCAATACCGTTCAATTAGCCATAAGTCCCTTGGCCAAAGGCCATGAGCATCGTAGCCTGGGGTAACGCCCCAGGAGTCGGGAAGCGCGATGCTCGCAATTGGCCGAAGTCCATAATCACCGTGCATCACAGGTGTATATGGCCTTCGGCCAAACAATTCCACGGTTCTTGAATTCCTGGGGCGCCGCCTTCGTTGTTCTACACAAGTCGGACAGCAGCCGAAACGTGGCCGACGGTATTTGTCCCGGAGGGACAATCGACACTAGCCCAGCGATTTATCGCTGGGTAACGTGGTCCGCGGTGTGGGCCGAAAGTCCCGTAGGGACGACCGAATCGCGACGCGCCGCACCGGCCATAAAACACCTCCGCAAGGTTGAGCCTTCAGTCGTCCCTACGGGACTTTCGCGACTTTTGTCGTATTCCCGGCCCCAGCAGTCAACTGCTGGGCTATTTTCGGAAAGTCCCTCCGGGACTACGAGCACATGAAAGATGTGTAGAACAACAAGAGTTCCACCCAGGGCTGACGTAGCTGACATAGCGCCTTCCCCTCTTTTGTCTGCGGAACGGCACTCCCCTACCCCCCATACCGATTTTCCACCCGACAACGCGGACGCCCGGGTTCTGGGCGGATACGGCACGTTGGGTGTACTTGCAATCTATAATTCCAAGTCGTGGGCAACACGCCTGTTTCATTTGAACGTCCGTCTGGCTGTTCGGGGAGTCAATTCAATGCGAGTCGCGGTCATCGGCGCCGGCCCGGCCGGCATGACGGCCGCTCTGCAATTGAGCCGAGACGGCGTTGAAGTTGACGTATACGAAGCCGACCAGTGCGTGGGTGGGTTGGCGCGCTCGCTCGACTTGTGGGGTCAGCGGGTCGATTTGGGGCCCCATCGCTTCTTCAGCACGGATGCCCGCGTCAATCGGCTGTGGCTGGACGTGGTGGGTGACCGGTACGCGATGGTCGATCGCTTGACGCGAATCTACTTCAAGCGCCGATTCATCGCATATCCGCTTAAGCCGCTGAACTCGATTTTCAGCAACAACCTTCCCGAAGCCGCATTGTGTCTGGCGAGCTATCTGAAACAACAGTTGCGGTTCAGATCGCCGACGACGGACGATGCGTCGTTCGAGACGTGGATCGTGCGCCGTTTCGGCCGCCGGCTGTTTGAGATGTTTTTTAAGTCGTACAGCGAAAAACTGTGGGGAATCCCGTGCGACGAGTTGAGCGCCGATTTCGCCGCGCAGCGGATCAAGCAGTTTTCACTCCCCGAAGCGGTCAAAAGCGCACTCTGGCCGCGGCGCGCCAACCGGCACAAGACTCTGGCGGATCGCTTTGCGTATCCTCTGGGCGGCACAGGTTCCGTATACGAGAGCATGGCCGATCGGCTGCGAGAATACGGCGGCCGCGTCCACTTGGATTGCCCCGTACGATGCGTCCTGCACGATAACCGGCATGTGCGAGGCATCGAGTTGCACCAGGGGCGTTTAGAATACTACGACCACGTCATTTCGACCATGCCGCTGACGAGCCTTGTGCGCGGAATGGCCGACGTGCCCGTGGAAGTCCAAGCCGCCGTTGATAGCCTGGAATTTCGCAATACAATGCTCGTCTATTTGCACGTCGACAGTGAATCACTGTTTGCCGATCAATGGTTGTACATTCACGCGCCGGAATTGCAGACGGGCCGAGTCACGAATTTTCGCAATTGGGCGCCCCCATTGCACGGCCGGCGGCAAACCACCATTCTCGCCGTTGAATTCTGGTGTAATGACTCGGATCCGATTTGGAACGCTGCGGACGATCGCTTGATCGAACAGGCGACCGGCGAACTGCGGTCGATCGGACTATTGCGCGATGAGCGGATGTTGGCCGGACACGTCGTCCGCCTGCGACGGTGTTATCCGGTATACCGCCGCGGGTATCACGAACACGTCGAGCGCATCGCGGATTATTTGCGCGGCTTTCGCGGCCTGACGCTCATCGGCCGCTACGGCACGTTCAAATACAATAATCAAGACCACAGCATTCTGATGGGCATTCTCGCGGCTGAGAATCTGTTGGACGATCGAGCTCACGATCTATGGAGCGTCAACACGGACTACGAGACCTTCCAAGAAAAAGCGCTCATCACGGAAACCGGTCTCGTCAGCCAGCCCACTCGGCAAACAGCGGCCAAGCGCCCGATGACGATTGCCGGCAGCCATTAAGGCTGCGACTTTCGCAAGCGTAAGTGCGCCAAAACGGCTTCCAGCTCTACGACGTGCGATGTTTCTCCTTGCAAACGGGCCAGCGTCAGGGCTTTTTCCGCCGTGACGACGGCCTCCGCCTCCCGTTTCGCCTGCGCATAGGCCACCATGAGATTCATGCAATTGACCAAGTCCTCTTGCAGCCGTAGTGCGGTCTCGAGATGCTCGATCGCCGCCGGCAGATATCCGTCGCTCAGCAGCAGGATCCCCAGGTTCGTGTGGGCCGCTGAAAAGTCCGGCTGCGCTGCGATCGCTCGCCGATAATGCTGCACGGCCGGTTGCGCGTGGCCGGCATCCTCGAGCAAACGGGCCAGGTTGTAATGAGACGCGGCATCGTCGGGCCGCAGTCTCAGCGCCGCGCGATAGTGCGCGATGGCTTGCCAGGGCCGCGCGGATGCCTCCAGCGCGCGCGCCAGATTGAATTGAGCTCGGTAAGAATCGGGATCAAGTTGCACGGCCTCTTCAAAGTGCGGAATCGCTTCGCTCTGTCGCCCCGCCTCGGCGTACCGGGTGCCCAGATTGAACTGAACGACAGCATTATGAGGCTGATGCACGACGGCGTCCTGCCAGAGCGAAAGATTGTCTCGATAGGCCGCCAACCGGCGACTGCACAGGGTACCGCAGCCGATCGACAGTGCGATCGTCGCCACGGCAAGCACCACGGCCGGTCCACGGTCCATCGACTCTCGCCCGGCACGTCGAGCGACGATCTTAAAACCCTTCTCCACCAATACGTATCCCCCGACAAGGATCAATGGCACGAGGGCCGCCAAGGGAACGTACATCCGTCGTTCCGCGGCCGTTTCTCCGGCCAGTGGAATCACTAGCGTGGGAGACAACACGGCGAAGAACCAAACCGCCACGTACCCCACGGCCGATCGCCGCCAAACGAGCACGCCGGCGCCAATCGCCAGCAGCCCCGTGGCCAGCAGCCACGGCCACGCCTCCGCGACCGTCGTCAAATACGGAATCTCGTAATGAATCACCAACGGCCAGGGCCAGACCGCGAGTTTCAGATACAAGAACACGGCTTTTGTCTGTGTAAACCACCATACATGAGTCTCCACTCCCTGGCCGAAACCCGCCCCCGGCGTGCGCGGCCCGTCGTAATTCAGCGCCAGCACGGGCGCCCACGTCAGCGCCAGGAGGATATACAACGGCCATGATCGGCCCAGGGCGCGACGAAAAGATCCCACGACAAAAGTGCGCTCAAACAACAGCACCATGACGGGCGCTGAGGCCGTCATTTCCTTGGAGAGCATGCCCGACAGGCAAGCCAGCGCTGCCAGCATCAAGTACGTCACGCGTGCGGTGGTCCGTACGGCGGCCCAATAGCGAAGGCTGCAATAGAGCGTCGCCAGATAGAACATCCCCATCAAGAGTTCCGTGCGCTGGGTGACGTAAACGACGCTTTCGGTGTCCACCGGGTGAAGCGCCCAGACCAACGCCGCGGCAAACGACAGCGGACCGGCGGCCCGATCAAATCGTCCTTGGAAATAATCCAGCCGCAGCGTTCTCCCGACGATCCCCCACAGGAGCACGGCCGACAAACAATGGACAACGATGTGAACCACGCGATAGCCAAACGGATCGAGTTGGCCAAAATAATAATTGACCGCCAAAGTGAAATTCACCAGCGGTCGTCCGTGGGCCGGGGTTGAGTCCGGCGGATTCAATGGCCCGCCGCTCTCGCGACTGTCCACAAGAGGCCATAGCTGCCGGATCGACGGATTGTCGACAATGGTTGCCGAATCGTCGAAGATAAACGGTCCCCTCGCCGCGGGGAAATAAACCACGCAGACGGCGCCGGCCAGAATCAAACCACCGAGGAACAGCAGTGCTCCGCGCGTTACGGACCATTGCATGAGGGACCGTCGAGTGGTTGGTGTCACTGCGTGCGTGGCGCGTGGTTGATTCATGCGATCGATCGGAACCGTGGCCGTGCGCAAGACGTGTTGCCACGGCAATCGCACCGCCGTTAGAGCCCATGGCGGCCGTCAATGGGACGCGATCGCGTCAAGCAACGCGCCTGCTTCGGCTTATCAAGACAACAACCGAATCGTGTCTCACGTCGTCACGATTCCACCGGCGGCGTTTTGGATTGGATAACATAGTATAATCGAGGGTTGGCCCCGGCCAAGCGTTATCAGTCCTACGGACAACGGCCGTCGGCACGCCGTCCCCAAGCTACGAGACCGGTGAATTGTTTCATAACCTGGAAGAGATCCGCGGCCACTACCGTAAGGTTCTTGAGTCGAAGTCCCCGCTCTACTACGAGCGATTCGACCGGCACATGCTGGACAAGCGGCCGCGCGTGCGGGAATTGATCGACCAGGCATTCGCCAAGCTGTTTCCAGAAAAAGTTGGCAACCTGCTGGATGTCGGTTGCGGCACCGGTTTTTACTTTCCGTTGCTTGCCCGGCACGCGGAGCGCATCACTGGCATCGATCTCTGTGCGCCGATGCTTGAGCAGGCCGCAGACCTGATCCGGGAGAAAGGGCTCTCGAATTGTCAGGTGCGCGAGTGCTCCGCTTTAGATCTTGCCATCGAGGACAACACGATGGACGTGGTGTACTCATGGGATTTCCTGCACCACGTCACCGACGTGCGGAAAGCCGTCTCCGAGATTTCTCGTGTGCTGAAGCCTGGCGGCCGCTACGTGGCCTTGGAGCCGAATCTTTTGAACCCGTCGATCGCCTGGTACCATCTCCGCCGTCGCTCGGAGTGGCGTTTGTCTTCACAGAACCAGTTTAGAATCCCTCGCCTCCTCCGCGGAAGTTTCGATGTTCGCGTAAGCTACGACAACACCATCGTCAGTTTCCTCGACGAGAGAACATGGTGGCTGTGGAATGCGATCGACCGCCTGACCTCGATTCCGCCGTTGCGATGGTTGTCCTTTCGATACATCCTGGATTGCACTTTCCGCGGAGCGGGATAGCATCCGCCCAGCGTCAACCGGCTCATCCGTCCCGATGTGCACCGCAACGCGTCGCATTGCATCGCGGCAAGCGGCAGGGTGGCTGAGGGGACTCGAACCCCCGACTTCTGGAACCACAATCCAGGGGTCGAAACGCACAACCAGAAACCGGAACTAGAGATACGTCCGTCGTCGCAAGGTGAGGTGCCCATAGTGGTGCCGAGCCAGTTGCACGACACGACGATGGCCCATTTTTCAGCGGATTTGACCCGCGTCGTTGACGCCTGGCCTGCTCTTCCCGCCCCGATCAAAACGGCCATCCTCGCCCTCGTCGAGGCGTCGGGAGGTTCCGATGCCTAACCCGTTCGACACGAGGTCATCCACGTTTGCGCACGTCGCGTCCTCTTGGCGACGGGCCACCGTGGGGCCCCGCGCGACGCAGCGCCCAACCCTGGGCCAACGTGGCGGGGCGCGGCCGCCCAGGTCTTTTCGGGTCCTCCCCGGCGATCTGGCGCAGGGGCGGCCCGCCGCGAAAGTCGCGGGGTATGACAGTGTTTGTTTACTTTGTCCGAATTTTCGTAAGTCGTTGAACAGTATCTAAAAACTCCATTTCCGGAGGTCTGAATGAATGGCCAGGGCGAACAACTGGCGACGAATGGCGCCGAAGCTTGTCGGGCAACTGCTCGCCGATCGGCGCGCTGCGACCATAGCCCGGTACCCGTGGCCGCGGGCGGCCCACAGCATGGTCCAGGGCTGGCGGATTCGGCTCAGCCGGCCTCCCGCGAAGGAGACCGCGCCGGTTGCGGGCCGGGCGACATGGAAGGAGTTCGCGCGCTGGGCGGCGGGCGTGGCCGCGACGAAGGCCAGTCATGCGAGAAGAAGCGATTGGCACCTTTGGGCGACGCGGCGCGCGAGCGGCGGCAGCCGCTACATCCCCAAGGGACAGCGGACGTGGTGAAACTCCGCGGGCCAGTGTCCACGGACAACGTACTGCGGCTGCTGGAACACCAGCAGTACCGTTGCGCGTTGACGGGCCG
>Ga0214472_10003641_pt1 | contig 16296 bp, 14 predicted proteins | sample RVTome_6_FD_207662 | JGI IMG/M metagenome (GOLD analysis project Ga0214472, IMG submission 207662) | Soil microbial communities from uranium-contaminated site in the Upper Colorado River Basin, Wyoming, United States - RVT140D175 | ecosystem: Environmental > Terrestrial > Soil > Contaminated >... | reverse complement strand
GCTCATGTTTGACTGCTTACCAGCAGGTTCTTTCGATGCCCGTGACCAAAACGCCCCTCCTCGCGCAGACCGTTCGCAAGCTGGTCGGGCGCGGCGCCGCGGCCAACGCCTACAACATCCTGAGCAAGCTCCATCCTTCCGAGATCGCTGAGCTTCTCGGCGAGCTGCAAGAAAACTATCGCAAGCCTGCGTTCGAGCTCCTCGTCCAGAGGAATTCGCGGCTAGCCAGCGAGGCCCTTTCCGAGTTCGGTGTCGACCGAGGCGCCGAGCTGCTGCTCGACATGTCCGCTGAGGAGATTTCTCGCCTCCTGCAGGAGCTCGATCCCGACGACGCCGCGGAGTTCGTGGGCCATCTTCCCACTCCGCTTCAGGAAGAGATCCTGGGTGCCATGCGGCACAAGGACGCCGCCGAGGTTCAGGATCTGCTCCAGTACCCCGAGCAGACGGCGGGCCGCATCATGAACCCCAAGGTATTCTCCCTCCACGAGGACATGACGGTTGGCGAGGCGATCACGCGGCTACAGAGCTCCGATGAAGTGGAGATGGTCTTTTATATATACGTCGTGGACGACCGGAATCACCTCGTGGGTGTCTTGTCCCTTCGCCAGCTCTTGTTGAAGAGGCCGGACCGGCGGCTCAAGGACATCATGGTCACGAAGGTCTTCAGCGCCCGGACGGACACCGATCAGGAGGACGTCGCCCGGCTGGTCGATTCCTACAACGTCTTGGCGATCCCGGTCGTGGACGAGGAGAACAAGCTGGTGGGTGTGATCACCGTCGACGACGTCATCGACGTGATCAAAGAGGAGGCGACGGAAGACATCTACCGTCTGGCGGGTCTCGATGTTCACGAGAGGGTCTTCAGTTCTCCCGGGACTTCGGTACGTATGCGGATTCCCTGGCTCGCGGTCAATCTGGCGACCGCTTTCCTGGCGGCGTTCGTGGTGAGTCTATTCGAGGGCACCATCCAGCGGTTTGCGGTGCTGGCGGTATTCATGCCTATCGTCGCCGGCATGGGGGGGAACGCAGGCACCCAGACGCTTACCGTGATGGTTCGTGGGATCGCCCTGGGGGAGCTCAGCTGGTCCAACAGCAGGAAGGCCCTCGTCAAGGAGACCCTGGTCGGCATCGTCAACGGGCTGACCATCGGTTTCTTCGTAGCGGTGGTTGCCTTTCTCTGGAAGGGCAGTGCGGTGCTCGGTGGGATTCTGGCCTTGGCCATGATCGGCAATCTCCTGGTGGCCGCCGTCATGGGAACCCTGGTGCCCTTGGCGTTGAGATGGCTCAAAGTGGACCCGGCCTTGGCGTCTTCCGTCTTCGTGACCACCGCGACGGACGTGTGCGGCTTCATGCTCTTCCTCGGTTTAGGGGCGCACTTTCTCGGACACCTCGTCTGAGCGAGTCATGCCCATTCGCCACTCCGAGGCGATCGTCCTCCGCACCTACCGAGTCGGCGAGGCGGACAAAGTGGTCGTATTCCTCACCCGCGAGCACGGTAAGATTCAAGGATTGGCGAAGGGAGCGAGGCGTCCCCGTTCACGCTTCGGCGGCAGCCTGGAAATAGGCACCGAGCTCGACCTCACCTTCTTCGAGAAGGAGAGCCGGGAGCTGGTGAGCGTCGATCGCTGTGATATAATCCGCTCCGGGTTCCCGAGTTCCGGAGATCCGTTCCTCGCGTGCACCCTGGCCTACTTCGCGGACCTGGTCGATTCCTTCGCACCGGAGCGAGAGCCAAACGTTAAGCTCTACCGGCTGCTGCGAGCCTGTGCCAACTCGCTCATCGGAGGCGGCGAGCCGACGAGGGTGACGCCCTATTTCGAGGCGTGGGTGCTCAGATTGGGCGGGTTCTACCCAACAGCGGAGAGCTGTTCGACCTGTGGGGAGACGTTGGATCGCCAGGGAGCTCACTACGTCATCGAAGAACAACGGCTTCGGTGCGCCCGCTGCGCCCAGAAAACAAAGACAGCAAAGACGGCTGCGGACGGGCTGTCGCTCGCGCCCGCAACGCTTCGATATCTGAAGCAGATCTGGCAGAGACCGCCCGATGAGCTTCCTGCTCCCGAGACAACCAGTGTCCTGGCCGAGCTTTCCCCATTGCATCGAAAGCTCATCGCACAGCAGCTCGACAAAGAGCTCCCTTCCCTCCAGGTCCTCGACGACCTGATTCGCCTGGAGAAGAAGCCGTGAACTTACAGGACCTGATTCTTGAGCTCTCTCGTTTCTGGTCGGAGCGAGGCGTGGTCGTTCACCAACCGTACGATCAGGAGATGGGAGCGGGGACGATGCATCCGGAAACCTTTTTTCGCGTCCTCGGTCGGGAGCCGTGGCGTGTCGTCTATGTCCAACCCTCTCGTCGGCCGGCGGACGGCCGCTACGGAGAGAACCCCAACCGACTCTACAAGCACTACCAGCTCCAGCTCATCATCAAACCGGCCCCCGTCGACATTCAGGACCTCTACCTGGAAAGCCTGAAGGCTTGCGGAATCGATCCGCGGTTCCACGACATCCGATTCGAAGAGGACAACTGGGAATCGCCGACGCTGGGCGCGTGGGGTATTGGTTGGCAGGTGCTCCTGGACGGGTTGGAGATCACTCAGTTCACGTACTTTCAGCAGGCGGGTGGCATCGAGCTGGCTCCGATCTCGGTCGAGATCACCTACGGTTTGGAGCGGCTCGACATGTACCTGCAGGGCATCGACGACGTTTTCGATCTGGTCTGGGCCCCCGGCGTCACGTACCGTCAGGTTCGTCACCGCGACGAGTACGAGGGATCCCGCTACAGCTTCCAGGCGGCGGACGTCGATCTCTGTCGCCGCCATTTCGAGGAGTATCGCCGCGACGGTGAGCGGCTGCTGGGTGAAGGTCTCTATCTTGCGGCCTACGAAGCGTGCCTCAAGTGCTCTCACCTTTTCAACATTCTCGATGCTCGCGGTGCGGTTTCGGTCAGCGAAAGAACGGCGCTCATCCTCAGGGTACGGGAGCTCGCCTGTCAGGTGGCCGAGGCCTATGTCGAAGCCACCTCCCCGCCCGAGAAGACGTCGGCTCGGTGACTCCATGAAAACGGCGCCCTTTCTCTGGGAGATCGGTTGCGAGGAGTTCCCCGCCAACTGGCTGCCGCGAACCCTCGAGCAGCTCGGCGAGCAATTCCACAATGAGCTGGAGCAGCACGGCTTCGGGGAGGCCGAGGTGAAGGTCTACGGGACGTTGCGGCGTCTGGTCGTCCACGTACCCGAGCTTCCGGAGAAGCAGGCGGACCGGCGCGAGGAGGTGACCGGACCTCCGGCATCGATTGCCAGGGCGGACAACGGGGAGTGGACCAAGGCCGCGCTCGGCTTCGCCAAGAAAAACGATCTGGCACCGCAGGAGCTGAAGATCCTCGAGACCCCCAAGGGAGAGTATGTGGGGTTCGTGCGCAAGGTGAAAGGGCGGCGCACCTTCGACCTCCTTCCGGCGATGATGGCGAAGACCTTGAGGAAGCTCAGCTTTCCCAAGTTCATGAACTGGGATGCCGAGCTCGATGACGGGGGAGGCAATCTTCCCTTTGGAAGACCGATCCGGTGGATGGTTTGCCTCTTGGGGAGCAAAGTCGTTCCCTTCGAGATACGCGTGGCAGGAAAGGTCAAGGTTCGTGCCGGCAACGAGACCCGCGGCCATCGGTTTCTTGCGCCCAAGGGGAAAAGGCCCAACCTGCCCTTCACCGTCCGGACGTTTCGCGACCTCGAGCGGGGGTTGGAGAAGCACTCCGTGCTGCTCGATCCGGAAGATCGGGCGGCGTTGCTGGAGCGAGAGATCCGTAAGCTAGAGAAGAAGGCGGGTGCGAAACGGGTATCGGATCTGGGTGGACTGACCAACCGGATCTTGGCGGACCTGGTCGAATGGCCCGGGGCGGTGCTGGGAACGTACCCGAAGGAGTTTACGGCTCTACCGGAAGAGGTGCGGCACACCGTGCTCATCCATCATCAGAAGTACATCCCGCTCCAGGGAACGCCCTCCTTCGTTGCCGTCACCAATATGCCCTCCGATCGCAAGGGCTACATCCGGGAGGGAAGCGAGCGGGTCGTGATCGCCCGCCTTCGGGACGCTCAGTTCTTTTGGGGCGAAGACCTCAAGAAGCCTCTGGAAGAACGTTTGGGACGATTGGCCGGGGCGTTGTTTCACGCGAAGCTCGGTACGTATCGAGACAAAGTGGATCGCATGGTTCCCCTGACGGGCTGGCTTGCTACCGCGTCTGGTCAGTCGGCGCAGCTCGCCGAACGGGCGGCCCTCCTGGCAAAGTGCGATCTGGTCACCGACATGGTGGGAGAGTTTCCGGAGCTCCAGGGCATCATGGGTGGCCTCTACGCGCGAGAGCAGGGCGAGCCCGAGGAAATCGCCCAGGCGATCGCCTCCCAGTACCTTCCCACCACGCTCGAGGGCGATGCGGACTTTCCCGCCAACGCGCTGGGGGCGACTCTGTCACTGGCCGACAAGCTAGACACGCTCGCCGGGATGTTCGCGGTCGGTGTGGTCCCTACCGGATCGCGGGATCCCTTCGCGCTGCGCCGGCAGGCTATCGGCGTCATTCGCATCCTTCTCGAGGGAAAGGAGCGCACTGGACTCGAGCTGCGAGCGACTACGGAAGAGCTTTTGGACAAGGCGTTCGAGGAAGTGGAACGCCAACTGGGAAGCTCCGTGGATGCGGGAGCTCGGGATGCTCTGGGTGAGTTTCTCAAAGAGCGGTTGCGTTTCGTTTTGAACCGGGAATTCCGCTTCGACGAGATCAACGCCGTGTTCGCGGTGGGTGTGCTCGATCGTTCGGTGCCGGAATTGCGGCGGCGGCTGACCGCGGTGGCCGATCTACGTGGCTCGGACGACTTCGAGGCCCTTTCCGTCGCGTTCAAGAGGGTGCGCAACATCCTCCTCTCCGAGACGGCACCTTCCCGCGTCGACCCCGGAGCCTTCGTCGAGCAGGCCGAGAGGGATCTCTGGGGCTCCTTCGAGGCCATTGAGCCGGGCGCCTCGGAGCTCATCGCCCAGGGTCGGTTCGGAGAGGCGCTGCGAGCACTGTCTCGGCTCCGACCGCAGGTCGACACTTTTTTTGATAGAGTGCTCGTCATGGCACCCGACCAGCGCCTCAAGGAGAATCGCCTCGCGCTCTTGGCGTCGCTCCAGGCGCTTTTCACGAGAGTCGCGGATCTCTCCGAGATCGTGGCCGGGTCGGAAGCCGCATCATCTTGACCGCGCGAGGTTAGCGAGGAGGAGTCATGCCGCAGTACGTCTATTTCTTCGGTAGCGGTAAGGCGGATGGCCACAAGGACATGAAGGATGTCCTGGGGGGTAAGGGTGCCGGACTGGCGGAAATGACCAATGCCGGTCTCCCCGTCCCACCGGGCTTTACCGTCTCCACGGAAGTTTCCCGCATCTACTCCGAGAAAGGGGAGCTGCCCCCGGAAATCGAGCGCGAGGTGCTGGAGGCTCTGAGCCGCCTGGAGAGCATGGTGGGGCAGCGACTTGGCGATCCGGACAAACCCCTGCTGCTCTCGGTCCGAAGCGGCGCCAAGTTCTCGATGCCGGGGATGATGGACACGATTCTGAACCTGGGGATGAACGACAGGACCGCCGAGGGTCTGAGTCGTGCCGCGAACGACGGACGGTTCGCCTACGACAGCTATCGCCGTTTCATTCAGATGTTCTCCGGGGTCGTGCTGGGCATCAAGTCACACTTGTTCGAAGTCATTTTGGACGTCGTGCGTCGGTCCGCGGGAGTGGAGACCGAATCCGAGCTGGACCAGGACGCGCTCAAAGAGGTGGTGTTGCGCTTCAAGGCGCTCGTGAAGAAGGAGACCGGAGGCGAGTTTCCTCAGGATACGCGCGAGCAGCTGGTGATGGCGCGGGACGCCGTCTTCAAGAGCTGGAACAACCCGCGGGCGAAGGAGTACCGGAGGATTTATCACATCCCGGATGACCTGGGGACCGCGGTCAACGTTCAAAAAATGGTCTTCGGGAACCTCGGCCCCAATTCCGCGACGGGTGTCGGTTTCACTCGCGATCCCGCGACCGGGGCCAAGGAGTTCTTCGGCGAGTTCCTGGTGAACGCCCAGGGTGAGGACGTGGTGGCGGGAATCCGGACCCCGCAACCGATCCGCGAGCTGGAGAAAGTGATGCCCGAGGCGTTCCATCAACTCTCCGCCATCGCGGAGCGGCTCGAGCGGCACTACAAAGACGTGCAGGATTTCGAGTTCACCATCGAAGAGGGAACGCTCTACATGCTTCAAACGCGCGCCGGGAAACGAACCGGTCCCGCGGCAGTGCGTATCGCCGTCGAGATGGTGAAGGAGGGAATCATTACACCGCAAGAGGCGCTCTGGCGGGTGGAGCCCGCATCGCTCAGCCAGCTCCTCCATCCCATTTTCGACCCTGAGGCCCGTCGCGACATGCAACCGGTCGCCAAGGGGATCGCCGCCTCACCCGGTGCCGCATCGGGGCAGGTCGTCTTCGACGCCGACGAGGCCGTGGAATGGGTGAAGTCGGGAAAGCGCGTTCTCCTGGTGCGCAACGAGACCTCTCCCGACGACGTTCACGGAATGAGCGTCGCCCAGGGAATCTTGACGGCCACTGGAGGCCGCACTTCCCACGCGGCGGTGGTCGGACGCCAGATGGGGAAACCCGCGGTCGTGGGTTGCGGAGCTCTTGACATCGATTACGAGGAGAGACGCCTCGAGGTCGCCGGCCAGTCGGTCAGCGAGGGCGAAGTGATCTCCATCGACGGCGCCACCGGCGAAGTGATGCTGGCCGAGGTGAGGACGGTCCCCTCGGAGGTCCTTCAGGTCGTGCAGGGCAAGATCCCGCCGGAAGCGTCACCCATGTACCAGCATTTCGCGCAGGTGCTGGAATGGGCGGATGCCGAGCGGACGCTGGGAGTTCGGGCGAACGCCGACATTCCGACCGACGCCCACGCGGCCGTGGCCTTCGGGGCGGAAGGCATCGGGCTCTGCCGCACGGAGCACATGTTCTTCGCCGAGGATCGCATGCCCATCGTGGAGAGCATGATCCTGTCGACCTCCGTCAAGGAAAGGCGGAAGTACCTCGATCAGCTGCTGCCCTACCAGCGTGAAGACTTCCTCGGATTGTTCCGCGCGATGAACGGCCGTCCGGTGACCATCCGCCTGCTCGATCCGCCGCTCCACGAGTTCCTTCCCAAGCGGGAGAATCTCATTCGCGAGATCGCCGAGCTGACGTTGAAGAAGGTTCGCGAGACCAAGAAGGTCGAGAAACTGGAAAAAGTGCTGGCCCGAGTGGAGCAGCTTCACGAGTTCAACCCGATGCTGGGGCACCGCGGATGTCGGTTGGGGATCAGCCACCCCGAAATTACGCGCATGCAGGCGCGTGCGATTTTCGAAGCCGCCTCCATTCTCGCCAAGGAGGGTGGGAAGGCCGAGCCCGAGATCATGATCCCGTTGGTGGGGATCGTCAAGGAGTTCGAGGAGCAGAAGAAGATCGTGGACGAGGAAGCGCTCGCGGTGCGGGAGCGAGAGAAAGTCACCATCGAGTACAGCGTGGGAACGATGCTGGAGTTGCCGCGGGGAGCCCTCATCGCGGATGAGATCGCCGCACAAGCCGAGTTCTTTTCCTTTGGAACCAACGATCTGACGCAGATGACGTTTGGATTCTCCCGCGACGACGCCGGTAAGTTCTTGCCAACCTACTTCGCGATGGGAATTCTGGATAGAGATCCTTTCGTGAGCATCGACGTCAAGGGCGTCGGTGAGCTGGTGCGAATTGCAGTGGAAAAAGGTAGGAGGAGTCGTCCGGACTTGAAGCTCGGAACCTGTGGGGAGCACGGCGGGGATCCCGATTCGGTTCGCTTCTTTCATCAGGTGGGGCTCGATTACGTCAGTTGCTCGCCGTACGACGTTCCGATTGCCCGGCTCGCGGCGGCTCGGGTCGCGATGGAAGAGCAAGCCCAAAAGGACGTATCCGACAAACGAGCCGAGACCGCGGGCAGCGCCGAGGGAGTCGCCAAGTAGAGTCCGGCGTGCCCACGGTCAAGATCCTTCCCGAAGCCCTGGCGAATCAGATCGCCGCCGGGGAAGTCGTCGAACGGCCGGCGTCGGTCGTGAAGGAGCTCGTCGAGAACGCCCTCGACGCATCGGCCACCTCCGTCTTCGTCCTCCTCGAACAAAGCGGCAAGGACCGCATCCGCGTGACCGACGACGGGATCGGGATGAACGCCGAGGACGCGCGGCTCGCCCTTTCGCGGCACGCGACGAGCAAGCTTTCGAAGGCATCCGACCTCACTCGCATCAGCACCTTGGGCTTCCGTGGCGAAGCCCTTCCGTCTATCGCCTCGGTCTCGCATTTCACTCTCCGCACTCGGGATGAAGGGAGTCGAGCTGCTTGCGAGCTCCTCGTCGAGGGCGGGAAGCTCGTCCGCGAGGGTGAGGTGGGGCTACCGCGAGGGACCATCGTGGACGTGCGCCGTCTCTTCTTCAACGTGCCGGCGCGCAAGAAGTTCCTGCGTGCCGACGTAACCGAGTCCTCGCACATCGCGGCCCAGATTTCCAATCTGGCGGCTGCCTACCCGGGCGTTCATTTCCGATTGGAGCACCGTGGTCGGGCCGTGCTCGACACGCCGGCGGTGTCCACCCGCCGAGAGAGGCTCTTTCAATTGGAGGGCAGTTGGGTGGAAGGGGCGATCTCGCTCGACGAATCGGTCGGAGGGCTCCATGTGAGCGCCTGGCTCTCGCCGCCTGCGGCGGCGCGCGGTGCCGCCAGCCGCGTCCATCTCTTCGTGAACGGAAGGCCGGTGAAGGATCGCATCCTGAGTCACGCGGTGCTGGAAGCTTATCGACAGGTCTCCTCGAGAACGGGAACACCATTGTTCTATCTCTTTCTCGAGCTCCCGCCCGAGAAACTGGACGTCAACGTTCATCCGGCGAAGACGGAGGTCCGCTTCGTCGATCAACGGTTCGTTCATGATTCCGTGTTCTCCGTGGTCCGAAACGCGCTGCACGATCAGGGCCGGGCGCCGGAGATCGGCGTGAGTCGGGATGTCTTTCCTTACTTGGAAAACACGTGGACAGGGCCGAGGAAGGAAGACCGCACCTCTGCCGCTCCCGACGCCTTCAGGGCGGCGGAGCGAGCCCCCGCCTACGGCGGTGCCGCCCTGGCGAAGGCCGTTTGGGGGGCACGGCAAACAGAAGCGGAGCGGACACCGGCCTTTGCCGATTTCGCCGACTCGCCTCCCGTCCCGCTCGGGCAGTTCGGGGAGAGCTTCATCGTGGCGACGGGCGACGACTGCGTCTGGCTCGTGGATCAGCATGCCGCCCACGAACGAATCCTCTACGAGCGGCTGCTGGCGCCGCCGGGAAACGTGCGGGCCGAGCAGCAGCTGTTGCTCACGCCTCTGCCGCTCGAGCTCTCGCTGGCCGAGCGCATCACGCTCGAGGACGAGATGACGAGGATCCAATCGTATGGCTTCGACATCGAGCCCTTCGGTGGCGAAAGCTACGTGATCCGGGCGGTCCCGGCGGCGCTCGCCGGTCTCGATGCCGGCAGGTTGGTGAGGGCGGCTCTCGCGGAGCGCGAGCAAGATTGTGAGGGATCGTCGATCGCCGAGGCCGAGGGCCGCATCGCGGCCCGCCTCGCGTGTCACGCGGCCATCAAGGTCAACATGCCTCTCGCCCCGGAGAAGATCCGCTTCATCTTGGACAGCCTGTGGAAGACGAGACAGCCGACCGTCTGCCCTCACGGGCGTCCCACCACGCTCCGCTTGGGGCGCGAGCAGATCGAGAAGAGCTTCGGACGCCTGTGAGATGTCGCGCCGGAACGCGAATTGGCTGCGATGGTCCCGTTACTATTTCGGCCGGGCGCTGGAGCTCGTCGGACTGTTTCTGGTCACGGGCGCGATGGTCGTCTTCTTTGGAACCTCCGAGATGCGGCCCATGCTGGCCGTGACCGGGACAGGAGGACTCGTCTTCTTTCTGGGCTGGCTCATGGCGCGCAAGAACCCCGAGTAGGTTATCGCGCGGAGAACGTATCGCAGTCCTCGGGATTTCCCGAGGCAAGGCCCTTCCGGAACCAGGTCACCCTCTGCGCCGACGAGCCGTGCGTGAAGGACTCGGGCATGACCGCGCCCCCACCCATTTGTTGAATTCGATCGTCCCCGATCGAGGCGGCCGCGTTCAGGCCTTCTTCCACGTCGCCGCTTTCGAGAATACCGCGCTCGGCGGCGGAATGTCCCCAGACGCCAGCAAAGCAATCCGCCTGAAGCTCCATCAGGACGGAAAGGTCATTGGCCTGGCCGGGTCGCGAGCCCTGGGCTTGCCTCACCTGGGCTTCGATGCCGAGGAGAGTTTGCACGTGGTGTCCGATTTCGTGCGCGATGACATAGGCCTGCGCGAAATCGCCGGGAGCGCCGAAGCGGCGGTGCAGCTCGTCGAAGAAGCCCAGGTCCAAATAGACCTTCTCGTCCCCCGGGCAATAAAAGGGACCGGTCGCCGACTGGGCAAAGCCGCAAGCGGATCGGTCCATATCGCGGAACAGCACCATCTGGGCCTCGCGGTAGCGACCGGCCAGCAGCTCGGACCACGTGGACTGGGTATCGTCGAGGACGAACGACATGAAGTCGACGAGCTCTTCTTCCTCCGGTGAGGCCTCTCGGTCTGCGCTGCTCTCACCGGCCATCGGTGTCAAATCGATCCCAGCATCGGGACCTAGCAGGGCGAAGAAGTTTTCCTTGAATAGGAAGCTCAGGACCAACAGAATGAAGAGCCCACCAAGTCCGATGGACGCCCCGCGGGCTCGGCCGCCGGTTTGAAAGCGACGGTCTTCGAGGTTAGAGCTCCTTTCACCTCTTCTCCAACGCATACCATCCCCCTATGATTCCGCGGGTCGGGCAACCCCGAGTTGCGCCGGCCGGGGCGAGCTTACTCCACCCGGAAGGCAACCTTGCAGGTGGCGTGATACTCAGAGATATTTCCGTCTTTCACCTTCGCAGTCTGTGAGACGATCTCGATCCCGCTGATGTTCCGGACGGTCGTGGTCGCGCCTTTGAGCGCCTGGATGGCGGCGTCCTCCCAGGACTTGTCGGAGACACCGAGCACTTCGATGATTTTGACGACTGGCATGATTTTCTCCTCGGAAGAAGGGGTGTTGCTTTACGAGGGTCATGGACGGGAGCGCCGTTGCGGAGCCCTCCGTCGCCAGTCCGATACTCTCTCAACGCGGGACGGCTCGCAAGTGCGTGGGGTGTCGTCAGAGTGCATCAGTGCCGTGGGGCCCCACCGCCGTCTGACGCGGTTGCTAGCAGCAACCACGCAAATTGACGGCCAACAGGTGACCGCGGCCCCGTCTGACGAGCTCCGGTCAAAGCAACCACGCAGTTTGGCGGCGTTTAATTGCAGCCGGGAATTCGGAGCTGCTGCCCCACGCGGATGACGTATCGCGGGGCGCTCACGTTGTTGAGCTCCGCCAGCTCACTGGTGCTCACGCATTGATAGCGGGAAGCGATGCGCCCGAGCGTGTCGCCTTGCCGGACGGTGTAGACGTCCATGTCTCCGTACGGGTAGTTGGCATCGTGCAGCTCGGCCGCGGTACGCGTGATCTCGCCGTCCACACAACGCTCCTCGTAGAAGGGAACGAGGATGCGGGGGACCTGGATGGTCTCTCCCGCGGCGACGCGATCGCCGGGCTCGATTCGCGGGTTGAGGTTCCGCAAGGTGCGGAACCAGCCGTTGCGGCTTTCGGCTTGCCCTAGGCAGATCGTCAACTCGCCGAGGGAAGCGTCTCTCCGGAGAGTGAGCTCGCTCGTTTCGTTGGTGAGATCGGGAAACTCCAGATTGTAGTCTTCCGGATGGAGAAACAACCACGCCGCGGCCATGACCCGCGGCACGTACTCGCGAGTTTCTCGCGGCAGACGATAGAAGACGCGCTCATCCCAGAAGCCGGCGCCTCCGTACTGGCGATGTAGCCGTCTCATGCGGTGCTCGCCACCGTTGTACGCGGCCAAAACGTTCTCCAACCCGTTGCTCAGGGCCTCGAACTGATCGTTGAGGTAGGCCACATTGGCCCTGGTGGCCGCCGCCGGATCGAGACGCATGTCGAAGCCGTCGACCGTGCGCAGCCCGTACGTTCTGCCCGTCTGAGGCATGAACTGGAGGAGGCCCGCCGCCCCGGCATGCGAGAACGAATGAACCCTGCCACCCGTCTCGGTGGCAATCATGGCGAAGAGAAGCGCCTCCGGGAGTCCAGCCTCTTCGTAGATAGGCGCGATCCGGTGGCGGAGGTACTGATAGTTCTCGAAGGAGTCCATCAGCATGGGACGCATCCAGGTGAGCCAATCGTCGAGCGCCGCCTTGACCGGTCCGTTCACGCTGATGATGTCGCGCAGATCCGTACCGCGCAGCAGGGACACGGTATTGCCCAGCTCCGGCATGGCGGAGACAAAGGGAGAGGTTCCCGGCTCGCGCGGCGTCTCGGCAGCATCCAAGGATTCTTGCTGTTCGGTGATCGTCTCGATGCGAACCGCCTGCCCCGCTAGGGCGGCGTTTTGTTCCCCGAGTAGGTGGAACGCCAAGTCGAGAAATCGGGTCGGATCGCATCCCTGGGTACTGGTGCATTGCGCTGCCGCGCGTCGTAGGCGCTCCTGAACCACGTCGAATTCCCCTCGGTCTACGACCTCACCGGCCGCCACCCGCTCGAGCAGGGCACCGTACTCGGTCTCGATCTCCGCGAGCGTCGGATCCAGAGCGTTCTGTTCCGCCGCGAGCGGGGGCTCTCCCGGAGCCTCGGGGTTGGACGCCGCCTCCGCCGGCGGAGGTACGGGGGGAGGCTGGACCTCCTTCTTGGGACCGCACGAAACCCACAGGGCCCCGAGACAAGCGGTGACTAGAAGCGTGACTCCAGATCGACGGCAAAGTGGGGTCTTCTCACGAAACTTCATTTTCGGCGCGCACCTCGTAGTTTTGGTAGAGAGTGGGTTCACCCCACCCGATCAACAGCTTGCCGGAAAGCGGGCGAAGAGGCAACTGCGAAGGGAAAGCTCCCCGTCGTTCACTCGCCGATGATCTTGATGAGGAGCCTCTTCGGGCGGCGACCGTCGAACTCCCCGTAGAAAATCTGCTCCCAGGGACCGAAATCGAGCTTGCCCTCGGTGATGGCCACCACAACCTCTCGACCCATCACCTGACGCTTGTGGTGGGCGTCGCCGTTGTCTTCTCCGGTTCGGTTGTGATGGTAGCGTTCCGGGCTGGCGTCGAACGGTGCTATCCACTCGAGCCAACGCTTGTAGTCCGCATGCAGGCCGGGCTCGTCGTCATTGATGAAGACCGACGCGGTGATGTGCATGGCGTTGACGAGACAGATCCCCTCCCGTACTCGGCTTTCTCTCACCGCCTTCTCCACGTCGGACGTGATGTTGACGAAATCCATGCGGGCGGGGACGTTCATCGTGAGGTAGGTGGTATGACTCTTCAACGACGCCTCCAGCAGAAAGAGGCCCAACGGGCGGGGAGAAATCGAACCGATTCGCGCGCCGGTGGCTGAAACCAGGGCGTTTCTTATCCGCCCGGGCCATCGGCGGAGAAGAAGTTGACGACGGAGTCGAGCTGGCTGCTCAGGTCCTCGACGGTGTGCTGCAGCACGTTTCGGACGGAGAGGATCCCGAACACCTGGCCGTTCTCGCCGACGACGGGTAAGTGGCGAAAATGTCGTTCCACCATGAGGCGCAGGGCCTCGCCAACGGGCATCTCTTTCCGAACCGTGACAACGTCCTTGGTCATCACGTCGGACATCTTGGTGGTCTTGGGGTCCCGCCCTTCCAGGACGACGCGCATCATCACGTCCCGCTCGGTGAAGATGCCCGTGATCTGGCCGTTGTCCAGGACGGCGACCGCCCCCACGCGCTTTTCGCCCATCCGCTTCACGGCATCGATGACCGTGGATTGAGTCGTTACGACAGCCGCGGGTACACTGGCAATCTTGAGTAGCCCCATTCCCCTCCTCCGGTTGGGTTGACTGGGTGTTATTCTCCATCAAGTCCCACCGTCTCTGCAAATGGCCGCCGTCTGGCTAGGTTGATATCGGCACTACGTGCTTTTGACGGCGGGACGGGTGACTGAGGAACCGTCTGGCTACTTTGATAGCAGCACAGCCTAGATGGACGGACGGCGTCTCATTCGGCGCCGATCGGCGAGAGCTTGCTGGCCCGGTCGCCAAACGGCAGCCTCAGCTATTATGATCGTCTCGTTGACGGCATCCATGGCGCATTCGGGACTGAAGAGCGTGGAGCGCGAGATCGTCTCCTGCCGACTCTGCCCCCGTCTGGTCGGGCATCGCGAGCGGGTGGCGCGCGTGAAGGCCCGCCGATTCGCCGGGGAGACTTACTGGGGGAGGCCGGTTCCCGCTTTGGGCGATGTGGGGGCTCGGCTCGTCGTGATCGGGCTCGCTCCCGCGGCTCATGGGGGCAATCGAACCGGCCGGATGTTCACCGGCGATCGGAGTGGAGACTGGCTCTACGAGGCGCTTCATCGGTTCGGGTTCGCGAATCAGGCGACTTCCGTCGATCGCAATGACGGTCTCGAGCTCCGGGACACGTTCGTGACCGCGGCCGCGCGTTGCGCGCCACCCGGCAACAAGCCCACGCGCGAGGAGCTTCTTCGCTGTCGGCCCTATCTCCTCGCGGAGCTCCGACTACTGACCCGCATGCGCGTCGCGATCGCCCTCGGGCGCATTGCCTTCGATGTGTTTTTCCGCGCGTGGGAGGAGCTGGGGCACACGATCGCGCGGCCGCGCCCCCGGTTCGAGCATGGAGGGGCGCTCGATCTCGATGGGGGTATCCTCCTTCTTGCCAGTTATCATCCCAGTCAACAAAACACGTTTACTGGGAAGTTGACGCGATCGATGTTTCACCAGGTGTTTCGCAAGGCCCGCCACGCGCTCGACGTTTCCCAACCAACCGCAAGATCGAGGGGAAAGGAAAGGGCTCGATGAACTACCGAACGAATGCCTCACTTCTCGGGCTTCCGCTCATCCACGTGTGCACCACGGAGGTCGTCGATGGACGCGTGCGGCGGGGAATCGCCAGAGGTTGGATAGCGGTTGGAGACATCGCGTGCGGGGTGATCTTGTCCGTCGGCGGCGTTGCCTTGGGTGGTATCAGCGTGGGCGGGCTCGGGCTGGGACTGATTTCCCTCGCGGGTCTGGCGGTGGGGGGCTACGCCGTGGGTGGGCTCGCCATCGGATTCCTCGCGGTGGGAGGATTGGCACTGGCCTGGCAGGGAGCGTTGGGAGGTGCGGCGATCGCCAAGGAATACGCGGTCGGCGGTCTGGCCATTGCGGAGCACGCCAATGATCCCGAGGCCCAGGAGTTCATGAGGACGAGCGCCGTTCGGTTCGGCCGAACGCTGGCGGAGCATTCACGCTGGCTCCTGATCTTGGTCCTTCTTCCCGCGATATTGGCTTGGTGGAACCGAAGAAAAGACGACGATCCGACGGTTTCACCGCCCCCGAGTAACCGGCCGGGATGAGATACCCGACTCTTTTCCTCGCCCTCTTCCTAGCGTGGGGGTGTGCGGAGCGAGTCGAGCGAAACGACGGCGCCATCGTCTTCAAGCACGGCAAGACTCCCGGTGATCACCGCCTCCTTCTGGATCTGCTCGACCGGTTCGAAGCCGAATCGGGAATCCGCGTCGTCGACGAGATCCTCCCGGCGTCGAGCGACGTGCAACACCAGTACTACATCACCACGCTGGAGGGAGGAGGTTCGGATCTCGACGTCATCTCGATGGACGTCATCTGGGTTCCCGAGTTCAGCCGCGCCGGCTGGTTACTCGACCTTTCCGATAGACTTTCACCGTCCGAGCGGGGCGACTTCTTTCCTGCCCCCATCGATGCCTGCACTTACCGAGGCCGTCTGTTCGGCGTGCCCTGGTACATCGACGCGGGCGTCCTCTACTACCGCAGCGATCTTCTCGAGAAATACGGTCTTCGAGTCCCACAAACGTATCCGGAGCTCGCGGACGCGGCGGAGGTCGTGCTCGCTGGTGAAGGCGATCCCGAGCTCTATGGCTTTCTCTGGCAAGGCAAGCAGTACGAGGGCTTGGTGTGCGCGACGCTGGAAGTTCTCTCTTCGTTCGGGGGGAACGTGATCGAGGACGGCGAAGTGCGCATTGCGTCCCCAGAATCGAAAGCTGCCTTCCGTTTCGTCCAGGAGCTCCTTGCCAGTGGCGTCAGCCCGCGCTTGGTGGCCACAGCGGACGAAGAGTCAACACGGACTCTCTTCGGCGCAGGGAGAGCGGTTTTCCTCCGGAATTGGAT
>Ga0214472_10003640_pt1 | contig 16303 bp, 11 predicted proteins | sample RVTome_6_FD_207662 | JGI IMG/M metagenome (GOLD analysis project Ga0214472, IMG submission 207662) | Soil microbial communities from uranium-contaminated site in the Upper Colorado River Basin, Wyoming, United States - RVT140D175 | ecosystem: Environmental > Terrestrial > Soil > Contaminated >... | reverse complement strand
AGGTGAGAACCTGAAGCGGGGTCGCGCCGACGAATCCTTGTCCGACGACGCTGATATAGGTGTCGCCGGTCGACCAGCTCTCTCCCCGGTTCAATCGCTTCCAATCCGGATTGGGGATCAGGCCGTCTTCCTCGCCTGGGAGATCGATTCCAAGCAGATTCCCGTATCCGAGGGCACGGGCATAGATATTCAGATTGTCGATCCCGAGGCCCTCGCCGACCACCTCATTCTCGAAACCGCCGCCGATCTTGTAGAAGAAGACGTTGCAGGAGAAGGCGATGGCCTGCACGAAATTGATGTTTCCGTGCCCGTCCTCCTTCCAGCACACGAAGTCTTTCGCCAGGCCCGGGTCGTTCGGGAAGTACTGGTTCTGGATCGTGATCAGTCCGGGATCGGACAGAGTGCGATTCGGGTCGATGATTCCTTCGTTCAGTGCTCCAAGCGCAGTGACCATCTTGAAGGAGGATCCGGGCGGATAGCTCGACTGGATCGCCTGATTGGTGAGCGGCTTGCTGGCGTCCTCGGAGAGCTGGCGGAAGTAGTACTCAGGAATGAAGCGGGCGAGGCGGTTGTTCTCGTAGCTCGGAATGGAGACCATCGCCAAGATCTCGCCCGTCTGAGGATTCATGGCAATCAAGGCACCGATGGTGGTCTTCACGTCGCCGGCGTTGCGGTTGATAAACTCCATCCTTTTCGCCAGCGCACTCGTCGCGATCGCCTGCAGTCGGGTGTCGATGGTTAACAGCAGGCTGCTGCCGGGCACCGGCGGATTCCCCGCCCCCACTTCGTGCAGCTGTGACCCGGCTACATCCTTCTCGACCAGCTTCAGTCCATTGGTGCCGGCCAAGATATCCTGATAGGCGAATTCAATCCCGCCGTAGCCGACTTTGTCACGGTCGGCGACGAACCCCAGGCTTTCCCAGAAATCGACCTCGGCGGCCGGGATGGGCCCCAGGTAGCCGATGACGGCAGAGGTCAGGATGCCGGTCGGGTATTGCCGGACTGGAACCGCCTCGACGGTCACCCCCGGCATGTCAATCTGCTGCTGGAGCAGGATCCGGGCAGTCATTTCGTCGATATCGCAGGCAATCGGCCACAGATCGAACGGGCGGTTGGTGAGCCCCTCCACCACCAACTGGCGGATCCCGCGACCGGCGACGCAAGCCGCAGCTGGCGGGCCCTCCAAGTCCAGCGGCACTCCGGTGATCTCGGAGAGCGTGCGGTAGATGGCTTCCGTCTCGGCCACCGAATCAGGCAGGCTCGCCGGAGTGATGTACACGTTGAAGGACGCCAGGTTTCGCACCAGCTGCGACCCGTTGGCGTCGTAGACCACGCCGCGGGCGGCAGGGATGCTGATCCGGTCGAAGCGATTGTCATCCGCAAGGCTCGAATAAGTCTCTACCTGGAGGATTTGCAAGTTGAACAAGCGGGCGACGAACACCAGCAACAGGATCGCCATCGCCAGCAGGGTGAGCTGCACTCGCCAGGCCGGGACAGAAGTTCGCTGGTGCATATGCCGTTAGGCGGTAACCTGACCAGGGGTGAAGAAACGGCTCAGCGCCTCCGCGGTCTGGGCCGCCGGCAATGCCAACACCAGGTTGAGGAACAAGCTGGGAAGCACGATCCGGTTGAGCACCAACGGCAGATCGATCGGATGGCCAGCAACCCAGAGGCTGGATAGCTGGGCAGCGTAGAAAACCGCGCAGGCCGCGAGCACTGCCGCTAGCTGCATGAGCGGGTGGACTCCCCAGAACCGTCCCTCCGAGTACGAAACGAGAACAACCACCAATACCAACGCGGCCGAGCTTACGCCGAGCGGGACTGCGGAAAACAGGTCGAGGGCCAACCCCCCGACGAAGCCAAACAGCAGCGCCTGCCTGGCATGGCCGGCCAAGGCCCATGCCGTGATCGCCAGCAGGACGAGATCGGGTCGCCCGTCGACTAGGCGGAGATGATTGACCAGACTCGCTTGCAGCACAGCGAGCAGTGAGATTCCGGTCAGGCCGAGCAAAAGGCTCACGGGGCCGGCACCTGATCGACCGATTTGAAATTGGTGATGATCAGCACAATCTCCAGGTTTTCGAAGTCAACCACTGGCTCGAGCACCGCCCGCTGAAAGAGCTCGAAGTCTCGAGTCCGCACGCTCACGATGTGGCCGACCGGAATGTCGGGAGGAAACACTCCGCCGAGGCCGGAGGTCATGACCAGCTCTCCAGGCGAGACCTGAGCTTCCTGGCTGATCAGATCGACTTGCAGCTCACCGTTTGGCTGGGCGACCACCAGCCCCTCCGCTCGCGAGTCCTGCAAGCGGACATTGACGGCCGATTGGGGATCGGTGATCAATTGGACCCGAGCGAAGCTGGCGTTGACCTCGATGATCCGCCCGACGAGTCCGGTCTCGCCGACCACCGGCATCCCGTAGGCCAGTCCCCGATCAGAACCGGCGCCGATGTTGATCGACCGCACGAAGGGGCTCGGGTCAAGCCCGATCACGCTCACCGCAACATAGCGGCTCTCCGGGCTAGTCCGGGCGAAGTTCAAGAGCGCTTGCAGGATCTCCGATTCGGCGGCCTGCTCTTCGAGCGCGAGGATCTGGTCTTGTAGGGCGGCGTTTTGGGCCTCTAGTTCGTCGACCCGGGCCCGCAGGGCGGAGGCCTCCCGCGGAGCAGTCAGGAGGTCGCGGGCCGCATAGTAGCGCTGAGAGACCCACTGCTGCGCGCCGGCCAGCGGCCGAACGACGACCTGCCGGGCCGATCCCAGGTATCCACCCAAATTGAGTACGAACAAGGCGGCCGAGAGCAGAATCAACGCGCTCGCTAGCAGCGTTTTCGACGAGACCCGGGTCATCTTGCAGGGCGGCCGAACCCGGCTCCGATCAAATCGGAGATCGGTCGGGGCTGACGAGGAACGGGCGGTTGATCTCCAGATTCTCAAGAATCATGCCGGCGCCCCGGGCCACGCAGGTCATTGGATCCTCCGCCAGCCACACTCGCATATTGAGTTCCTCGGAAAGTCGGGTGTCCAGTCCCTTCAGCTGAGACCCGCCCCCCGCCATGCAGATCCCAACCTCCATGAGGTCGGCGATGATCTCGGGGGGGATCTCGTCAATCGTGTCTTTCAAGGTATCGAGAATGATCTTGACCGAGCCGGCCAGCGCCTCCCGGATCTCAATCGAAGACACTTCAACCGCTTCTGGCAGCCCGCTGACCAGATTTCGCCCCCGGACGGTCATGGTCTGCTCGTCCTTGATCGGAGAGGCCGAACCCATGGTGATCTTGACCCGCTCGGCCATCCGTTCGCCTATCAGCAGGTTGTGTTTGTTCCGGACGTAACCAATGATGTCCTGGTCCATTTCATCCCCGGCGACCCGCAGCGAGCGGGACGTCACGATACCGCCCAGCGAGTAGACCGCCACTTCGGTCGTCCCACCGCCGATATCCACGATCATCGATCCGCCGATTTCGCCAATCGGCAGTCCGGCTCCAAGGGCCGCGGCAGTCGGCTCTTCGATCAGGTACGTCTCTCGGGCCCCGGCAGCCATTGTGGCATCGAAGACGGCTCGCCGCTCGACCTCGGTGGCTCCACTGGGGATTCCAACCACAACCCGCGGGCGGGGAACCGGGGCGATGCTCTGCTCGTGCGCCTTGCCGATGAAGTACTCCAGCATCGCTTCGGTGATGTCGAACTCCGAGATCACGCCATCCCGCAGGGGCCGCAAGGCGATGACGTTCGCCGGGGTCCTGCCGACCATCTCCTTGGCCTCTGCTCCGATGAAGAGCGGTCGCTTGGACCGCTTTTCGATGGCCACCCAAGAGGGTTCGTTGAGCACGATCCCCTTGCCGCGAACGTGGACGAGGGTGTTCGCAGTTCCGAGATCTATTCCGATATCAAGGGAGAATAGTCCAAGCAGCCAGTTAAGGGGATTGAAAGCCACGGGTAAGCCCCTCCGGCTGAAGGGCGAGCGGCATTATACCATGCGGTGTCCGAAGGCCAATTTTTGAAGCTTATGTTAGGAAGATGACCGTCACCCCGGCAGTATAATCGGCTATTCCATGGATCTGACCCAACAAATCGGCGACTATGTCGCCCGCGAGGCGCTGCTCGAACCCAAGCAGCGCCTTGTGGTCGGAGTGTCCGGCGGGGCGGACAGCCTTTGTCTGATGGACAGCCTGCACCGTCTCGGTTACCGCCTGGTGGTCGCTCATTTTGACCATCGGCTGCGCCCGGAGAGCTCTGCTGAAGCGGAAACGGTTCGCAAGCTCGCGGCCTCCTACGGTCTGCCGGTGGAGATTGGCTCAATGGATCCTCCCCGGGAGAGGGGCTCATCGGAGCAGCTCGCTCGGATCGAGCGATATCGCTTCCTGGCCCGGGTCGCTACCCGGCGCCGGATCCGAACCCTGGCGGTTGGACACACCGCGGACGATCAAGTCGAGACCGTGCTCATGCACTTGCTGCGCGGCGCCGGGCCGCCCGGCCTGCGGGGAATGCTGCCGCGCACTCGGCTGGACGCCTGGATGGGGAACCCCAAAGCCCCGGGTTTGACTGTCATCCGGCCCCTGCTGGAGCTGCGGCGGGCCCAGACCGCCGCCCACTGCGCGACACACGGGCTAGTGATTCTGGACGATCCGAGCAATCGGGATCTCCGATTCCTTCGCAATCGACTGCGCCACGAACTGATTCCACAGCTGTTGGCATACAGTCCGGGCCTCGAAGCTACCCTGCTGCGGACCGCCAAGCTGATGGCAGCCGAGACTGAGTTGGTGGACGATCTCGTCGAGTTCAACTGGAGCAGCTGGGTTCGGGAGCTCGGTCCCGGCGCACTGTCGTTGAACCGAGAGCGGCTGCTTGCCGCGCCGTTGACCCTACGGCGGGCCGCGCTGCGAAGGGCAATCCTAACCCTACGGCCGGAGCAGCGCGACATTGGATTCGAGGCGATCGAGCGGGGACTGGCCAGCCTGCGCGACAGCCGCCGCCAGACGGTGATCGGACAGCTTGAACTGCTGCCGCTGCGGGGTGACCTGATCCTGAAGACCATTACGGCACCCCTGGCGTTTCCCGACCTGCCTCAACTTCGGACACCCGCCGTTCGACGACTTCGTATCCCGGGTACCGTGAGGCTGGCAAACCGCTGGGCGATTGACTTCCGGTCGGTTGGAAGGAGCAGCCGACGGGGCATAAAAGCGGGCCAAGTTCGATTCGACCTCGACCGTCTGCCTGACAAGCTTGTCCTCCGGGCACCCCGACCCTCCGACCGGCTGCAGCCGGTCGGAATGCACGGCACGCTCAAGCTTGCGGATCTGTTTATCAATCGTAAGGTTCCCAAGTTGGCCCGGGCCCGATGGCCGGTGCTGGTCAGCGGCGAGGATCTGATTTGGATCCCGGATCTGCATCGGTCTCGGATCGCACGGCCCTCGAGCAAGTCCAAGCGCCTGCTGGAATTGACTTTGAGGCGGCCCGCTGAGTGAGCCAAACCGGCTGCCTATGGTAAACTGCTCCCACTCAGTGGTTCACACCACGAAGCCTCATTGAGCTCATCGAAAACCGAGACCGAGCGGGTGTCTGCGAGCATGGCCCACTATCTGGGGGGCCTGTATCGACTCGGCGGACACGAATCTCCAATCTCCCTCTCTGCGGTCGCTGAGGAAGTCGAAGTTACGGCCCCGGCGGCGGCTCGCATGTTTGGCCGCTTGGAATCAGCCGGGCTGGTCGAGCGAGAACCATACCGCGGGGTTCGCCTCACAGCCCGGGGGGCGCTCGAGGCGCTGCGGGAGATCCGATCGCACAGGCTGAGCGAGGCCTTCCTGGTCCGAGTCATGGAATACGGTTGGCATGAGGCCCACGACCTGGCCGATCATTTGGCTGAGATCGGCGATGACGGCTTCATAGACCGGATGGAGGCGAAGGCCGGTTTTCCGCGTCGTTGCCCGCATGGTGAGCCGATTCCAAGCCGGGATGGCAAGCTGCCGGTCCTCAAGGATTTGCCCCTGACCGAGCTAGCCCAGGGCGAGCACGGGACGATCAGCCGGGTGCGGATTCGGGACTCGGAAAAGCTGGAGTATCTCGCCAAGGAAGGGCTGCTCCCGGAAGTTGGGTTCCGGGTGGAAGCGAAGGCCCCCTTTGGAGGTCCGATCCGTTTGCGGCTTGGGAATCGAGAGGTCGTGCTGGGAGCGGAAATCGCCGGAAAGCTGTGGGTGGATCGCCAGGCCGCGGCTTAGCTTCGCTTGACGCTCGAACCGGCGTTTGCTAGAATCCTGGCCTGAAGCCAACTGAATAGTGGGAGATAGCGGCTGAGTCTCGGCTCGAGGGCCGAGATGACGAGGAAGAGGTTCCCCGCCGCACGGCGGGGTTAACCCCGGGAAACCGGGGGAAGATCGAGCGCTCAGCGGATGCCTCTGAGGCCTGCCACAGGCTTCGCTCTCCCCTCCAATCGACTTCCGGAACAAAACCGCCCGGTGACGGGAGGGACAACCTCCGGAGTTGTGGCCAGATCCTATTGGATCTGATGGATACCGGAGGGCCAGCTTGATCTGCTTATCAGCTCGGCACGCCCTGCGTGCCGGATTTGTTTATGGATGGGACGGGATCTCGTGAATTACGAGAGATACCGAATCCTAACCGCTCCGGCACCCAACGTCGCAAAACACCCCAGTCGCTTCAAAGTTCAGGTCAGCCGGGTTCGGCTGGCGGCACTCCTCCTGCGCGAATTCATTCGCTTCCGGGGCGACCTTCCGCTCGTCCTCAGTCGCCCCTGCGTTTACGGAGTGTTTTCCGGCCCGACCGGTGGATTCCTCCCAAGGGAGCAGCTGTGCGTCGGCTGTCTACGCTGTACGGTCGAACATCCAAGTGTCGTACAGATCTTTCCCAATCCAGCTCACGCCGGACTTGGCGATTCCTACTTCGACTCAGACAAGGTGGCGACCGTTCTTTACGAGGCCGCAACCGGACGGGTGCCGGTCCGCGGGGCCGGATACGGTGGCGGGTTTGGCGGCTCCGGATGGGATGGGATGTGGACCGACATGTCCGAGATCGTGCGGCCTACCCGAGACGGAATCCATGGGCGAGAGACCATTTCGACCGCGGTGGCGATCGGCCGCATCCCGCGGGCCCTGGAGTTCGACTCGGACGGCGATCTGATCGGTCCGCTGCCTCCGGTCATCACTCTCCCGATCCCGATCCTCTTCGATTGGATGCCAGATCTCGCCATGCAGACGACCGCGCTTCGGGCGCTCCAGAACGCGGCGGGCACGCTCGGGACGCTGATGTTGGCTCCGACCGAACTCGCGATCAGGGAGGGCGGGGCCTTTGTTCCGCTCGTCAGGCCGAATGAGTTGGACCGGCTGGTGGAGGAGCGGCATCGCTTTGGGTTGGTTGAGCTTGATGGTTGGGATCCCGCTGCCTACCAGCGGTTGCACTCGGCGCTGCCCGACACAGTGATCGCGGTCCGCCTGCCGCTCGGTCAATCGCCACTGGATCTGGCTGCCCACGGCGTGGGCGTGTTTCACCTGGCCGCCGATTATCACGGCCGGGGCACTCATCAGTTCGCGCTGGACGCGATTCGTGAAACGCACGACCAGCTGGTCCAGGCCGGCCTGCGGGAGCAGGTGACCCTGATCGGCAGCGGCGGATTCGCGGCCGCCGAGCACGTTCCAAAGGCCATCATCGTCGGGTTGGACGCGGTGGCGCTCGACAGCGTGCTGCTAATCGCCTGCCAGGCCCGGATTGTGGGCGAGTTGCGGGGGCCAGGGGAAGGGGGATTCCAGCTGCCGACCTTCGAGGTGGCTTGGGGAGCCCAGCGGATCATCAACTTGATTGCTTCCTGGCGCGATCAACTGCTCGAGGTGCTGGGCGCAATGGGATTGCGTGAACTTCGCCGGCTGCGGGGCGAGATGGGCCGAGCCATGTTCCAAGCCGAGTTGGAACGGGAAGCCTTCGCCGGCATCGAGGGGTTCGAACATGGCGCGCCCTGACTTGTTCGAACGGATCACTTCCAAGCATACCGAGGGGCTGCGGCACGGATTCGCTCAGTGGCCGCGGGCCGCCGATCCGCCGCCGGCCCTGGGTGACCGCCGCTGGACGGAGGATCTCATCCTCTCGACCTGGCTCCAGGCCGAGGGCCAGACTCCCGGCGGCCGCGAGCATCGGGTCGGGCGGTCGGGAGGCGGATTTGACTCCCTGACCTTTGTGGTGCTCCCCGAAGAGGCCTGGCTCCCGAACGACGTCCCGATCGACACCTCGCTCGAGCTTAACCGTCGACCCCACGACCCGAGGATTCGCATCCCGATCCCGTGGTACGGCGCCGGGATGTCCTACGGCTCGGTCAGTGAGCAGGTGATGTTGTCGCGGGCGATGGCGGCCGAGCGCTGGGACACTTTCACCTCCACCGGCGAAGGCGGCTACCCGGACTCCCTGGTTCCCTACCGACGGCATGTCATCACTCAGATCGCCACCGGGCTGTTTGGGGTCCGGGAGGAAACGATCCAACGGGCTCGGATCGTTGAGTTCAAGTACGCTCAAGGCGCCAAACCGGGGCTTGGCGGACATCTCTTGGGAGACAAGACGACCGTGGCCGTGGCCCGCATGCGGGAGTCGCTCCCCTGGGTCAGCCTGTTTTCTCCGTTCCCCTTCCACAGCGTCTACTCGGTGGAGGATCATCGCAAGCATGTCGACTGGGTGAAAACGGTGAACCCGGATGCCCTGATCGTGGTTAAGGTCTCAACTCCGACCGATATCGACATGGTGGCGGTGGGGAGCTATTACGCCGGGGCGCATATCCTGCAAGTTGACGGGTCGTACGGGGGCACCGGAGCCGCCCCGGAGATCGCCAAGAAGAACATCGCCATGCCGGTGGAGTTCGCGATCCCCAAGGTGCATCGTTACCTGTTGGCAGAGGGCGTGCGGGACGAGATCGTAGTGCTGGCGAGCGGCGGATTGCGAACCGCCGACGACATCGCCAAAGCGATCGCCCTCGGTGCGGATGGGGCGGTGTTGGGTACCGCAGAGTTGGTGGCGATCGGCTGCACCCGCTGCAAGAACTGCGAACGCGGCCGGGGATGTCCCTTCGGCCTGACCACCACCGATCCTGAACTTTCCCTGCTCATCGATCCGGCCTGGGGAGCAGAGCGGATTAGTAATCTGTATGGGGCGTTTCAATCCCGCCTGCGCGAGATCTTGAGGCAGTCGGGGCTGAGCCGGGTTAGCGAGCTGCGCGGTCGAACTGATTTGCTCCGCTATTCACCGCGACCGGAGTAAGCGATGGCAGAGTCAAATCATTCCCAGCTCTCGATTGCGGAACGAATCTTGTCTTCTCGTGCCCGGCTGGTGGGCCACGACGACTCGCCGCGCTCCCTGCGCAAGGCGGAGGCCGAGGGAGGCTGCGGCGTCATCGGAATCGCAAGCAGCGTGCCGATCGAAGGCCGCCATTTGCTTCAGGCCTTAGTCCAGATGCGAAACCGCGCCAATGGGAAGGGCGGCGGCGCGGCGCTGGCAGGAATCGATCCGGCCGCACTAGGAACCAGTGCCCAAGTCCTTGCCAACTGCTATCTGCTGGCGGTGGCCTATCTCGCCGAGGGCGCTCGTTCCGAAGTTGAACGGGAGCGGATCGATTCGATGTTCGAGGTGGAGCACACCCACCTGCTCCCGGTGCTTGCCAGCCTCGATCCGCCGGCTCCCAAGGTCGTGCTTTATTTTGTGCGGCCGAAAAGTAGTCGGCTGGACGAGCTGGCCGACCTCGGCAAGCTGCGGGGAATCGATCGCCCGACTCTGGAAGATGAGTTCGTTTACCAAAACAGCTACAAGCTCAACAGCAGTTACTATGCCTCCCTGGGTGAGAAGCGAGCGTTTGTGTTATCGCACGGCAAGGATCTCCTGGTGCTGAAACTCGTTGGATTCGGCGAAGACGTATTTCACGCCTACGGACTAGAAGGCCTGCGCGCTCACGTGTGGATCGGTCACCACCGCTATCCGACCAAGGGTCGGGTGTGGCATCCGGGCGGAGCGCATCCATTTGTGGGACTGCACGAAGCGCTGGTACACAACGGGGACTTCGCAAACTATGCTTCGGTGTCAGCCTACCTGGCGCAGAACAGCATCCGTCCTTTGTTCTTGACCGATACCGAGGTCTCGGTATTGGTCTTCGACCTGCTGCACCGCACCTTCGGCTATCCGCTCGAGTACGTGATCGAGGCCCTGGCGCCTACGACCGAGCGAGACTTCGCACAGTTGCCCGAGCGGCGGCGCCGAATCTATCAGTGGATTCAGGCTGCCCATATGCATGGGTCACCGGATGGGCCGTGGTTCTTCTTGCTTGCTCAGACGGCCGCAAACCAAAACGGCGGGCGGGAAGCCCGTTTGATCGGGATCACGGACACCAGCATGCTGCGGCCCCAGGTCTTCGCACTCCAGCAGGGCGGGGTCGGCCAGCCTTCGATCGGATTCGCCGCCTCCGAGAAACAGGCCATTGATGCGGCGCTCCAGAGCCTGGCCGGTTCCGACTCCAGATTCGGGACTCGAGCAGACTTGGTATGGAATGCCCGCGGCGGCAGCCACACCGACGGCGGAGCGTTCGTGTTCAGCGTCCAGCGGGGACCGAACGGCGAAGCCGAACTGCGCTGCCAAGACAAGTTCGGCCGGCAAATCCAAGTTTCGGAGACCGGAGTTCCCTATCGGGGCGGGGTCACGATCCGGCCAACTGAGAAGTCTCCGATCGAGCTGGCAGGATCAGCAGGCTCGCTCTTCCAAGCGGCGACCCAGGCCCTGCCGGGTTGGGGCTATCCGGAGCTGCAGGCGTTCCTCACCGAGCTGGCTGGCGGCCCGCTACATCTCGGCGACCAATTGGAACTGCTCAGCCGGCTGCTTGATCGCCGATATCCCACCGGATCCATGCGCCGGAGCTCGGTCCTCTCGCTTGTCGATCAGGCCTTAGCGAATTGGGCTCGCAGGGTCGCCGAATCCGCGGGCAACGGGTTCGTGCATCACGAGAAGGGGAACCCGCTGCCCCAGGCTCGCGGCGAGGCCGGGTCAGTTGTCGTACAGGCGAAGGGTTACCCGGCTCAGGGCAGGGGTTCGTTGGCGCTGGAGGTCCGAGAGCTCGTCGACCGCGGCTTCTCCCGGATTATTCTGATGGGAGCGAGCGGCCAGCGGTTTATCGGCGCCGGACTGGGCGCTGCAACCGAGGGGGTCCAGATAGAGGTCTTCGGATCTTCGGGAGATTATCTGGCATCCGGGATCGACGGAGCCGAGCTGGTGGTGCACGGCTCCGCCCAGGATCAGCTGGGGCAGATTATGAAACTAGGCCGACTGGTCGTTCATGGTGACGTCGGCCAGACCTTCATGTACGGCGCCAAAGGAGGGGAGGCCTTCGTGATGGGGAGCGCCGCCGGGCGCCCCCTGATCAACGCCGTCGGGAAGCCACGGGTCGTCATCAACGGGACCTGCCTGGATTACCTGGCCGAATCCTTCATGGCCGGAGACCCGCTGGATGGCGGAGGGTTCGTTGTGCTGAATGGGGTATGTTTCGACCCGGTGGGTAAGCTGGTCGAGCTCGACTCGCCCTATCCAGGTGGTAACCTGTTTTCCTTGGCCTCCGGTGGGGCGATCTTTGTCCGCGACCCGGATCGACAGCTCACGGAGGATCAACTGAACGGTGGCCGGTTTGCAGACTTCCGGTCTGAATACTGGGAGCTGGTCCGCCCGCTGTTGGAGGTGAACGAACGGCTCTTCGGGATCTCAATTGCACGCCTGCTCAGGCACCAAGGCCGGGCAGCGGCTCCAGCGGCAATTTACCGGGCGATACTGCCTGCTGGTCACAAGGCGCTGCAGCCCGAGCAGGCCTGGGTTGCCCACTAGGCGTGAGCGCCCGGGGCCGAGCTTGCCTGAGTACCCTCGAGCTCCTGCTCTAGCTCGCGTTCCCGCTCGAGCAGCGCCTCGAAGCTACGGATAGCCACCTCAAGCATGCCCTGATCTGGCGGGCGGGTTGTCAGGTGCTGCAAGGCCAGGTTGGGCCAAATCAAGATCCTCCCAAGCCAAGTCTCTGCCAGCCGGGCTGTAAGACGCACGTATTCGTAGGCAATCGACGCGAGCAAGGGGATGGCCAGCAGCCGGGTGACGAGCCGAGCTCCGAGTGACATCGGGCCAAGCAGTGCAAACAACACCACCGAGAGCAGCGCGAGGGTCAAGAGGAAAGCCGTTCCGCAGCGAGGATGCTCCTTGGGATGCCGGGCGACCCGCGCTGGCCTCAGTTCGTCGCCTGCCTCGAAGGCGTGAATGGTCATGTGTTCTGCGGCGTGGTATGCGAACACCCTCCGGATCTCTGGAATCAGACCAATGCTCCAGATGTAGCCCATCAACAGAGCCAGCCGAAGGCCTCCCTCGACAATGTTGGCTGTGAATGCACTGAATCCGAGCCACCCCTGCAGTACGTGGGCCGCCCCGGCCGGTAGCAACAAGAAACCAGCGGTGCCAACCAACAAGGAGCCGGCCAGCGAGAGGGTCAGCGAAGCGCCCTCGATCCGCTCAGATTGCTTAAGGGCCTGAGCGTTTGCTGAGAATGCGAGGGACCGAACCCCTAGCGACAACGCTTCCCACAGGACCAGCGGCCCGCGCAGGAAGGGGATGGGTCTCAAGCGGCTGAGAGCCAGCCGGCCGAGAGGCCATGACTCCACCACAATGGATTGATTGGGAGCCCGAACGGCAATGCTGTATGCCCGTTGGCCGCGCATCATCACCCCTTCGATCACCGCCTGGCCCCCGTAGGTCGATCGGCGGGTCGAGTCGGAGGCCATTCTCAGGCGGGAAGGGCGGCCAAGAACCGAATCAGGGTCTCGATGCCGCGGTAGAAATTGGGAAGGTGGAACTTTTCGTTCGGGGCATGCAGGTTGTCATCCGGTAAGCCGAACCCCAGCAGCAAGCTGTTGACTCCGAGCAATTCCTGGATCATCCCGACAACCGGGACAGTGCCACCCTCTCGTTTGTACACCGCCGGTTTGCCCCATGCCCCCTCAAGCGCTTTGGCCGCGGTTTGAACCTCCGGAGCGTCGCGATCGATGATCCCAGGGATAGCCCCCGCCAGAATTTCGACTTCCCAGTCCACAGTCGGAGGCGCGGACCGTCGCATGTACTCGATCAGAGATTTATGGACCTGCTCGGGCCGCTGGTCCGGCACGAGCCGGGTTGAGATCTTCGCCATGGCCTTGGCCGGGAGCACGGTCTTCGAACCGGCGCCCGTGAATCCGCTGAGCATCCCGTTGACGTCGAGCGTCGGGCGGGAGGTTGCCCGCTCGGTGGCTGTGAATCCCGCCTCCCCGCCGAGCGCCTTGGTCGCCGATTGCTCCATCCACCAGGCCTCAGCTTGTGGCAGTTGGGCCAGATCGGCCCGATCGCGTTCTGTCATTGGCCGAACATGATCGTAGAAGCCGGGGAGGGCCACCCGCCCGGCCGCGTCGTGCATTCCGGCAATCAGCCGGGCCAGCACGTTGGCCGGATTCTCCACCGCGCCGCCAAAGGTTCCGGAATGCAGGTCACCCGCCGGCCCCTGGATCCGAACCTCGAAGTATGCCAGCCCTCGGAGGGCCAAGGTCAAAGACGGAACGTCCGGTCCGAGCACGCCCGCGTCGAGATTGAGGCAAAAGTCGCAGGCAAGCTTGGTCCGCTGCTGCTCGATGAAGGCTCCCAGATTCGGAGAGCCGATCTCCTCCTCGCCCTCGATCATGAATTTCAGGTTGACCGGGAGGCCTGAGGTCCTGACGAGCGCCTCCGCGGCCTTGAGCTGTGCAACGATCTGCCCCTTCATGTCGGAGGCGCCCCTGGCGAAGATATCCTCGCCGCGGATTGCCGGTTCGAACGGGGGACTCTCCCAGAGCTTGAGTGGGTCTACCGGCTGGACATCATAGTGGCCATACACCAGAACCGTCGGAGCGGAATCGCCGGACTTCAGCCATTCCCCGTACACGACTGGATGCCCTGCCGTTGGCAGCACCTCAACGGGCTCTAGCCCTAGTTGCCTCAATTGGTCTGCCACCCAGTTCGACGCCCGCACCAGATCGGGTTTGTGCTCAGGCAGGGTCGAGATGGATGGGATTCGCAGAAATTCTTTCAGATCCTCCAGGGCCGCGCCACGGTGTTGGCGTGCAAAGTCCAGGGCGGATTGTGGTTCGTGCATCTGACCTCTTTGGGTTGGAAGTACGCTCACGGAGAAGGCGCAGGGATTCTGGCGCTTGCGAGATTGTAACCCGGAAACGCCGGTCGCCGCCGATTCCCAGCTATGGTACGCTTGAATCCGACCGGGGCGCGCCATGGCTGATCTGCCCGCTGAGTTTGCCCGCGACCTGCGGGTGCACAATGACATCATGGGAACCATCGGCAAGACGCCCTTGGTTCGGCTTTCCCGAGTCACCAGCGGGCTGCGCTGTCGCGTTTTCGCCAAACTCGAGTTCTTCAATCCAGGGGGTTCGGTAAAAGACCGGATTGCGCCGCGGATCCTGGAGGCCTACGAGCGATCCGGAGACCTGCGGGCGGGCGGCACGGTGGTCGAAGCCACGTCGGGCAATACCGGTGTCGGGCTGGCGATTGCCTGCGCATTGAAGGGCTATCAAGCCATCTTTGTCATGCCGGACAAGATGAGCCAAGAGAAGATTCAGCTGCTGCGGGCGTTTGGAGCGCGGGTGGTGATCGCCCCGACCGCTGTGGCGCCAGAAGATCCTCGCTCCTACTACTCGGTGGCCCGGCGGCTGGTAGCAGAGACTCCGAATTCGGTCCTGGCCGACCAATACCACAATCCGGTCAACCCTGAGAGCCACTACCTGACAACCGCCCCGGAGATTTGGCATCAAACCGGGGGAACGGTCACCGATATCGTGGTGGGGATGGGAACCGGAGGCACGATCACCGGAATAGCCCAATATATGCGGGAGGAGGGACGCAAGGTTCGGATCGTCGGGGTCGATCCGATCGGCTCGCTGCTCTACGACGCGTGGCGGGCGGGCGGGAGTGCGGTCGGGCTGGAAGCAATCACCTACAAAGTCGAAGGGATAGGCGAGGATTTTGTTCCCTCTACCTTGGACTTGGGGCTGGTCGACGAGGTAGTTCAGGTGGACGACGCCGAGGCATTCCTGTGGACCCGAAGGCTCGTCCGGGAGGAAGGGATCTTCTGCGGTGGCTCCTCCGGGGCCGCAATGGCGGGGGCGGTCAAGGCCGCCAGGGATCTCGGACCCGAGCGGGTGATGGTGGTGATCTTTCCGGACTCCGGGTCGCGCTACCTATCCAAGGTCTTCAGTGACGACTGGATGCGAGAACACGGGTTCCTGGAGCCCGAGCGCCGGCTCATAACGGTTGGGGAGGTCAGCCGAGCGCGCGGCCTTCCGTCGTTGGTCACTGCCTCCCCGGGTGATACGTTGCTTGAGGTGATCGGTCGCATGCGCAAGCACGCGGTGTCACAGATACCGGTGGTGGATGGGGAAGGACGCCTGATTGGCCTGGTCACCGAACTCATGCTACTGGATTACATGCTGGCTGCCGATCCCATTCGGCTGCCTGCAATGAATATCGGGCCCGTGGTAAATACCGAGGTGGCCACGGCATCCGCCTCAGACCCGCTGGAAGAGGCCCTGCCCAAGCTGGTTGCCAGCAAAGTGGTGATCTTGGTCGACCCCGCTCGTATGCCGACCGGGATCCTCACGGTCATCGACGCCCTCGACTACATGGCTGCCCGAGATAGCCGGTGAATCAGCTCCCTGAACTGCCGGAGCTTCAGATCGTTCCGACCGTGTCGCTTCAGCCCCACGAAGAAACCGAGGAGCGGCGGGCGCAGCGTTTGATTCGCTCGCTCCAGACCGAGGGATTCCTAAAGAACCCCCCGGTCGTTCTGCAGATCAGGCAGGACCCGGACCGCTACGTCGTGCTGGACGGAGCAAATCGGACCACGGCTTTCAAACAAATGGGCTTCCCTCACATCTTGGTCCAAATTGCCAGGAGCGGAGTGGAAGTCATGAGTTGGAATCACGTTTTACGCGGCGAGAGCTCGGCGCCCTTGCTGGAAGCCATTCGAGGCCTCGCGGGTGCCCGGTTGACGCCGACTGACCCGCAGCGGGCTCCGGCCGCCTTACAAACCAGGCAGTCGCTCATGTACTTGGTGGTGCCGGGGGGAGAGGTGTGGCAATTGGAGAGCCCCGAGCTGCAGCTCGGGGCGCGGATTGAGCTGCTTGGAAGAGTCGTCAAGCTGAGCGAGCGGGGCTTTCGCCGAGAGCGCACAGGCGCCGAGGATTTGAATGGGCTGGTGAAACTGTTTCCGGACCTCAGCTGCTTAATCGTC
>Ga0214472_10003639_pt1 | contig 16304 bp, 13 predicted proteins | sample RVTome_6_FD_207662 | JGI IMG/M metagenome (GOLD analysis project Ga0214472, IMG submission 207662) | Soil microbial communities from uranium-contaminated site in the Upper Colorado River Basin, Wyoming, United States - RVT140D175 | ecosystem: Environmental > Terrestrial > Soil > Contaminated >... | reverse complement strand
TGACTGGGTTATTGATTTGGGACCTGAAGGCGGTGATGGTGGTGGAGAAATTATTGCAACAGGTACGCCGGAACAGGTGGCTGAAAATCCCGACTCACATACCGGAATGTTTCTTAAACAGATACTGGGTAGTAATAAAAAGATAAAACCCAAAAAAGCGAAAGTTTGAAAGTATTAGTCTGAAGACGTCTCACTATTTTCACTCAAGTTCAGATCAAGTTGATCCTGTTTTTTCGCAACAGTTTTCTTATCGAAACCACTTAAGGATAACCCTACCAATCTTACCGGCATTTTCCCTGCTTCTGTTTTAGCTAGTAATACGGGTAATAGTTTTTTAATAGAGTTTACATTTAATATTTCTTCTGTTGTATGAGCACGGGTGACTTGTTTAAAGTTGGCGTACTTCACTTTAAGCGTGAGTATTCTTGCTTCCAGTTTTTGTTTGTTCAGACTTTCTATTACCTGATCAGCCAGGTTTTCTAATACAACGAGTAATTCACTGGTTGATTTTATGTCTTCTGCAAAGGTGGTTTCTTTGCCTAAAGATTTTCTTATGCGCTTACTGCGTACCGGCCGATGATCTATTGCCCGTGCAATGTTGAAATAGTAATTGCCAGTCTTGCCAAATTTTTCTGTTAATTGTTTTTGAGTCCATTGCCGCAAATCCTGACCTGTTTTAATTCCTGATTTATTCATCCTGGCTTCAGTAGCCGGACCAATACCATGGAATTTACCAATAGGCAGTGAAGCAACAAAGCTTTCACCTTGTTCCGGTTTGATAACATACAAACCATCGGGCTTATCCATATCCGATGCTATTTTAGCGAGAAACTTATTGTAGGAAACGCCGGCAGAAGCAACGAGTTGAGTTTCATTTAATATATCTTTTTTAATTGCTTTAGCAATTAAAGTAGCAGAGCCATCATATTCTGCCGTGTAGGTGACATCCAGATAAGCTTCATCTAATGACAGGGGTTCAACTTCGGAAGCATATTTCCAGAATATTGTTCGTATTTGATTTGAGACTTCACGATAAGCTTCAAACCGGGGTGGAACAATAATCGCTTGCGGACATAAGCGATAAGCTTGTGAACTCGGCATGGCCGAATGAATACCAAATTGACGTGCTTCATAGCTACATGCCGCAACAACACCACGACTATCGGGTTTACCACCGACGATTAAAGGTTTGCCGCGATATTCGGGTTGATCACGCTGTTCTACTGATGCATAAAACGCATCCATATCAATATGAATAATTTTTCTTTGGACTGACATTAATTAATGAGATTTATCTTCTATTTAAAATTAACTGATTTGTTTGCCAAGGTATATTCCATAAATGAATATTATGGGACTTTGCATGATCAGGATGACTGCTTTAAAGACTAATATCTGGAATCCTTCTCTATTGTATAACTTATCAAGGTATTCACCGACATGTGCTGCGAAATATTTGGCAAGCCAATGTGTTATCAATGAAATTAGTAAAATGATGATAGTTGTTTTTATATCTGGAAAGAGGCTGTAGTTTTCAATGCCAGTTCCGCTACATAACCATTTGAAAATTATCATGCTGGCAAAAATGCCTTGTAGAGGCACAATGAATTCTTCCCATTTGCCGATGAGCGGTATTAATGGATAGAAAAAAGTTAACAGAAAAATTATATTGAGTAGAAAATTTGATCTCTTGTCATCTACGTGTAAAAGTTCAGTGATTGTTGGTGCTGATTCAATACCGAAGTTAACCGGGTAAATCAGTAATATAAACTCAATAATCAACAGCGTTTTTATAAAGGGTAAGCCTGTTTTTTCCCAGCAGAATAAAGTAAACGGGTTATTGATTTTTTGCTGTATATAAGCAAAAGTCATGATTGCAATGATGATGCTGACGCAATAAAAAGATATAGCAAAGACAGTTTGCTGATGAAAAAATATTTGGCTTAATGTCATTATAATAAAAATGTTTTATTAATAAGTTTATCGGCACATATATTTAAAATATAAACAAATTAGCAGAAAATATCATATAAATGATCACTGCTGTCCCGTTAATATTTTTACTATTGTGTAAAACACAGGTACCAGGGCATTTGAAAGAGCAGGGTAATGAAGAGACATGGACGGGCGTCGTTTTTCATGACACGCTGTGAATACCTCCCTGGCAGATATTTGCTCCTGCAATATCTGCACTTCCACCCTCCATGGCGGTCGTACGTCTCGGTTGCCGCGTCCTTGCGGCAAACGGTCATGAAAAACGACATCCCGCTCACTCGACACTTGATGAAAAAAGTTAACGGGACAGCAGTGATATTACTTAATTTTTGAAAGAGGGTTTTCGCTTGAAAGTTAAACTTTTTTCAAAATTGTTATTTTGTTTACTGGTTGGAACGTCTGTCACAACTTATGCGGCCTGGGATGATTTTCTCGAAATATTTAAAGACAAGTCATCAGCGCTGCCAGGCACATCAAATGTTGCTAATACTTTAAGCAATGATGAAGTTGTTTCAGGTTTAAAAGAAGCCTTGATTAAAGGGAGTCAATCAGCAGTGAATATATTGGGTCAGGAGAATGGATTTTTATCTCATCCGCAATTAAAAATTCCAATGCCGGAAAAATTACTAGCAGTTGAATCAGGATTAAGAAAATTAGGACAGGATAAAATTGCTGATCAATTTGTTGTTTCGATGAATCGTGCTGCTGAAGCAGCAACCCCTCAAGCAATGTCTATTTTTAGTAATACTATTAAGTCCATGTCGGTCGAAGATGCATATGGTATTTTAAAGGGGTCTGACAACGCGGCGACTGAATATCTTAAGAAAAAAGGCGGCAATCAGTTACAGCAGCAATTTTTGCCTATAGTAAAACAGGCAACAAATCGTGTTGGTGTTACAGAGAAGTATAAAGCGTTAATTGACAATCTGGGGATGATGTCAAAATTTATCGATGTTGAATCTCTGGATCTGGATAAGTATGTTACGGATAAAGCAATAGATGGTTTGTTCAGTATTGTTGCAAATGAAGAGAAGTTGATTCGAGATAATCCTGCCGCTCGTACAACGGACATATTGAAAAAAGTATTTTCAGAAAATTAATTAAGTGTTGCAAATTACAACAGTGAAACAGATTTCTCGAAGAAAGTTTAATTTTTATTCTGGATAGGTATATCATGCTCAGTCAGGCATGAAATGAAAAATAATTATTACAAAAACTGTTCGTGTTTTTTATAAAAAAATTGACATAAATCAAAAACCAGTTCTTTTCAAAAGCTAACAATAACTTGTTTGATTTAGTGGAGGCAGACATGTCAGAAGTTAAGACTTATAAAGTTCCCAGTGAAATAGCGAAGCATGCACATATTGATTTAGCTAAATATCGGGAAATGTATGAACGTTCAATCAACGATTCCGATGCATTTTGGGCGGAACAAGCTGACGAGTTCCTCAGTTGGTCTTGCAAATGGGATAAGGTTCAGGACTGGGATTATAACGAAGCTAATATTAATTGGTTTGTAGGTGGAAAATTAAACGTTAGTTATAACTGTCTCGATAGACATCTTGAAGAACGTGGAGATCAAGTCGCAATAATCTGGGAAGGCGACGATCCTGAAGTCGACAGGAATATTACCTATAAAGAATTACACGAAGAAGTTTGTAAATTTGCTAACGTTCTTAAATCCCGTGGTGTAAAGAAAGGTGAGCGGGTCTCTATCTACATGCCGATGATTCCGGAAGCGGCTGTCGCCATGTTGGCGTGTACAAGAATTGGTGCAGTACATTCAATTGTGTTTGGTGGTTTTTCTCCTGAAGCCTTAAAAGATCGTATTCTCGACGCTGAATGCAAAGTTATTATTACCGCAGATGAAAGCGTTCGTGGTGGTAGAAATACCCCGTTAAAAACGAATGTTGATACTGCTTTAGTAGAGTGTCCAAATGTTCATACCGTGCTTGTTGTAAAACGCACCGGAAATGAAATCGCCTGGCAAAATGATCGTGATGTCTGGTATCACGAAATAATGGCTGATGCTTCGAATGATTGTCCGCCTGAAGAAATGGATGCGGAAGATCCTCTTTTTATTTTGTATACATCGGGTTCTACTGGAAAGCCGAAAGGCGTAGTGCATACAACCGGCGGTTATCTTCTTTACTGTGCAATGACGCATAAATATGTTTTCGATTATCACGAAGATGATATTTACTGGTGTACCGCCGATGTTGGTTGGGTTACCGGCCATTCCTATATTGTTTACGGTCCTCTATGTAATGCTGCGACAAGCTTGATGTTTGAAGGTGTTCCCACTTATCCGGACGCAAGTCGTTTTTGGCAGGTTGTAGACAAGCATAGTGTGAATATTTTTTATACCGCACCTACTGCCCTCCGAGCTCTAATGGGTAAAGGTGATGAATTTGTTAAAAACTCAAGTAGAAAGAGTCTTCGAATTTTAGGTACGGTTGGTGAACCAATTAATCCCGAAGCCTGGGAATGGTACTACCATATTGTCGGTAATGAACGCTGTCCTATTATTGATACCTGGTGGCAAACAGAAACCGGGGGTCATTTAATTACGCCTTTACCTGGAGCAACGGATTTGAAGCCGGGCTCTGCAACATTACCCTTTTTTGGTGTTGAACCTTGTTTGCTTGATGATAAAGGAAATGAAGTAGAAGGTGTTGGTGAGGGCGCACTCTGTATTAAACGACCATGGCCTGGCCAAATGCGTACTTTATTTGGTGATCATGAACGTTTCAAAGAAGCTTATTTCAAGATGTATCCCGGCAAGTATTTTAGTGGTGATGGCGCCCGCCGCGATGAAGATGGTTATTACTGGATTACAGGAAGAATGGATGATGTGATCAATGTATCCGGACATAGAATGGGAACGGCTGAAGTAGAAAGCGCATTGGTATTACATCATGACGTTGCAGAAGCAGCTGTGGTTGGTTACCCGCATGATATTAAAGGTCAGGGAATTTATGCTTATGTCACTTTGATGGAAGGAGTGCAGCCAACTGACGAATTGAAACAAGAGTTAATTAAACACGTTCGCAAAGAAATCGGACCGATTGCTAGCCCGGATATTATTCAGTGGGCACCGGGATTACCGAAAACACGTTCAGGTAAAATTATGCGACGAATTTTAAGAAAGATTGCTGCAAACGAACTCGAAAATCTTGGCGATACGAGTACGCTTGCTGAACCGGCAGTCGTTGATCATTTAATAGAAAATAGAGCTAACAAATAGGAATTAATAAATGAATTTGGATAGAGTTGGTTCCGGTAAAAATCCACCGGAAGACGTTAATGTTGTCGTTGAGATCCCTTTAAACGGTGAGCCAGTAAAGTATGAGCTGGACAAGGAAACCGGTGCCATGTTTGTCGATCGGTTTTTGAACACTGCAATGCGTTATCCGTGTAACTACGGTTACATTCCCAAGACACTGGCAAAAGATGGTGATCCTGTCGATGTAATTGTAATGACGCCTATGCCACTCATTCATGGCTCTGTTATACCTTGTCGACCTATAGGACTTTTGAAAATGACTGATGAGGCCGGAGATGATGGGAAGGTAATGTGTGTTCCTCTTGACTCTGTATCTAAATTCCACAGCAAGGTGAACTCATATAGTGATGTACAACCTGCTTTGCTAAACCTGATCACGCATTTTTTTGAGCATTACAAAGATCTAGAGCCGAATAAATGGGTCAAAATTGATGGTTGGTATGGAACTGAAGATGCTAAAACAGAGATTGTTGAGGCCATAAATGCCTATAATAATTCTCCAGAGGAATTACATTACTAACAAACACTTAGCCAAATATTTTCGTTTTTTCAAAAAAAAATAGAATTTTCCTAATAAATATGTTGCATCGCAATATATTGCAGTGCACAATGTACCCAGATTGTGTAAAACACATATTTAAATATAGTTTTAAGGAGAAATTTAAAATGCAAAACGAAATTTTTGAAAAGATGACCGAAATGAGCAAAGCTTCATATAACGCTATGCAAGAATTAGCTTCAATCAACAGTAAAGCTCTGAAAGAGTTATCTGAATTACAAATGGGGTTGGCTACATACAGTATTGAGTCTGGTGTTGAATTGACCAAAACACTTAGTAGCAGTACTAATTATAAAGATGTGATGTCTGCTGAAGCTGATTTTGCAAATGAATATGGTAGCAAAATTATGGAATTCAGTCGTAAGGCTGCAGATGTATTAACTGACTCACGTGATGAAGTTGTAACCTGGGTTGAAAAAACGGTTGAAGAAGCATCATCTGAAGTTACTCCAGCGACAAAAAAAGCAGCTAAAAAAGCGGCGGCTTAATAGCTAGTAGAATATAACTCCTCCTCTTGTTAAGAACCCGTATAGCAAATTACGTTATACGGGTTTTTTTATGTCAGAATAATAAAGACTTTAAGCATAAGGGATGTTAATTTTGTATAAATTAAATCTTCAGTCTACGAGATTAAACTATGAGCAATGATAAAAATAAATTTGATGAAATAAACTGGGCAGATTTTCAAAAAAAATATTTTGATGCGTTAATGTCGTTCAGTTCAACTCCCTCATCTTTTAATAAGCCAAATCCGCCGGGAAATTCTTTTTGGAATAATGCAATGGAGGATTGGTGGAAATCTATGAAGATGAATTCAGGCTCAAGCTTTGAAAATCAAAATTTATTTGAAAAAGTCATAGATCAGTGTCGTAGTTATTATTTTATGAGCGAACAATTCTCAAGTTTAATTGAAGGCATTTCAAAATTTAAAAACAATAAGAATGATGTGACTGATTTCATAAATAATAAATTTGAGGAACTTCAGTTAATGTTTGCAAAAACTCCGGATAATTCAAACTGGAGTAAATTTTTGGACGAAATGAATTGGGCTGATTTTCAAAAAAGGTATTTTGATCTTGATGAATCCCCGTTCGACAAAATGAACAGTCATTTGTCAGGTAATATACTTAATTTTTCTACTCTGTATGAAAGTATCAATCCTGAGATGAAAAAAATTCGTAACCAGTTGTTATCGATTCCTAATGTTGGACAGAATCGTGAAATTCAGGACAAGCTTCAGAAATTAATAAAATTAGGCATCATTTATCAGGAATACAATAACGAACATCAATTAGTGATGGCCGGATTACGTCAGGAAGCATTGGAATTGATGCGTAAAAAGATTTTGCATATGAGCAAGAATGGTGATGAATTCACTTCTATGCGTCAGATATATGATTTATGGATTGATTCAAATGAAAAAGAATATGGTAATTATGTTCTTACAAAGGAATATTCTGAGTTAAAGGGCAAATTAGTTAATTCGCAAACAGCTTTTATGAAGTTAAGCCATGAAGTGAATGAAGATATATTGACAGCGATGAATCTTCCAACAACTCGAGCTATGAATGAACTGGAGCGTAGACACTATGAACTTCGTAAAAAAGTTAAGGCGCTTGAGTCAGAGTTACAAACTTTAAAAGAAAAGACAGTTAAAAAGGTTAATGTAGCTGAAATAAAACCGGTTGTTACTAAGGATAAAACTGTAAGTGCTACGTCGAATGTAACTAAAAAGAAAAAAACAGCCAGGAAAAAAGTAGCAAAAAAGAATGTTGCCAAGCCGACAAAACATAAATCGGTACGCAGGGCAGCCAAGTCAGCGAAAAAGAAAGCGACAGCAAGACGCAGAAGCAATCATGTTAAGAATGATATGATTGAAATTAAGTTCTAGAAATTGGAGTAGAGAATGAATCCATTTCAAATAACACCAGCTGCACTTATTGAAGAGATACATGACTTCAATTCTAAATTAGCAAAGGGATTTGAGACCTTAACTAATCTTGATGAAATAGATGTAGGTGTTTCAGAAAAAGAAGCAGTTTATAAAGAAGATAATCTTGTGCTTTATCATTTTAAAGCAAGAACAAAAAAACAAAATTCAGTTCCTTTATTAATCGTTTATGCTTTAGTTAATCGTCCTTATATGGCTGATCTTCAGGATGGTCGTTCAATGATTCAAGGGTTACTTGATGAAGGACTTGATGTTTATCTAATTGATTGGGGTTACCCGGATAGTGCAGATAAATATTTAACGCTTGATGATTACATTAACGGTTACATCAATCAATGTGTCGATGTGATTTGCGAAAAGCATAAAAGAAAAAACATCAATATACTCGGGATTTGTCAAGGTGGTACTTTCAGTCTCTGTTACACAACACTACATCAGGAAAAAGTTAAGAATTTAATTACTACGGTGACTCCGGTTGATTTTCATACCAGGGACGATTTGTTAAGTAACATGGTAAGAAATATTGATGTTGACCAGGTTGTTGATACTCTGGGTAATATATCGGGCGATATACTGAATTCGGCATTTCTAAGTTTAAAACCTTTTAGCCTGATGGGTCAGAAGTATGTTGACCTGGTTAATATTCTTGATGACGAAGATAAGGCTATGAATTTCATGCGCATGGAGAAATGGATATTTGATAGCCCGGATCAAGCCGGTGAAGCCTATCGAGAATTTATAAAACAATTCTACCAGCAAAATGGCTTAGTAAAAGGCACAGTTAAAATTGGCGATGATGTTGTTGATCTGACCAGGATTAAAATTCCAGTGCTCAATATTTACGCTATACATGATCATTTAGTGCCACCTGATTCGTCCAAAGCTTTGCAAGGATGTATTAGTTCAAAAGACTATCAAGCTTTAGAATTTCCCGGTGGGCATATTGGAATTTACGTCAGTGGTAAAGCTCAGAAGATGATACCGCCATCTGTAGCAAAATGGTTATCTGAACGTACTTAATAAATCAACCGGTTTTAATTAAGACTGAAAACGCGAAAGCGCTTTTTCTGCATGTTCATCACCCTGTAGTGCAGCGAGTTCATACCACTTCCTGGCTTCTTCCGGATTTTTTTCTATGCCACGTCCTTTGGCGTAGATAACGCCAAGATTGTATTGAGCTTTTGGATGACCTTGTTCGGCTGCTTTTCTAAACCAGTGATACGATTCGGTATCATTTCTTTCGACGCCTTGCCCTTTACCATACATATAAGCCAGTTTCATTTGTGCCAAGGTATGTCCTTTTTCTGAAGCCTTTTCATACCATGTATGCGCCGCCATAAAATTTACTGCAACACCAATTCCTTTATGTAGCATTTCCGCAACTTTGTATTCCGCGTTAGTATTTTCCTGTTCAGCTGCTTTCATGAACCATACAAAGGCACGTTCAGCATTCTTCCTGGTTCCTATACCTTTGCTATACATTTCACCTAATGCGTATTGCGATATAACATCACCTTGTTCCGCTGCCAGGGTGTACCATCTTAGAGCTTCACAATAATTCTGTTCTACGCCTCTGCCTTTGGCATACATTAGTGCCAGGTTATATTGTGCATTGATGTGATTATTTTCCGCCGCTTCCATGAACCAGTTAACTGCCAGTGCTTCATTCTTTTCAATTTGGATACCTTTAGCATACATAAAAGCCAGTTTTGATTGTGCAACAGCATCACCGGATTCTGCTTCAGAAATTCGTTCTTCAATTAATGATGTATCACTATTAAAATGATCTCGTTCAGTGGTATTTCGACGATCAAATGTCGCAATCCATTCCGACATAGTTTGTGGTCTGTCCTGTTGTCGAAACTGCAGGGCATAATCAATCGCTTTCAAAAAATCGTCAGAGTAATCATCATTAGCAATTTCTGTAATCGAAACATATGTATCATGATCTATTTGGGCAATTCCGGCACTTCGATCAACTGCATCTGTCGGCGGTACTCCACTGACAGCACGGTACATTGTTGCGCCAAGTGCATAGATGTCAGTCCATGCCCCCTGAGATTCATCAGACGTGTTGTATTGTTCGATTGGCGCATAGCCACGTGAAAAGATACTGGTTAAAGACTGATTACCCTGTTCCAGTGATGTTCTTGCAGAACCGAAGTCGAGCAATACCGGATCGCCATCAACACGAAGAAAAATATTGGCAGGTTTAATATCACGATGAATAAAGCCGGCAGCATGAACGACTTTCATACCATCGACGATGGGAAAAAGAATGGTTTTCAGATCAGCTTCGCTAATAGTCTTACGACGGTTAAGAATGTCCTGAAACGTTTCACCTAGCTCATATTCCATGACCATATAAGCGGTGTTATTGGCCTCGAACACATTTCGAACCTGAACTATGTTTGGATGTTTAAATTGTCCCAGTGTACGTGCTTCATCCAGAAACCTTCCCAAACCCCAATAATATCTTTCATGGTGTTCTTCAGAGACGGGTGAAACAGTACCACTTTTTGTTCGGATAGAGAGATCTACGGGAAGGTATTCCTTAATCGCGACTTCATGACCAAGATTAAGATCCTGAGCAAGATAGGTAATACCGAAGCCGCCCTGGCCCAGTATGTCCCGAATCTCGTACCAGTGTAGTTTTTGACCGGTCTTGAGTGCATTGAGATGACGTTTTTTTTCACTCATTTTTAGGAACAGATCCGACCTGAATATATTATATTAATAATTAGTTTTCCTGATTATGCAAGGTTAGCACCACAAAGTAACAAATTACATTAAAAAAGCCATGTTAACTGAATTAATCCTTACAGAATCAAGTAGATATTTTCTTTTTCGACTACACTCTCGATAGTTTGTAATTGATCGCCGACACAAGGGCCTCTAAAACAGTGTCCATTCTCGATATTGAATAAAGCACCATGTGTAGCACATTGAATAAATTGATTATTAACGTCCAGAAATTGGTGAGGAACCCAATCAAGATTGACACCGGTATGAGGACATCGATTGGCATAACTGAAGACTTTATTTGCGTGATAGATAAGAAAATATTGATTTGTTATTCCATCAATAACAAGCTCTAGCCCATAACTATCCGATAGCTTTAGATCATTTAGCGTACAGGCAAGGAATTTTCTTTTTTTTGAAAGCATATCTTATTAGCTTATCTGAATAGACAGTCCATACTGCATTACAGTATAATCTTTACTCAATTCTACGGGAGTAGCCACACGGTTACTCCCTTTTTTATGTACATGATGTGCTCTCAGGAGCATTGCTTTTGCAGCAATCGTAGGTGTTTTAGCGAATCCGGAGTATCTACATCCATGTAACCAACGTCGCAAGAGAACATGAATTTGAAGCGACGAAACATATGAGAGGTAATGTTTTTTGTCGCATGACGCCCTGTTAGCCCTGGAAGATGGTTCATTGTTTTACGGTACGTCGATTGGTATTGATGGAGAAGCCATAGGCGAAGTTGTTTTTAATACTGCGATTACAGGTTATCAGGAAATTATTACCGATCCTTCCTATTACAAACAGATTGTCACATTGACACATCCACACATCGGCAATGTTGGCACTAATTCCGAAGATGAAGAATCAAACAATATTTTTATAAGTGGTTTGGTGATTCGTGACTTGCCACTTGTTATGAGTAACTGGCGCGCAACTGAAAATCTGAGCGATTATCTTAAACGACATAAAATTGTGGCGATTGCCGGGATTGATACGCGTCAACTGACGCGACATCTCCGTAAGAACGGCGCAATGAAAGGCTGTGTCATGGCTGGTTCTAAAATTAATTCTGATAAAGCGATAGAGACAGCAAAATCTTTTGCAGGTTTAGTTGGCATGGATTTGGCCAAAGAAGTCAGCACCAAAGAATCTTATCCATGGAATGAGAGCACCTGGGATTTAGAAGAAGGCACAAAGACTGTTTCGGGCAAAAAAGACTTTCGTGTTATTGCTTATGACTTTGGTGTAAAACGAAACATCCTTCGACTGCTTGTTGATCAAGGTTGCGATGTAAAAGTTGTGCCTGCACAAACACCGGCAAAAGAAGTTTTGGCAGAAAAGCCGGACGGTGTATTTTTATCAAATGGACCAGGCGATCCGGAACCCTGTGATTACGCAATAACTGCCATTAAAGAAATTATTGAAGCCGGACTACCGGTGTTCGGTATTTGCTTAGGACACCAGTTATTGTCCTTAGCACTGGGTGCTAAAACCATCAAAATGAAATTCGGTCATCACGGAGCCAATCATCCTGTGCAGGCGCTTGATGGTGGACAAGTATTAATTACCAGTCAAAACCACGGTTTCGCAGTTGATGAAGAAAGCTTGCCTGCTTGTTTAACAACAACACATCGTTCTTTATTCGATGGTTCCTTACAAGGCGTGCATCACAATGAACTTCCGGTATTTGGTTTTCAGGGACATCCCGAAGCAAGCCCCGGACCGCACGATCTGCGTCCACTTTTCAGTCACTTTATCGAGTTGATGAATGAATACAGGAATTAGAAAGAAGAGTATCTCGTATCTCGTATCTCGTTCGCGGGTCGATATGGGGTTTACGAAAAACGAGTTACGAATTACGAGATACGGAAAGAATATATATGCCTAAAAGAACTGACATAAAAAGTATTCTCATCATTGGTGCAGGTCCAATTGTTATCGGCCAGGCATGTGAATTTGATTATTCCGGTGCCCAGGCTTGTAAGGCACTTAAAGAAGAAGGCTATCGCGTCATTCTGGTGAATTCCAATCCGGCGACAATCATGACTGATCCGGAAATGGCCGATGCTACTTATATCGAACCTGTTCATTGGCAAACAGTTGAGAGAATTATTGAAAAAGAACGTCCCGATGCATTGTTACCCACTATGGGCGGACAAACAGCACTGAACTGCGCTTTGGATTTAGATAGAGAAGGTGTATTGAAAAAATACGGCGTCGAAATGATTGGTGCATCTAAAGATGCAATCAACAAAGCGGAAGACCGTGAGTTATTTCGTGACGCCATGAATAAGATCGGCTTGAAAATGCCGAAATCAGAAATGGTGCACAACATTGAAGAAGCCAAAGCTGCGATGTCTATTATTGGTTTTCCTGCCATCATCCGACCTTCATTTACTTTGGGTGGCACCGGCGGCGGTATAGCTTATAACCGTGTCGAGTATATGGACATCTGTGAACGCGGTCTTGAAGCTTCACCAACTAATGAGGTTTTGATCGAGCAATCCGTGCTTGGTTGGAAAGAATATGAAATGGAAGTGGTGCGTGACAGAAAAGATAATTGCATCATTATCTGTTCGATAGAAAATCTGGATCCTATGGGTGTGCACACCGGTGATTCAATTACAATTGCCCCGGCACAAACGCTGACTGATAAGGAATATCAAATCATGCGTGATGCTTCTATCAAAGTGTTACGTGAAATTGGTGTTGATACCGGTGGATCCAATGTTCAATTTGCGGTCAATCCTGAAAATGGTGGATTAATTATTATTGAAATGAATCCACGTGTTTCCCGTTCATCTGCATTAGCATCAAAAGCAACCGGTTTTCCTATTGCCAGAGTCGCGGCAAAACTGGCAGTTGGCTATACGCTTGATGAACTTGAAAATGAAATAACCGGTGGTGCAACACCAGCTTCATTTGAACCGAGTATTGATTACATTGTTACCAAGATTCCTCGTTTCACTTTTGAAAAATTTCCGCAAGCGGATGATCGATTAACGACACAAATGAAATCCGTTGGCGAAGTCATGGCAATGGGTCGGACTTTTCAGGAGTCATTGCAAAAAGCAATTCGTGGTCTGGAAACGGGTGTAACCGGTTTTAATGAAATCGTTGATCAATCTTCAGAAAATTTTTTGGAACAAATTGAAAAAGAGTTACGTGTGCCGCGTGCTGATCGTCTCTGGTATGTTGCCGATGCTTTTCGTCATGGTTTAAGCATAGATGATGTTTTTGATCTTAGTCATATCGATCCCTGGTTTTTAGTACAGATACATGATCTCATTGAAGAAGAAAATAAACTCAGGAAAGAAGGTATTTCATCATTAACTGAAGAACGACTTATTCAATTAAAACGCAAAGGTTTTTCTGATGAAAGATTAGCTGAGTTGGTCAATTCAACCGAATCAAAAATACGAAAGATACGAACGGATAAAAATATTCGACCTGTATTTAAACGTGTTGATTCCTGCGCGGCTGAATTTGAATCTACAACTGCTTATATGTATTCAACTTACGATGTTGAATGCGAAGCCGCGCCATCTGACAGACAAAAAATCATGGTGCTTGGTGGTGGTCCTAACCGTATTGGTCAGGGAATCGAATTTGATTATTGTTGTGTGCAAGCAGCTTTTGCTATGCGTGACGCAGGCTATGAAACCATCATGGTTAACTGTAATCCGGAAACCGTGTCTACCGATTACGATACGTCTGATCGACTTTACTTCGAACCATTAACACTGGAAAACGTATTAGAAATAATTCACATCGAAAAACCATTTGGTGTGATTGTGCAATACGGTGGTCAAACACCTTTAAAACTGGCGCGTGATTTGGAAAAAGCGGGTGTACCGATTATTGGAACCAGTCCTGATTCAATCGACCTTGCCGAAGACAGAGAACGTTTCCAAAAATTATTAGAAGAGCTTGGTTTAAAGCAGCCGCCAAATAGAACAGCAAGAAATATCAAACAAGCGGTTCAAGGTGCAGAGGAGATTGGTTATCCATTAGTTGTAAGACCGTCTTATGTTTTGGGTGGCAGGGCAATGGAGATTGTTTATAGTGAAGATGATCTCAGAAACTATATGGTTAATGCGGTTAAAGTTTCCAATTCATCGCCGGTATTACTTGATCTATTTTTAAACGATGCCATTGAAGTTGATGTTGATGCGATATCGGATGGTAAAGATGTTTGTATTGCCGGAATTATGGAACACATTGAACAGGCCGGCGTTCATTCCGGTGATTCAGCCTGTTCTTTGCCACCGCATAGTCTAAACGAATCTATCCAGGACAAACTTGCCGAACAAGTCGGTGCAATGGCTCGCGGATTGAATGTAATCGGTTTAATGAATACCCAGTTTGCAATTCAGGGTAAAGAGATTTATGTATTGGAAGTTAATCCTCGTGCCTCGCGAACAGTACCGTTTGTCTCAAAAGCAACCGGAATGCCTATTGCGAAGATTGCAGTGAATTGCATGGTAGGTAACAGTTTAGCATCGCAAGGCATAACAAATGTACCTGTCCCGGACTATTATTGCGTTAAGGAATCAGTCTTTCCTTTTATAAAATTTCCAGGAGTTGATCCTTTACTGGGACCGGAAATGAAATCAACCGGCGAAGTCATGGGTGTTGGCAAAACATTTGGCGAAGCTTTTGCAAAAGGACAATTTGCGGCAGGTGAGACGTTTCCTTGTTCGGGCGGAAAAGCATTTATCAGTGTGAAGAATATAGATAAAGAAGAAGCTGTGATTGCGGCTAAAGAATTAGCTGCTTTAGGTTATGAAATTTTTGCGACGTCGGGTACTTGTAAAATACTTATTGAAGCCGGCATTGAAAGCCAAAGAGTGAACAAAGTCAGAGAAGGACAGCCTCATATTGTTGATATGATAAAGAATGATGATATTGATTTAATTGTGAATACAACCGAAGGTAAGAAAGCGATAGCTGATTCTTACTCAATCAGAAGAACTGCGCTTCAACATAAAGTATTCTATACAACAACCATGGCCGGTGCGTTGGCCACAATAGAAGCGTTAAAGTATAGAGATAGTTCGGGTGTGAATAGTTTGCAAGACTTACATAAAGGAGTAATCGTATGAGTCAACCAATGACAACAAAAGGTGCAGAAAAATTAAAAGCGGAATTGCGCCAGCTTAAGTCGGTTGATAGACCGCGTATTACTAAAGCAATCGCAGAAGCCAGAGCACACGGAGATTTAAGTGAGAATGCGGAATATCATGCGGCGAGAGAACAACAGAGTTTTACCGAAGGTCGAATTAATCATATTGATTCTGCCTTAGCCGAAGCACAAATTATTGATGTTACCGAGATTGACGCACAAGGTCGCGTCGTTTTTGGTGCAACGGTTGAGTTACTGAATGTTGCAACAGACAAAGAAGTAACATATCAAATTGTTGGTGAAGAAGAAGCCGATATCAATGAAGGATTAATATCTGTGACATCACCGATTGCACGAGCATTAATTGGCAAAGAAGAAGGTGATTCTGCTGATGTTAATGCGCCGAGTGGCATTATTGAGTACGAAATCCTGGCAGTTCGATACGTATAACGTAGGACGTGAAAAGTTAAAAGTGAAACGTGAAACGCATTTTTAAAATTGAAGTCATTATACCCAAGATACCTGAAGATACAGGTTTATAGCACATCTGTTTTCATCCAGAGCTTCGTTGCTCCTCCTTACAGGGAGCGGCCATGCGCGTCGTCGCGCCTCGCTCTGAATAAAAACAAACGCA
>Ga0214472_10003638_pt1 | contig 16306 bp, 6 predicted proteins | sample RVTome_6_FD_207662 | JGI IMG/M metagenome (GOLD analysis project Ga0214472, IMG submission 207662) | Soil microbial communities from uranium-contaminated site in the Upper Colorado River Basin, Wyoming, United States - RVT140D175 | ecosystem: Environmental > Terrestrial > Soil > Contaminated >... | reverse complement strand
GGTCGGTGCAGCCATGGGCGTCAAGGCATCCGGCGGAATCCGTGACAGGGCGACTGCACTGGCCATGCTCGATGCCGGCGCCGACCGGCTCGGGAGCAGTTCCGGAATCAGGATCGTGGCCGGAGTGGACTGAGAGATGAACCCGTACGAGCTCATCCAGAAGAAGAAGCGCGGCGGCGAGCATTCGGCCGCGGAACTGCTGCAGCTCGTGAATGCCGTGGTCGACGGCGGCATGCCGGACTATCAGATCAGCGCCTGGCTCATGGCCGTGTGCTTTCAGGGCATGACCGAAGAGGAGACCTACGAGCTGACCGCCGCCATGTGCGCGAGCGGTGAGCGGCTGGAGTGGGATCTTCAGGGCCGGCCGACGGCGGACAAGCATTCGACCGGCGGCGTCGGCGACAAGATCTCCGTCGTCCTCGCCCCGCTGGCCGCCGAAATCGGCATGGCTGTGCCCATGCTCTCAGGACGCGGCCTCGGCCACACCGGAGGCACGCTCGACAAGTTGGAGTCCATCCCAGGCTATCGGATCGACCTGTCCACCGACGAGATGAAGGCGCAGCTGGACGTGGTCGGCTGCTTCATCAGCGGGCAGACGGCGCGGTTGGCCCCGGCCGACCGACGACTGTATCACCTGCGTGATGTCACGGCCACCGTCGACTGCGTGCCGTTGATCGTGAGCAGCATCATGAGCAAGAAGCTGGCGGCAGGTCCGCGGCATCTTGTCATCGATCTCAAGTGCGGCAGCGGCGCCTTCATGCGTTCGCTCGACGACGCCCGCATTCTCGCTCGCGCGCTGGTCGGCACGGGTCGGCGGGCGGGGAGGGCGATGAGCACCATCGTCACGGATATGGATCAGCCGCTCGGCCGCGCCGTGGGGCACGCCCTCGAAGTGGCCGAGTCGGTGGAGTGCTTACAGGGCGGCGGCCCGCCGGAAGTCCGCGAGCTCAGCCTCGAACTCGTCGCGGAGATGGGGGCTCTCGCCGGTCTCGGTTCGCGCGCCGAGCTGCGCGGTCGGTCTGAGCGTGCGCTCGACGCAGGGAGCGCCTATGAGAGATTCGTCGCGATGGTCCGCGCACAGGGCGGAAGACTCGAGGCCGACCGCCTCGACATCGCCCCCGTAGCGTGTGCGCTCCTCGCCGAGCGGGACGGCTGGCTGGCCGGCACGGACGCGGCGGCGATCGGCATCGCCCTGAGCGAGATCCGCGCGGCGCGCGTCAAGCAGGACGACCGTCTGGATCTCTCGGGGGGAATCGAAATGCTGGTCCGGATCGGCGATCGGATCGAGCGCGGCCAGGAAATCGCGCGCATTCGCACGCGCGACGGCGAAGGGGCAGAGGCGTGCCGGCAGCGGCTCGCGCGCGCGCTGGTCGTGAGCGAGGAAGAAGTGCAGGCGCGACCGCTCGTACTGGAACGCCTGGGTTAGCGTCCGCCGCCGAATTCGTCGCTGTTGGAGGACTGCTCGTCCAGGGACTCGAAGTCGGACGCGCTGGAGCGGACATCCGTCGCAACGGGCTGGTGAATCTCGCAGACGCGAGACGACTCCGTCCCGTCCACGAAGATCTCGAGGCGGATGCGCTGACACGCGGGCGCCGGACGCTGGCCGGAGTCCTGGCAGATGAGCGCCTCATGGATGCCCTCGGGCCTGCGGAAGAAGGCTTCCGGCTGACCTTCGAGCGCGTTCACCATCGTCTTCGCCCAGATGGGCAGGGCCATGACGGCACCGGTCTTGCGCTTGCCCATGTAGAGCTTCTTGTCGAAGCCAACCCAGACGCCGCATACCAGATCCGGCGTGTAGCCGACGAACCACGCGTCCGTGAAGCGATCCGTCGATCCCGTCTTTCCCGCTGCATCGCGGACGAAGCCCAGGGCCTGGGCACTCCGACCCGTCCCCTCCTTCAGGGCCGTACGCATCATGTCGACCATGATGTAATTGATGCGCTCGTCGAGGACTTCTTCCTGATAGCCCTGATTCTCCTCGAGGACTTCGCCGCGCGAATTTTCGATGCGTGTGAACAACATGGGACGCGTGCGGATGCCATTGTTGGCGAAGACCGTGTACGCGCTGACCAGTTCCTGCAGGTTGCATTCGGCCGAACCCAACGCGATGGAGTAGACATCGGGCACGGGACTGCGGATGCCCATCTTCTCCGCCGTCAGGATGACCGGTTGTGTGCCGATCTCGAGGATCAGGCGGACAGCCGGCACATTGACGGAATGAGCCAGGGCCTCACGGAGCGGGATCGGTCCACGGAAGGTCTCGTCGAAGTTGATAGGCCGGTAGAGTTCGTTACTGCCCGTATCGATTTCGACGGGGGCATCCAGCAAGACGGAGCCGGGATGCCAACCGCGCTGCAGCGCCGCGATGTACAGGAACGGCTTGAACACCGAGCCCGGTTGCCGCTGCGCCTGTATGGATCGGTTGAACTTGCTCCGCTCGAAGTCGCGGCCGCCGATCATGGCGCGAATCGCCCCCGTACGGGGATCCATCGCCAAGAGAGCGCCCTGGATGTACTCCGGAAGCGGCGGTGCCTCATCGTCGGCGTAGAGGCTGTCGTACAGCGCGCGCGTCATTTCGTAGCCCTCGTCGGACTCGACTTTCGAGAGATGTTCTTCGAGGGCCTTTTCAGCGCCACGCTGCATGCCACCATCCAACGTCGTGTACACGCGCAACCCGTCTTCGTAGAGCTGCTTCACGCCGTAATGACTCTCGAGATACTGGCGGATGCTCTCCACGAAGTACGGCGCGATGGCTTCGCCACGCGAGTCCTGCCGCAAGATCACCTGATGTTGACCTATGCTCTCCGCTTCGGCCGCGCTCAAGAAGTTGGCAGCGACCATGCTGCGCAGGACCGTCGCGCGGCGGTCGTAGGACTGCTTCAGGTGGCGTCGCGGGTCATACATGCCTGGATTGTTGAGGACGCCGGCGAGCATGGTGTATTCGGGAGGCGCGAGCTGCGTCACGCTCTTGCCGAAGAATGCCAGAGAGGCTGCTTCGACGCCGTAGGCGGGGCCGAAGTAGATCGTGTTGAGATACATCTCGAGGATTTCGTCTTTGGTGTAGGTGCGCTCGATCTCCAGGGCGAGGAGGATCTCGCGTGCCTTCCGCGTCCACTCCTTGCGATGGTGGAGAAAGAGGCTCCGGGCGAGCTGCATTGTGAGCGTCGAGGCGCCCTGCGAGCGCCGGCCGCTGCGCAGATTTGCGAGGACGGCCCGTGCGGCCCCGCGTAGCTGGATGCCATAGTGGTCGTAGAAGTCACGATCTTCGGTCGCGAGGATCGCTCGTATGAGACCTGGTGGCACGTCGTCCAATTTGATGGGCACGCGATTCTGACGGAAGTACTCGTGGAGCGTATCGCCGTCGGCGGCGAAGACCAGCGTCTTGATCGCCGGCTCGATGGTCTGGAGCTTCGCCGGGGAGGGGAGATCTCTCGAGAGCGCGCGCATGCCAACGACTCCTGCCCCGAAAACCAGGCAGACGAAGGCGGCGAAGCCACCGAGAAGATATTTCAGGGCCCTACGGGAGATCTGCCAGCGGAGCAGTGAGATGCCGCGGCGTGCTTCGGCGTCGGAGTCCATCATTTCCTATCCGGGCCTGGCCTGGGGCCCCGAGTGCCGGCGGGCTGTTCTCTCCGGCAAGCTAGCCCGCGGCGAGGCTGTGAGCAAGCCATTCCGCCGCCAGGATTCAGCCCGCTTGACATCGATTTCCTCGCCCTGCTAGCGTCCGGCGATTCTCGAATCCAGCCGTTGGACGCGCACATGACCCAAATGCCACCCGTCGATGAGCAGATGCGCCTCTTGAGGCGCGGCGTCAGCGAGATTCTGCCCGAGGCCGGCCTGGAGAAGAAGCTTCGCAAGGCCCTCGAGAGTCAGACCCCCCTCAGGGTCAAGGAGGGATTCGACGCCTCGGCGCCCGATCTGCACCTAGGTCATACGGTCCAGCTGCGAAAGTTGCGCCAATTTCAGGACCTGGGGCATCAGGTTCTTTTCCTCATCGGCGACTTCACGGCGATGATCGGTGACCCCTCGGGCAAGAGCGAGACACGCCCGATGCTCACTCGAGAGGAAGTCGAGGCCAACGCGGAGAGTTATAGGCAACAGTGTTTCCGGGTTCTCGACGAGAGCCGGACTGAGGTCGTGTTCAACAGCGAGTGGTGTGCGGCGATGAACTCGGTGGATGTTCTGCGCCTGGCGAGCCGCTACACGGTCGCTCGGATGATCGAGCGCGACGACTTCCACAAGCGCTACCAGTCCGGCCAGCCCATCAGTATCCAGGAGTTCCTGTATCCGCTCTTCCAGGGCTACGACTCCGTCGCCCTGCAGGCCGATGTCGAACTGGGTGGAACGGACCAGAAATTCAATCTGCTCGTCGGGCGCGAGCTCCAGAAGCAGTACGGCCAGAGCCCGCAGTGCGTTTTGACCCTGCCACTCCTTCCCGGGACGGACGGCGTCGAGAAGATGAGCAAGAGCCTTGGGAATGCCATCGGCATCGAAGAGAGTCCCGGCGAGATGTTTGGTAAGATCATGTCGATCCCCGACGAGCTGATGCCCACATGGCTGGAGCTGATCAGCGATCTGCCGGTCGATGAACTCGAGGCGACGCTCCGTCAGCTCGAGGCGGGGGAAGGGAACCCCAGCCATCACAAACGCGCGCTCGCACGGAACATCGTCGAGCAGTATCACCCCGCGGGTTCGGGCGGGCGTGCCGAGGCCCAGTTCGACAAGCTCTTCGTGCAGAAGGACGAGCCCGACGAGATTCCCGCGACGACCTTGCCCGCGACCGACGACGCTCAGTGGATCGTCGCCCTGATGGCCGACCACGGACTGGCCGCCAGCCGGGGCGAGGCGCGTCGCCTGGTCCAGCAGGGGGGGGTCAGCATCAATGGGGAGAAGGTGGCTGACATCGACCTCAACCTGGATGCGTCCGCCGGGCAGAGCTACCGATTCAAGGTCGGAAAGCGCAAGTTTCTCGACATCCTCTTCACCTAGTTTTGCGCAGGGGCGCGAACCGCCCCGGTCGACCTGTTCTAAACCTATCCAAATGAACGAGTTAATGTGCGGTTGTGCGGCGGGCCCGATCCCCGTCTTTCTTGCGTCCCGCTATTGACGGCCGCGTGGCCCATACATATATTTCCGGCCCGCTCGCTGGGGGGGTGCGCTTTGCGGCGCTAAACCGCAGGGAGCGTTTGAGATCGCGGGTTTGGACTTCTTCTTTCGATTTGACAGCCCCGGGACCTCTACTTATAGTAGCCAGTCCTCCCCGCGTCGATGCGGGAGTGGCTCGCCGCCTTCTGGCGGCAGTGGCGTGGTGAGTACTAGCGATTTTGGCTTCGGCTAAGCGCGTGGTACGGCTCTCGCCCGGCTCTTTGACAATCGAATAGCGCGTAAGACTCGTTAATTCTGAGAAGTGGGTTTCGTTGGGTCTGGCTTCTTGTGCCCAGACTTGGCGGACCACTTGTTATGTTTCTACAGAACTCACCGTTCTGTTTCATGAAATTCGTCGGGCGCTTTCAGTGCCCGCGAGAATTTCGACAACGGAGAGTTTGATCCTGGCTCAGAACGAACGTTGGCGGCGTGGATTAGGCATGCAAGTCGAACGAGAAAGCATCCTTCGGGATGTGAGTAGAGTGGCGAACGGGTGAGTAACGCGTGGGAAACCTACCTTTGAGCGGGGGATAACATCCCTAACGGGGTGCTAATACCGCATATTTCGCTGTGTCACCTGGCACATCGGGAAAGCGGGCCTCTACATGTAAGCTCGCACTCAAAGATGGTCCCGCGTCCCATTAGCTTGTTGGTGGGGTAATGGCCTACCAAGGCGACGATGGGTAGCCGGCCTGAGAGGGTGTCCGGCCACACTGGGACTGAGATACGGCCCAGACTCCTACGGGAGGCAGCAGTCGAGAAGCTTCGGCAATGGGCGAAAGCCTGACCGAGCGACGCCGCGTGAGCGATGAAGGCCCTTGTGGTTGTAAAGCTCTGTCAGGAGGGGATAAAGCACAGCGGTTAATACCCGCTATGTCTGAAGGTACCTCCAGAGGAAGCTCCGGCTAACTCCGTGCCAGCAGCCGCGGTAATACGGAGGGAGCAAACGTTGTTCGGATTTACTGGGTGTAAAGGGTGCGTAGGCGGCTACGTGTGTCGGAGGTGAAATCCAGCGGCTCAACCGTTGGACTGCCCCCGAAACTGCGTGGCTTGAGTCCGTGAGAGGTTGGTGGAATTCCTGGTGTAACGGTGAAATGTGCAGATATCAGGAAGAACACCCGTGGCGAAGGCGGCCAACTGGCACGGTACTGACGCTGAGGCACGAAAGCTAGGGTATCGAACGGGATTAGATACCCCGGTAGTCCTAGCCGTAAACGATGTCCACTAGGTGTCGGAGGTCCTACCCCTTCGGTGCCGCCGCTAACGCATTAAGTGGACCACCTGGGGAGTACGATCGCAAGGTTGAAACTCAAAGGAATTGACGGGGGCCCGCACAAGCGGTGGAGCATGTGGTTTAATTCGATGCAACGCGAAGAACCTTACCGGGGTTTGACATCCAGAGGACAGGTGTAGAGATACACTCTCCTTCGGGTCTCTGGACAGGTGCTGCATGGCTGTCGTCAGCTCGTGTCGTGAAATGTTGGGTTAAGTCCCGCAACGAGCGCAACCCTTGCCCTTAGTTGCCAGCACGTAATGGTGGGAACTCTAGGGGGACTGCCGGTGACAAACCGGAGGAAGGTGGGGACGACGTCAAGTCATCATGGCCCTTACATCCCGGGCTACACACGTGCTACAATGGCGTATACAATGGGCTGCGACCCCGCGAGGGTGAGCCAATCCCAAAAAGTGCGCCTCAGTTCGGATTGCAGTCTGCAACTCGACTGCATGAAGTCGGAATCGCTAGTAATCGCGGATCAGCATGCCGCGGTGAATCCGTTCCCGGGCCTTGTACACACCGCCCGTCAAGTCAACCGAATTGGTTGCACCCGAAGTCGTCGAGCTAACCCGTAAGGGGAGCAGGCGCCGAAGGTGTGGCTAGTAAGGGGGACTAAGTCGTAACAAGGTAGCCGTACCGGAAGGTGCGGCTGGATCACCTCCTTTCTAAGGAGCTAAGACGATCGGGCCGATTCTTCGGAATCGACTGAACGTCTAGGTGGGCATTTCTTCAGAATTCTTTGCCGGCAGCCGCCGGAACGAGCTTACGCGCTATTCGATCGTCTCTGGGCTGGGCCAGTCGGTCCGTGCGCCAGTGTGGGCCTATAGCTCAGCTGGTTAGAGCGCACGCCTGATAAGCGTGAGGTCGGTAGTTCAAATCTACCTAGGCCCACCACGACGATCTTTCTGGACTTTGGGGATATAGCTCAGCTGGGAGAGCGCCGGCTTTGCAAGCCGGAGGTCACGGGTTCGATCCCCGTTATCTCCACCAGTTTGACTGGCATCGCCAGATCTGTTCTTTGACAATCGCATATTCGGGTAAGAAAGAAGGCATGAGTCTCCACTTTTAGTCTTTTCGTGGAGACTCGTAAGCTAGGCACGATTCACCTTAGAATCTTGAATCAAATCAAGCTACTAAGGGCACTTGGTGGATGCCTTGGCGTCAGACGGCGATGAAGGACGTGGTAAGCTGCGATAAGCCTCGGGGAGTTGCAAACAAACTGTGATCCGGGGATTTCCGAATGGGGAAACCCACTACAGGTAAACCTGTAGTACTTCTAGCTGAATAAATAGGTTAGAAGAGCGCACGAGGGGAACTGAAACATCTAAGTACCCTCAGGAACGGAAAGTAATAACGACTTCCTTAGTAGCGGCGAGCGAACGGGAATCAGCCCAAACCGCATGCATGTCAAGCTAGTAGGCGTTGTGCATGCGGGGTTGTGGGGCTTCACTGGACGGGTCTACTAACCCGTCGAGGAGTCAAAAATCTGTGTGTTAAGGGAAGCTTCTGGAAAGAAGCACCATAGACGGTGACAGTCCGGTACCTGAAAACATACAGACTCCTTGAGTGTTGTACCCAAGTACCGCGGGACACGAGAAATCCTGTGGGAATCTGGGAGGACCATCTCCTAAGGCTAAGTACGTTGCTGACGACCGATAGTGAACCAGTACCGTGAGGGAAAGGTGAAAAGTACCCCGGGAGGGGAGTGAAATAGTACCTGAAACCAGGTGCCTACAAGCAGTTGGAGGGAGCAAGTCTCCTGACAGCGTGCCTTTTGCATAATGAGCCGGCGAGTTACTCGTCTGCAGCAAGGTTAAGCATCACAGATGCGTAGCCGAAGGGAAACCGAGTCTGAATAGGGCGTACAGTTGCAGGCGGTAGACCCGAAACCAGGTGATCTAGCCATGGCCAGGTCGAAGCGCATGTAACAGTGCGTGAAAGTCCGAACCAGGGAGCGCTGAAAAGCTCTTGGATGAGCTGTGGTTAGGGGTGAAAGACCAATCAAACCTGGAGATAGCTGGTTCTCCCCGAAATAGCTTTAGGGCTAGCGTCACGTATGTTTGCCGGGGGTAGAGCACTGGATGGGTTAGGGGCCCCAAAAGGTTTACCGACCCCAACCAAACTCCGAATACCGGACAAATACAGCGTGGCAGTCAGGCCGTGGGGGATAAGCTCCGCGGCCGAGAGGGAAACAACCCAGACCGTCAGCTAAGGTCCCTAAGTACGGGCTAAGTGAAGAAGGATGTCGAGTTGCACAGACAGCTAGGATGTTGGCTTAGAAGCAGCCATCATTTAAAGAAAGCGTAACAGCTCACTAGTTAAGTGGCTCGGCGCCGAAAATGATCGGGACTAAAGTCCGTCACCGAAGCTGCGGAACCGTGCTTGCACGGTTGGTAGGGGAGCATTCCGTCAGGGTTGAAGCCATCTCGGCGAGAGGTGGTGGACCGATCGGAAGAGATCATGCCGGCATGAGTAGCGATAAGACAGGCGAGAAACCTGTCCACCGAAAGCCCAAGGTTTCCTGAGGAAGGCTAATCCGCTCAGGGTAAGTCGGTCCCTAAGCCGAGGTCGAAAGGCGTAGGCGATGGGAATCCGGTTAAGATTCCGGAACCAGGTCAAGTTCGTTTTAACGATGGGGTGACGCAGAAGTGTAGATCCAGCCCACCGATGGATGTGTGGGTTCAAGCATGTAGGATAAGACCGTAGGCAAATCCGCGGTCCCAGATCCGAGATGCGATGACGAGAAGCTTGCTTCGCAAAGTGGATTCAATCAGGCTGCCAAGAAAAACCTCTAAGTAGAGTTTGACGTGACCGTACCGTAAACCGACACAGGTAGGCGAGGAGAGGATCCTAAGGTGCTCGAGAGAACCGTGGCAAAGGAACTCGGCAAAATGGCCCCGTAACTTCGGGAGAAGGGGCGCCACCTGTACTGGAACCACCAAGCGTGGGGAAGGGGAAGTGGCCGCAGTGAAAAGGCCTGAGCGACTGTTTACCAAAAACACAGGACTCTGCTAAGTCGTAAGACGATGTATAGGGTCTGACACCTGCCCGGTGCTGGGATGTTAAGAGGAGGGGTTAGGCTTCGGTCGAAGCTCTGAATTGAAGCACCAGTAAACGGCGGCCGTAACTATAACGGTCCTAAGGTAGCGAAATTCCTTGTCGGGTAAGTTCCGACCTGCACGAATGGTGTAACGACTTAGGCGCTGTCTCTGCCATGGACTCGGCGAAATTGTAGTAGCGGTGAAGATGCCGCTTACCCGCGACAGGACGGAAAGACCCCGTGGACCTTTACTGCAGCTTCGTATTGGGTTTTGGTAATGCATGTGTAGGATAGGTGGGAGGCTTTGAAGCGGGCACGCCAGTGCTCGTGGAGCCAACCTTGAAATACCACCCTTGTGTTGCTGGGATTCTAACCCGATTCCGTGAAACCGGGTCGGGGACAATGCGTGGTGGGCAGTTTGACTGGGGCGGTCGCCTCCCAAATAGTAACGGAGGCGCGCAATGGTTCCCTCAGCGTGGATGGCAATCACGCGTCGAGTGCAAAGGCATAAGGGAGCTTGACTGTGAGACATACAGGTCGAGCAGGTGCGAAAGCAGGTCTTAGTGATCCGGCGACTCCGCATGGAAGGGTCGTTGCTCAACGGATAAAAGGTACCCCGGGGATAACAGGCTTATCTCCCCCAAGAGTCCACATCGACGGGGAGGTTTGGCACCTCGATGTCGGCTCATCGCATCCTGGGGCTGGAGAAGGTCCCAAGGGTTTGGCTGTTCGCCAATTAAAGCGGTACGCGAGCTGGGTTCAGAACGTCGTGAGACAGTTCGGTCCCTATCCGTCGCGGGCGTAGGAGATTTGAGGGAAGCTGCCCCTAGTACGAGAGGACCGGGGTGGACAGGCCGCTAGTGTACCAGTTGTCACGCCAGTGGCACCGCTGGGTAGCTATGCCTGGCAGGGATAAGCGCTGAAAGCATATAAGCGCGAAGCCCCTCCCAAGATAAGATCTCCCGGACATTAGTCCCTAAAGACCCCTGGAAGACTACCAGGTTGATAGGCCACAGGTGTAAGCGCAGTAATGTGTTCAGCCGAGTGGTACTAATCGGTCGTGCGGCTTGATTTATATTCTCTCTATCCTCCGTGGCTTCGGCTGCGGGGGGTAGTGAGTGAGTTGATTCCGTTCCTGGTGAATCGCGCCTCTTACCCGATATGCGGTTGTCAGAGACTTGCTCTGGCACAGCGCGGTGGTTCATCCACCTTCGATGTCAGACTGGATTTGCCGGTGGCGATAGCGTAGGGGAGACACCCGTTCCCATTCCGAACACGGAAGTTAAGCCCTACAGCGCCGATGGTACTGCAGAGGTGACTCTGTGGGAGAGTAGGACGCTGCCGGCATGAGATTGAGAGAAGCCCGCTCCCCATTGGGGGGCGGGTTTTTCTATTGCACTCGACAGGCCGCGGGCTCTGGACCCGGATGCCAAGGTTCATGCTCAGTGGGCCTGCTCCATGAGTCGGTCGACCTTATCCCGCACGTCATCCTGCATGGGAATGGGCCGCATCGTCTTCAGGTCGACGAAGACCTTCGTGATCGTCCCCGCTGCAAGGATGGTTCGCGGCTCTGGGTCGATCGGTCGCGTGATCTCGAATCGCCATGTCCAGCTGCGTTCACTCCGCTTGAGGATCTGAGCGCTGATCTCGATGCTGTCCCCATGTCGCATGGGGCCCCTGAACTCGCTCTCGCAGTGCACGATGGGTGCGCCGACCCCCCGCTTCTCGAAGAAATCCTGGAAGGGGATCTTCAGGACCTCGTGGAAGAAATCCTCGTAGGCCATGTGGAAGTAATGGAACACGCGCGGGTAATAGACCAGGCCGGCGTGGTCGGTGTGGCCGAAGGGCACGCGCATGCGAAATCTGTGGATCATGATCGGCCTCCCCTGACGAGATGAGGACAGTCTCAGTCGGACCGCAGAATTGGACAAGCGAAGAGCTTCCCTCCGCGACCCAAACACGCTATGTTCTTACAGGATCTGCCGTTGGCCCCCCCGTGGAACCGCGCTCGATGAAACAATCCGTGCTGCCTTCTTGGCCTGGGCGAACGCCCCGGAATTGTCTCGCGCTTGGCGTCGCCACCGCCGCCCTCATCATCGCGCTCGCTCCGGCCCCAACTCAGGCCGCGCCCAAGCACTTCCTGCCCGGTGTGGATGCGGAGGTCCTCACGGGCCGCATCTACGTGCGCGTGAGCGCCGAGGCCGGAGCCGAGCTTGCCCAGAAGAGCGGCGGACTCCAGATCGCCGGGATCCCGGTCGAACCGCTGCTCGACGAACTCTCCCTCGGCAAGTTGCATAGGCACAAGACCGTGGCGGGCAAGGACAGGCGCGAAGCCATCGAGCGCCTGGAACGTTGGCTCGTCGCCCGTCCGCTCGATCGAGGCGAATGGGAAAACGCCTGGGTCCGGCTGCGGGCGAGCGCGTCGGTGGAGCGGGTCGAACCCGCGTACATCCACCGCATCACCGCGGTGCCCGATGACCCTCTCCTCGGCGTCCAGGCCCACCTTCAGCTCCTCGATGCGTTTGCCGCCTACGACCTGGTGAAGGGCGAGCAGGGCGAGGTCGTCCTGGGCATCGTCGATGGCGGGAGCGAATGGGATCACGAAGATCTCGCGGCCAACGTCTACCGCCGTGCGGGCGAGATTCCCGACAACGGGATCGACGACGATACGAACGGTTTCGTCGATGATGTGCTCGGCTGGGATTTTCCGGCGGGCGATGGTGATCCCACGGCCTCGGTCAACACGCCGAGCAACGCCATCCACGGCACGCACATCGCGGGCATCGTCGCGGGCGTGAGCGACAACGGAGTGGGCCTGGCGGGCCTGAGCTGGAACGCGAAGGTGCTCCTGGTCAACGCCGGCGCGGAGGATCCAGAGGACGACCATTTCATCCTCCATGGCTACGAAGGCCTGATGTATGCCGCCCTCAATGGGGCGCGGATCATCAATGCCAGCTGGGGCAGGAGTAGCGGCCGCTGGTCCGACTTCGAATTCGATGTCGTCAGCGCCATCGACGCCCTGGATGTCCTCGTCATCGCGGCGGCAGGAAACGGCGTCGAATTTCAGCCGTTCTACCCAGCCTACTATCCCAGCGTCCTGTCGGTCACGAGAGTCGGGCTGGATTGGAAACATCCATGGTCGGCCAATCACGACGACTGGATCGAGATCTCTGCGCCGGGCAGCATCTGGAGTACGGCGGCCAACGGAAAATACCAGGTGCTGATCGGCACGAGCCAGTCGGCTGCCGCCGTCACCGGCGTGGGCGCGCTCGTCCTCACGCAACATCCGGAGTACACCGCGTCGCAGCTGCGCGAGCATCTTCGCTGGACCGCGCGGGATTTATCCGCGCTGAACCCGGAATACGACGGGCTCATCGGCAGCGGCAGCGTCGATCCCGTCGCGGCTTTGACTGCCCAACCCTCCGCGCTGCGAATCACGGATTTTTCCACCAGCCCCCTGGCCGGGGCGGGCAGCGGCGCGATCGAAGTGCGGTTCCAACTCCACAACGAGATCCTCCCAACCTCATCCGCCGTGATTCACCTGGAGAGCGATCATCCCGACATCGTGCTGCAGCACACGCTCCTGCAGACAGGATCGCTGGCCGCAGGGCAGACCCTGGACGTGCGCCGAGGGCTGAGTTTTTCCATCGCCGAAGGGGCGCCCTACGGTGAGATCGCCGTCCTGGTTCTGCGCATCGACAACGGCGAGCGGAAACTCACGCAGGCATTCTACGTGGAACCGCGCCCCCTCCACATGAACCTCGAGAGTCCCGTCCTGCGGATGACCCAGACGGCGAATGGCAGGCTCGGCTATACGCAGCCACTGCGACCGCGCGATCAGGGTGGCGTCGGACTGCGCCGCGCCAAGGGGCCGAGTCGCATCCAGACCGGGTCGCTCCTCGTCGCCGTTGGCTCCGACTATGTGGCGGACGCTCTCCTCGAACTCAGCACCCCGTCGAATCTCCGTGATTTCCGACCGACGGCCGAGGCCGCGCTCTTCTCCCTCGAAGGCGGTGTCAGCGCGCGCAGCGTCCATTCGAGATACGAAGACTCGGGATCCTCGAGTCCGCGGGGCCTGCAGATCTCGCAGAGTTCCTGGGCATTCGACGATCCCGCCCGCGCCGATTTCCTGCTTTCCCGCTACACGGTCAGCAGCGCGAGCAGGGACCTCGAGGCCGTCCGGATTGGCGTGCTCTGCGACACGGAACTCAACACTCTGGGATTCGAGGAAGCCGACGAGATCCGCTATCTCCCGCAGCATCAGCTGCTCATCGCCAGCGGAAACGGGCCCGAGAAGCTCGGCATCGGGATCGTCGAGGCTCCAGGGTCGCCGGGCTGGAATTGGCTCCACGATCTGCGGCCGGAGTCGTCCGCCGAGAGGACCTATCTGTATGACCCTGGCGATTTCGAGCACACGCCCTCCGATGCGGATCTCGTCGGATTGTTGAGCGTGTCGGCCGGCGCCGAGGCGAGCCAGATCGGCCGCGTCGCCGCCGTCCTCTCTGCGGGTCCCTTCGATCTGGCCCTGGGAGAGCAGCGCGCTTTCGTCATCGCCTATGCTCTGGCCGACAGCGAGCTGGAGCTCATCGACGCGATGAGGCGGGCCCGGGAGGCCTACGCCTTCATGGAGGAGGGGTTTTCGGCGGAGGAGCCGCGGCAGCTGCGCCTCCTGGGCGCGGTGCCCAATCCCTTCAATCCGTCCACGGAGATTCGCTTCGCCTTGCCGCGCGAAGGCCCTGTAGAACTGGACATCTACGACCTGAGGGGGCAGCTTGTGCTGCGGCTCCACCGCGGTAGTCTGGGCCCCGGCTATCACCGGATCCCGTGGAAGGGGGTCGATGAGCGCGGGCGCTCCGTGGCGAGCGGCGTCTACTTCGTCTCTCTGCGCAGCTCGCAGGAGAGCGACAGTCAGCGTCTTACCCTGATCCGTTGAGGCCCCCGTGGACCCTTCCTCGCGCCTCCCGCCGACCCCACCGCACGCTCGGGAGCTCCAGTCGAAGCAACGCCGGCAGGGAGGCTCGGGCAGGCGTGCGGCGCTGGGCGTGGTCCTCGTCATCGGCGTCGTGCTGGGCCTCACAGTACTTGGGCTCGTCGCCGTGTTCTGGATCGGCACGAGTTCCAACGTCCATGTCCCCGAGGGCAGCTGGCTCGAAGTGGAATTGGCCGGGCCCCTTCCCGAGGAGCAGTCGAGTGACGAAGGCCTGCGCGCCGCATTTCACGCCAGGGAGCTGAGCGCCCAGAATCTCTTTCACGCCTTGCGCCGCGCGACGGTGGACACTCGGATCCGGGGCATCCTCCTGCGGCCTGATTTCTTCGGCGGAAGCTGGTCGCAGGCGGAGGAGATTCGTCTCGCCCTCGCCGATTTCCGCGCCGCCGGCAAGGAGGTCCGGGCCCAACTCGAGCTTCCCACGCCCATCAGCTACTATCTCGCGACGGCGGCCGATCGCATCGCGCTCGCGCCCGAAGGGCAGCTGCGCATACCGGGGCTGCAGACACGGCTCATCTTCCTTCGCGACGGCCTCGATCGCATCGGCGTGCGCGCGGACTTCGTCGCGGTCGGCGACTACAAGTCCGCCCCGGAGCTCTTCGAACGTCGCGAGCCGTCGGAACCGGCGCGCCGCCAGGCCGCCGACTACCTGGATGACGTCTTCGAGCTCTGGATTCAGGGAATTTCCGATCACCGCGGCCTGACGCCGGATCGCGTGCTACAACTCGTCGACCGCGCGGAACTCGAGTCGGAGGAAGCCCTCGAGGAGGGACTGGTCGACGAGATCGCCACGCCCACCGAGACGCTGCGCAACATCGGTGGGGGCGTCGAACCCTTCCTCGTCGACGCGAGCGAGTACGCCATCGACGCGCGGGCACGAGCGCTTCGTGGTCAAGTCCAGCTTGCAGTGATCTATGCGACGGGGACCATCGTGCCCGGGCGCAGCGGCGAAAGTAGCTGGGGCGAGCGCTACCTCGGCAGCGACAGCCTGATCGATCGCCTGCGCCAGGCGCGCGAGGACGATCGCATTGCCGCCGTCGTCCTGCGCATCGATTCTCCGGGCGGGGCCGTGAGCGCTTCCGACCTGATCTATCGTGCGATGGAGGAGTTGCGCGCGGAAAAACCCCTCGTCGTGTCGATGGGATCTCTCGCGGCGAGCGGCGGTTATTACATCGCGATGTCTGCGGATCGCATCGTCAGCACGCCCACGACCCTCACCGGCTCGATCGGCGTCTACCTGGGTAAGATGGAGATGAGTGGGCTCTATGAGAAGCTCGGCATCGGCCACGAACTCCTGCAGCGTGGCGAGCACGCGAGTCTGTACAGCGAGTTGCGGCCGTTCAACGAGAGTCAACGGAGCATGCTCGAAGAGCGACTGCAGAGATTCTACAGCCGCTTCGTCAGCAGGGTCGCCGAGGGTCGATCGATGGAAGTGGAGGCGGTCACCGAAGTGGCAGGCGGCCGCGTGTGGTCCGGCCGTCGCGCCGTGGAGCTCGGCCTTGCCGATGAGGTCGGTGGTCTGGGCGTCGCCATCCAGCGGGCTGCCGAACTTGCGGGGGTCGGCGGCTCCAAGACCATTGGGCTCCGTCATTTTCAGCCCGAGCCTTCCTTCGTCCAGCGTCTTCTGGCCGGGATCTTCGAGCTGCAGTCGGACTTGCAGCTCTCGGGCGTCGAACCGTCTTTGGGGAGGATCGCCGGCCTCGGCGGGGGCTGGGCCAGTTGGTGGGTGACCATGGACGGCCGCCCGCAATTCCATCTACCTTTGCGCATCCTCGTCGAATGACGCGGCAACCGGGGAACCCATGGGTCAGCAGCTAGACATCGCCGGACGCAGCTTCCAGAGCAGGCTCTTCTTGGG
>Ga0214472_10003637_pt1 | contig 16307 bp, 10 predicted proteins | sample RVTome_6_FD_207662 | JGI IMG/M metagenome (GOLD analysis project Ga0214472, IMG submission 207662) | Soil microbial communities from uranium-contaminated site in the Upper Colorado River Basin, Wyoming, United States - RVT140D175 | ecosystem: Environmental > Terrestrial > Soil > Contaminated >... | reverse complement strand
CGGCGGAACGGCAAGACGGCTCTGGCGGCGGACGGACAGGTGACCCTGGGCGACACGGTCGTCAAACATGGCGCTAAGAAGTTGAGGCGTCTTGCGAACGGGGAGGTGGTCGCCGGCTTCGCGGGCACTACCGCTGACGCTCAGGCGCTCTTCACGAAGTTCGAGGGCAAGCTTCAAGAGTTTCGCGGCAACCTGGAACGGGCTGCGGTCGAGCTGGCCAAGGACTGGCGCATGGATCGGGCGTTGCGGCGTTTGGATGCGCTACTCATCGTCGCCGATGCGGGGCACGTTTTCCTGCTCTCGGGAAACGGAGACCTCATCGAGCCAGACGACGGGATCATCGCCATCGGATCGGGAGGTCCCTATGCGCTTGCCGCCGCACGAGCGCTGGTGGCCAACACGAAGCTGAGCGCCGCCGAGGTTGCCGAGCGCGCCATGCAGATTGCCGCGGGCATTTGCGTGTACACGAACTCGCAAATCACGCTCGAAGAGGTCTAGCAGGGTGCCGAAGAATACGTCAGCACCCCGCGCGAGTGAGCGAGCACTCTAGAGGAAGCACCACCATGGTCTTTTTTCTCCCCGAAACCGCCGGCGGCCAATCTCTGGATCAGCTGACACCACGACAGATTGTGGAAGAGCTGGACAAGTACGTGATCGGTCAGCATGACGCCAAGCGTGCCGTCGCCATTGCGCTACGCAATCGAATGAGACGACTGAAGCTCCCGCCCGAGATGGCCGATGAGGTGGCGCCGAAGAACATCATTATGATCGGGCCGACGGGAGTGGGAAAGACCGAGATCGCGCGCCGTCTGGCTAAACTCTCCGGCTCACCCTTCACGAAGGTCGAGGCATCCAAGTTCACCGAAGTCGGCTATGTCGGCCGCGACGTCGAGTCGATGGTGCGCGACTTGGTCGAGATCGCCGTGGACATGGTCCGGGAGGAAAAGATCTACGAAGTACAGGACAAGGCGGAGGAAAACGCCGAGGAGCGCCTTCTGGATCTCCTCCTTCCGCCGCTCAAGCCGGTCTATCGCCCCGAGCCCGGCTTCGCATCTCAGGCGTCGCCCGAGACGACTCCAGAGCAGACGGAGCAGACCGATTTTCAGTCCACGCGAGCCAAGCTGCGAAAACAGCTGCGCGACGGGAAGCTGGACAATCGAACCGTCGAGCTGGAGGTGCGCGAGCGCGCCTTCCCATCATTTGAGATCATCACCAGCGGTGGCGTCGAGGAGATGGACATCAATATCAAGGACATGCTCCCCGGGCTCTTCGGCGGCAAGACGCGAAAGCGTAAGTTGAAGGTGCCCGAGGCTCTCGAGTACCTGATTCAAGAGGAGGAGCAGAAGCTCGTGGACATGGATCAGGTCAGTCGGTTGGCGGTCGAGAGAACGGAGCAGGCGGGGATCATCTTCGTGGACGAGTTGGACAAGATAGCGGGGAGGGAATCCGGACACGGTCCAGACGTCTCGCGGGAGGGAGTCCAACGCGATCTCCTGCCGATCGTCGAGGGCACGTCGGTTTCGACCAAGTACGGGATGGTCCGAACCGACCACCTGTTGTTCATCGCCGCGGGCGCGTTTCACGTATCGAAGCCGTCCGATCTGATCCCCGAGCTGCAGGGGCGTTTTCCCATCCGGGTCGAGCTTCAGTCCTTGAACGAGGAAGACTTCGTTCGGATTCTCACGGAACCGAAGAACGCCCTGCTCAAGCAGTACCGGGCGCTCTTGGCCACGGAGGGAATCGATCTGGAGTTCACCGAGGACGCAATCGACTCCGTCGCTTCGTACTCGATGAGAGTCAATGAAGCCACCGAGAACATTGGCGCGCGCCGTCTGCACACGATCATGGAGAAGGTTCTCGACGAGATTTCCTTCGAGGCGCCGGATCTGGCTCAGAAGAAATGGGTCATCGACGCCGGGTACGTCGGGCGCATGCTCGATGCGATCGCCAAGGACGACGACCTGTCCCGCTACATTTTGTGACGGCTGTGACGGCGGTGAAGGCTTCGACGGCGTGAGAAGGCGGCTGGCACTAGCCATTCTGCTGGCGATGGGGGCCGCCGGTTGCGGAAAGCGCGGCGACCCACTGCCACCCCTTCAGCGGATCCCCACCCCGGTCAACAGGCCTCGCGTCTCTCAGCAAGGGCAAGAGATCGTGGTCGCATGGGAGACGCCGACTGGAACCGTGGATGGCGGTGCGCTCGAGCTCCGTGAAGCGGAAGTCCTGCGGCGGGTCGTCGACCCGACTCCTCCGCCCGCGCCAACGCCACCGTCCCAGCCTAGCGAGACGGGGGCATCGGGTGAGGTCGCGAGCCCACCTCCGGCGGGAAGCGAGCCACCGCCGGAGACGGTTGTGCCCGAAGAGGTCCCTTCGGATGTACCCGTTGAAGAAGAAGGGCAAACTCCAGTCGCGACGGGGGCGATCCTGGCGTCCGCTGCCGGCGCCGCTTCCAGACAAGCGAGCTTCGCGAGTGAGGCGAAGGTCATTGCCCGCATCGAGACCATCGAGCCGGGAGAGCGCTTGGAGTACCGGGACGCCTGGAATCCGGAGTGGCAAGGAATGCGCCTCGAATACGCAGTGCGGCACGTCAATAGCCGAGGGAGGGTGAGCGAGAACTCCGAGGGAAGCTCGATCGAGCCGCTCCCTCCGGTCCCGGCGCCTTCGGGATTGGAAGCGGTCGCCGACAACGGTCTCGTCCGACTCGCCTGGAGTGGCGAGCCCGATGGCGGCCCCGAGCCGGGCGCCGAGGCCGAGCCTCAGACTAGTGATACGTTCGACTTCGGATTCAACGTGTATCGAAGACGAAAGAGCGCGGCCTCCTACCCGGAAGCGGCACTGAACCATCGCCTCCTCGAAACGGCGCGCTTCGAGGACCGAGACGTCGAGTTCCGGCGGGAGTGGTGCTACACGGTTCGTCGCGTCGCCGTGCGTCGGGAGCCGGCACCCAGTGAGCTCGCAGCGCAGCCTGCCGCGGGGGCGGTCGCCGCATCTCAAGATGTACCGGCTGTACGAGCGCCCGAAGCCGCCGATCCGAGTGCGGTTCCATCACCCGGGATCGGCGGGGCTTCCGCCGCGACCACCCGTCAAGGGGGGGACCGGCAGCCGCAGGCTCCGGAACGACCGGCGGTGATCGAGAGCGCGGGCTCGCCGGAAGTCTGCCTGACCCCCATCGACACGTTTGCGCCCGAGGCTCCAGAGGGCGTGGTGGCGCTCGGCGTCACCGGAGGCATCTTGCTCTCGTGGAGCCCCTCGGCGACAAGCGACCTGGCCGGCTACCGTGTCTATCGCGCGGAGCGGGAGGCAGGCCCTTTCGAGCCGCTTACCAAAGAGCTCGTCGATGTACCCAGTTACAGCGACCAGGAGCTCGCGCCGGGGAAGACCTACTTTTACGCGGTGAGCGCGGTGGATGGAGCGGAGCCCGCGAACGAGAGCGCTCGAAGCGCGGTGGTCTCCGCCGAGGTGCCCGAATGATGAAGGTCCGGGTTCTTAGCGGGTATAATGAGGCACCCGACGTCCCAAGGTGGCCGACCGGGCCCGACCTGAGAGGAGGCGTGCGATGAAGATCTTCTTAGACACGGCGAACGTAGAGGAGATTCGTGCCGCCGCCGACCTGGGTCTTCTCGACGGCGTCACCACGAACCCGACGCTCCTGTCCAAGGAGTCAGCGCCCTACCGGAAAGTCCTCGAGCAAATCTGCGCGATCGTTCCGGGGCCGGTCTCGGCGGAGGTCGTCTCCAACGAACATCACGGGATGGTGCGGGAAGGGAAGGAGCTGGCCGCGATTGCGAACAATATCGTGGTCAAGTGCCCCTTGACCCCCGAAGGGTTGAAGGCGGTTCGGCGCCTCAAAGAGGAGAGCATCCGCACGAACGTCACGCTCTGCTTTTCGGTGCCGCAGGCTATTTTTGCAGCTAAGGCGGGCGCCTACATCGTGAGCCCCTTCGTGGGGCGTCTCGACGACATTGGGACCGACGGGATGTCCCTCATTCGAGACATCGTCCAGGTATTCCGCAACTACGCGTTCGACACCCAGGTTCTCGTCGCCAGCATCCGCAACCCGCTTCATGTGATCGAGGCCGCTCGGGTGGCCGCGCACATTGCCACCATGCCTGCGAGCATCTTTCAATCCCTCTTCAAGCACCCGCTCACCGACATCGGTATCGAGCGTTTCCTAAAAGACTGGGAAAAGGCCCAGAAGTAAGTCATGCCTTCCGGCGATCGGCTGGACGAGCTCAAGGAAAGAAATCGTCGGGCGATCGAAGCCGGGGGTGAGGAACGCGTCGAGCGCCAGCACGCCGCCGGCAAGCTGACCGCCCGGGAACGCGTGGAAGCCCTGGTCGATCCGGGAAGCTTCGAGGAGCTCGATCGACTGGTGACCCACCGGGCGCGCGACTTCGGCATGGACGGAAACCGCATCCCGGGCGACGGCGTGATCACCGGTTACGGACGTATCGAGGATCGCACGGTCTATCTCTTCGCCCAGGACTTCACGGTGTTTGGGGGCTCGTTGTCGGAGGCCTACGCGGAGAAGATTTGCAAGGTCATGGATCTCGCCGTCAAGACCGGGGCGCCGATCTTGGGGCTGAACGATTCAGGCGGGGCCCGAATCCAGGAAGGCGTCGTGTCACTCGCCGGCTATGCGGAGATCTTTCTCAGGAACACCCTCGCCTCCGGAGTCGTCCCGCAGATCTCGGCCATCATGGGCCCCTGTGCGGGCGGTGCGGTCTACTCGCCGGCCATTACGGATTTCACGTTCATGGTGCGCGACACGAGCTACATGTTCGTCACGGGACCGGACGTCATCAAAACCGTGACGCATGAACAGGTCAGCATGGAAAAGCTGGGTGGGGCGGCGACCCACAACGAGGTTTCCGGCGTGGCTCACGTCATGGCCGAAGACGACCGGCACTGTCTACAGCTGATGAGACGGCTCCTCTCCTTCCTTCCGAGCAACAACGTGGACGAGGCGCCGCTCGCAGAGAGCACCGACCCCGTGGATCGTGAGGATGACGCACTCGATCGTCTGGTTCCCGAGGAGCCGGATCGTCCCTACGACATGAAGGAGCTCATCCGTTCGGTCGTCGACGACGGTGAACTGTTCGAGATCCATGAGCACTTCGCGCAGAACATGGTAGTCGGCTTTGCTCGTCTGGGGGGTCGCCCGGTCGGGATCGTGGCGAACCAACCCTCGGTGCTGGCGGGGGTCCTCGATATCAACGCCTCGGTCAAGGGCGCACGATTCGTCCGGTTTTGTGATGCCTTCAATCTACCTCTGGTCACGTTCGAAGACGTCCCGGGTTTCCTGCCCGGCACGGACCAGGAATGGGGCGGGATCATCCGTCACGGCGCCAAGTTGTTGTTCGCCTTTGCCGAGGCGACCGTGCCCAAGTTGACAGTGGTCACGCGTAAGGCGTACGGCGGGGCCTACTGCGTCATGGCCAGCAAGCAGATTCGGACCGACATCAACTACGCGTTTCCCACCGCCGAGATTGCGGTGATGGGACCGGAGGGGGCGGTGAGCATCCTTTATCGAAAGGAGCTGGCGGCGTCTGCCGATCCCGACGCTCTCCGTAAGGAGAAGGTCGCCGAGTTCAGGGCCAAGTTGGCCAATCCCTATGTGGCCGCCGAGAGGGGCTATGTCGACGAGGTGATCGAGCCGCGCAAGACTCGCAGGAAGCTCGTCACGGCTCTTCGGGCACTTGCGAACAAACGGGACCGAAACCCACCCAAGAAACACGGTAATATTCCGCTTTAGTCTCCCGAGCCTGTCCCGGCAGAAGAGGGCGCAGATGTTTCGCAAGCTCCTTGTCGCCAATCGAGGCGAGATCGCGGTGCGGATCGCGCGAACCTGTCGCGATCTCGGCATCCCCACGGTGGCTGTCTATTCCGACGCCGACCGCGCGAGCCTCCATGTGCGCTACGCCGACGAGGTCCGCCGTATCGGGCCCGCTCCCTCCAGCGAGAGTTATCTCAACATGGATGCGTTGCTCGAAGCGGCGCGCGACACGGGTGCGGACTCCGTCCACCCGGGGTACGGATTCTTGGCGGAGAACGCCCAGTTCGCGAGGCGTTGCCGGGAGGCCGGGTTGGTTTTCGTCGGGCCGCCGCCGGACGCCGTCGCTCTCATGGGCGACAAGGCCGCCGCGCGGCGCGTGGCTCGTGAAGCGGGAGTGCCGATCGTTCCCGGAACCGAAGCCCTGCCCGACGACCGCGAAGCCATCAAGGAGGCGAATCGGATCGGATTCCCTCTGCTGGTGAAGGCCGTCTCCGGAGGAGGCGGAAAGGGAATGCGAACCGTGATCTCTCCGGCCGAGCTCCCGACCGCTCTTCGTCAAGCGCGTTCGGAGGCGAGCTCGAGTTTCGGGGATGGCGCGATCTACCTCGAACGGTACCTCGAGCGTCCGCGGCACATCGAGTTCCAGATCCTGGCAGACGAGCGGGGCGCGATCTTCCACTTGCTCGAGCGCGAGTGCTCGATTCAGAGAAGACACCAGAAGCTGATCGAGGAATGTCCCTCGCCGCGGGTAGATGCCGACCTTCGCAGTCGCATGGGAGAAGCGGCCATCTCCATCGCGCGCGCCTCGGGTTACCGGAACGCCGGGACCGTCGAGTTCCTCCTGGACCAAGGAGGCAACTACTACTTTTTGGAAATGAACGCTCGCCTGCAGGTAGAGCATCCGGTAACCGAGATGGTGCTCGGCCTGGACCTCGTCGAGCAACAGCTCCGGATCGCGGCCGGTGAGCCGCTCGCTCTTTCGCAGGACGAGATTCGACCCCGCGGGTGGGCCATCGAGTTCCGAATCACGGCGGAAGACCCCTATCGCGATTTTCTCCCCTGCCCCGGAAGAATCGAGTTTCTTCGCCCGGCGGGAGGACTGGGGATTCGCGAGGATAGCGGCGTCGCTGCGGGTATGGAGGTCTCGGCGCACTACGATCCGCTCATCTCCAAGCTCATCGTATGGGGCGAAGACCGCGCCTCGTGTCTCGCCCGCGCCGAGCGCGCTTTGCGCGAATACCGGGTGGAAGGCATCACGACTACGCTCTCCTTCTTTCGGCGGGTGCTTCACGATCCACGGTTCCGTGCCGGTGACATCGACGTAGGTTACATCGACAGGATCTGGAAGGTCTTGGCTGCCGATTCGCAGGAGGTTTCTCCGAAGAACGAGCGAGACCGGGTGGCACTCATCGCCGCGGCGCTCGCGGCCTACCAGGCGGAGACGAAATCACGAACGCGGGTCGTCTCGTCGCGTGAACGCTCGGCCTGGGCTCAAAGGGGCATCTCGGAACAGCATGGAAGCCGGTTATGAGGAAGATGACGCTCGTCTCGGGAGGTACGCCCATTCCCGTGGAGGTCGGTGAAGAGGACGGCAAGCTCTGGGTCCGACTCTCTGGGGAGCGGCCAGTGTTCGATCTTGTTGGAGAGGCGCGAGGGGAGGGCGGGAGACTTTGGTCCATCGTTCTCGGCGGTCGCCAGTATGAAGTCCAGGTGAGTCTGGACGACGGGCACATCGTCGTGGATGTGGAGGGGACAAGGTATTCGTTCGAGCGTCACGAAACGTCTGAGGCGCGTGCCGTCGGCCGCCGGCATGGAGGAAGCGCCGACGTGGTCGCGCCCATGCCGGGTAAGGTCGTGAAGGTGCTGGCCTTTCCCGGGGAGTGGGTCGAGGCGAATCAAGGCATCCTCTTGTTCGAGGCCATGAAGATGCAGAACGAGATTCGAAGCCCCATGGCGGGGAAGTTGGTCGCCATCGCGGTTCGGGAAGGACAGGCGGTCGAGTCTCGCGAGCGGCTGTTCACCGTCAGAGAGGGTGTAGGTTCAGAATGAGGCCAACGACCCTCCAGAGCCTATCTCTCGGGGTCCGGTGACGTTACAATAGACGGGAGCCCTCAAAGGATACCCGAGATGGGGACTGCGACTCGTTCGGCGAACCATCGACGTGGGTATTAGGTAGATTGACCGCAACTAGTAAACGCCTCCTACGTCGTGCCACTCGCCTCCTGGGCTGGGCGATCGGTGTCGCTGCTTCCCTGGCGGCCGTAACTCTCCTTGGACTAGCCGGTTTCGTCCTTTTTTTCGACTACCCGGATTATCTCCGCGGCTGGATGGAGGAAGAGGCCGCGCGGATCCTGGAGACGCCGGTCACCATCCAAAGTATTTCGGTCGATTTACCTAATTACGCCTTTGCGATCCGGGGCGTGCGGGTCGAGCCGCGTGCCGAGGGCCCAGCTCCTGTAACCATCGATTCCGTACGCGGCGAGCTTAGCCTGACCGGTGTCTTCGACCGACTCCTCCACTTGAGATCGCTTCATGTGGAAGGGCTCTCCCTCCGCGTGGACGACTACGGAGGGGGCCGGATCGAGCTGCCGGGACGCTGGGGAAGCCGCGATGGGGCCGTCAACACCGAGAGGGCCGGTCCGCAGTTTGGCTTCCTGGCGGACATCATCCGATTCGACGATGCGACCTTCGTTTACGACAACCACAACATCCCCTGGAGTTTGGAAGCGGAAGGGCTCGCGGCGAATCTCGAAAGGACGGGAGCCGATCGGTTCGAGGGTCATGTTCGGTACGAGCGCGGCGTCGTGCGCGTGAAGGAGCGGGAGCCGATCGAGGCGGGGGTCGAGGCGCGATTCGACCTCGTCGGGCGAGAGATTCGCGTGGGAGAGCTCGTGGCGCAGGGTGACTTCTACCGGCTCGTCTCCCGGGGGCGGGTCACCTTGGGGGCGCAGCCGGAGGCGGAGTTCACGCTGCACGTCGAATCCGACGTGGGGCCGGCGGCGCGGGATCTCCTCGGACTCACTCTGCTCGAAAGCGAGCCCGGCGCGCGACGAAATCCCCGGGCGACTTTCGAGGGAAGCCTGCTGATGGGACGCGGCTGGCATCTCGTGCGTGGCGAGGCAAGCGTCCCCCGCGCGCGGTTCGCGGGAATGCCCCTACGAGGATTTCGAGCCCAGGTGCTCTGGGATCGCAACGTCGTCGAGCTGAGCTCGACGGAGGGCTTTCTGGGTGGGGGAGCGACGGCCGTCAAGTTCAGACAGGCGATCCCGTGGACGGCCGAGCCGGCCGCGCTGGAGCTATCGTTCCAAGACGTCCTCCTTTCGCAGATCATCGAATCCGTGAGTCCCGCGAGCGAGCGGTTCGGCTCTCGGATCTCCGGGAACGTGAATGTCACGTTTCCCTTCAACGATCCTTCGTTCGCGACCGGCGAGTTCTTGTTGACCGGCGTCGCGCAGGAGGAGCCCGATCTCTCTCGGTTGGCTTTCTCGCTCAGCGGCGACCTCGACCAGGGCGATCTACGGCTCGAGCCAAGCCGCTTAGAGACCGACGGCGTCGTAGCGACCGTTTCCGGGCTCTACCCCCGAACCGGATCGGCATCCTTGTCCTTCGAGGCCGAGGCACGGGATCTTTCCCGCGCCGATCGTCTGCAGCAGTCGTTCCGGACGCTGCTACATCCTGAGCGTCCGGCCCGTGCGTTCGGCATTTCCGGCAGTGGCCGCGCGCGCGGGGTGTTGCGGGGGCGGCTTCCCCTGCTGGTCTTCGAGGGTGACGCCACCGGTCAGAACGTTCTGCTCCGAGGGATCCGGTGGGGAGACGTGGAGGCGTCGGGGAATTTCGGCAGAGAGGTCGTTCATTTCACGTCGCTTCGGTCCAAGAACGCGGAGGGCATGCTCCGCGGAAGCGGCACGTTTGCGCTGGGAAGCTTAGACACACCGGGCACGCTCGTGACCCCACCTCCGGGCGGAATGCTCGGGCGCGATCGCGATTTCGAGCTCGAGGTGGAGCTCGAGCGTTGGCCCGCCGCGAACCTCGAGCCCGTTCTCGGTCTTTCCATCGATCTGGCGGGACTCCTCACTGGAAGCGGGAACTTCTCCTCTCGACAGGGAGTCTTGAGCGGGACCGGCAACGTGTCGGTGACCGGCGGAGCTTTCCAGGGACACGACTTCGATGTCGCTACCTCTCGCGTGACCATCCAGTCGCGCCAACTCCTTCTCGACGACCTGAGCGTCTCTCGGGAGGCGGCCCAGCTTCGCGGCACGTTCTACTTGAACCTCGACACTCTCGCCGTCGCCAGCGAGCTGCGCGGCACGCACGTGCCGATCGCGGTCCTGGGCCTCGTCCCGTTCGACGTCGGGGGCGAGCTCCAAGGAACGCTGCGGCTGGGCGGACGACTCGCCGCCCCGACCGCGGAGTTAGAAGCCGAAGTCTCGGGGTTACGAGTGGCCGGTTGGGATCTGGGCCAGGGGCGAGTCGATGCGGAGCTTCGAGACCAAGCGCTTCGCGGAGACTTTTCGCTGAGCGGCTCCGGGATCGCTCTGGAAGCCGATCTGGCAGTTCAACTGACCCGCCCGATGGCGTTTGAGGGGCGGGCCCGCTGGAGTCGTGCCGATCTCGCGCCGTTGCTGCGCTCGACCCTGCCTCCGACCGGTCCCGAGCTCCCGGAGTCCCTTCGTCTCATCTCGGCGGGTGAAGCTTCGTTTGCCGGAGAGCTCGGATCGGTGGAAAGCCTTTCCGCATCGGTGAGCCTCTCCAGTCTCACGATGGAGTTCGCCGACTACCGCCTCGCGGCACCCGAGCCGGTCGACCTTGAGTTGCAGCACGGAGAGCTTCAGCTAGAGAGCCTCGATCTCGTCGGTGACGACACGCGGCTTCGCATCGCGGGAGGGGCCGACCTCGTCGACGGCGAAATGGATATCGACGCGGAGGGAGCCATCAACCTTGCGGCGTTCGACGCGCTCTTTCCCTCGATGTCGTGGTCGGGGAACGCGGATCTCGCGGGGCGCCTACATGGCGAGTGGGCTCGGCCCGAGCTTTCCGGTTCCATCGACTTGAGAGAGGGCGCGGTGAGCTTCCGATCGTTCCCTCAGGCGATCGGCGATATTCACGGCCGCGTCCTTTTCGACAATCGCACCGTGCGCTTGAGCGGGATCGAGGGCCGTTTCGGAGGTGCGCCGGTCGCTTTGACCGGGACGCTGTCGTTGAACCGGCTCTTGCCGGAATCTTTCGATCTGAGCGCCTCGGGAAGAGGCATGCGGTTGCGCTACCCGGAGGGGCTCGTTGCCGAGGCAGACGCCGACCTGAGGTTGACGGGAACGGGTCAAACGCAGCTATTGTCAGGGCAGGTCCACGTGCACGAGGCCACTTGGTCGCGCGAGTACGATGTCGCGGCCGGTATCCTGGGCTCACGGGACGTTTTGGATTTCACCGAAGGACCGGAAGAGTCCGCGTTCCCCGGTCTACGCCTCGACATACGGGTCAACGTCCCCGAGAACTTCCGTGTCCGCAACTCGCTCGCCGCTATCGACGGGCAGGCGGAGCTTCAGGTGCGCGGCACGCTGGACCGCCCGGCCTTGCTCGGCCGAGCCGAAGCCGTGCAGGGCGAGGTTTTTCTGCTTGGACAGCGCTACGATGTCCTTTCCGGAAAAGTCGAGTTCATCGATCCCAACTCCATCCGCCCTTTCTTCGACCTGACGGCGGAGACTCGCGTGCGAAGCTATCGAGTCGAGCTCCGTCTTGCCGGAACGCCGGATCGCTTTTTCCCCGAGCTCAGCTCCGACCCACCACTTAGAACCGTCGAGATTCTGCGGCTTCTCGCCGGCGCCACGGAAAGGGAGCTTCGTTTGGGGAGTGAAGAGGAGGAAATTGCCGGCGTCGGCGTCGCGAGCCTCCTCACCGAGAGGCTCAACCAGGAGTTGAGCCGGCGGGCCGAACGCCTGTTCGGACTCGACCGGATCAGCATCGACCCCTTCCTGGTAGGTCAGTTTTCCAACCCCACAGCCCGGGTCAGCATCGGAAAGCAGATCTCGAGCGACCTGGCCATCAACTACTCGACCGCTTTTGGTGAGACCACGGAATCGATCGTGGTGGTCATCGAGTACACGCCCGAAGGGCCGATCACGTACACGATCTCCCGCGATGAAACGGGTGCCCTGGCGGTGGATATGAAGTTTCGAAAGAGTTTCTGATGACGCTACCGACCCTCGGCCTCGCGAGCCTCGTCATGGCGGTCGCCGCGAGCGGCGCCTCGGAGCGCTTCGCCGGGCGGTCTGTCTCGTCGGTGGAGCTATCACTGACTCGCGGACAGGTGCCAGAAGAAGCGAGAACCCTGGTGGAGGTTCGACCGGGCGACCCCTACGATCCGGTGGCCATCCGTCGGTCCATCAAACAGCTCTTCGCGCTCGGCTCCTTTAGTGACATCAAGGTGGATGCTCATCCGGTGGGCGACGCGGTCTCCCTCACCTTCGAGCTCTATCCCCTGCTCACGGTAGGAAGCGTGTCGGTCGCAGCCGAGAGCTCCGCCGAAGCCCTATCGATGAGCGACCGTATTTTGGAAGAGGCGGCCATCGACGCCGGGGAACCCTTCGATGCAGCTCGAGTGGAGGCAGCGGCATCGGCTGTCGAGACCTGGCTCAAAACGAAAGGCTATCTGTGGGCCGAGGTCGAAGCCGAGGCGCGCTTCACCGAAACCGAGGCGCAAGTCCTTCTCCATTGCGTTGCCGGACCCCAAGCCCTCATCCGTTCGCTCGACCTAGAGGGGTTACCGTCCAACGTCGAGCAGCACGTCAGGCAGCAGTTGGGTCTCGGACCCGGTGACCGGTACGACGCGGAGCTCCTGGAAGCCGGGGTCGAACGGGTTCTGGCCGAGTGGAGGACGAAGGGCTTCTACGAGGCGGCGCTGGATTTCCGTTCGTTCCCTGAGCCACCGGAACAGGTGCGGATCGAGATGACCGCCGCGATTGGCCCGCGGGTCGTGATACGGGTGGTCGGAGCCTCCCTCAACGATCGAGCGATCGACGAGTTGGTGCCCATCCGAAAGGAGGCGAGCGTCTCGGAGGATCTCATCGAGGAGTCGCGCGCCAATCTGGAAGGCTACTTCCGGGAGCACGGCTATTCCTCCGCTCAAGTGAACGTGGAACGCGAACGGGCAGGCAATCAGAGACTAACCTTGATCTTCAACGTGCAAACGGGCGCTCGGCTCGAGGTGGCGGCGATTCGCTTCGAGGGAAGCTCGACGCTCGACTGGTCGGAGGTCCGAGCGGTGCTCAAGACCCGGTCCCGTGGCACGTTCCGCGCCGCCCCTTTCGTCGCCGACACGCTGGACAACGATCTGCAGGAGATTCGGCGCTACCTCCTTCATTCCGGTTACCACCGTGCCCACGTGTGGTCTGAAGTCCTCGAGTTGGACGATGAGCCGGGTGCCGTCGAGCTCGTCATTCATGTCGACGAAGGCCCCCTGGCCTATCTGGAAAGCATTACCGTGGATGGCGCTCACCAGATCTCGAGCGAAGAGATACTTGCGAACCTCGACCTGCGAGTTGGGGAGGTATTGGATGCCTCCAAGCTCGTGCTGGCGCGGGAACGAACCCTCGGTCTGTATCGCAATCGAGGGTTCCGCCAAGCGGTGGTCGAGATTGCGACCGAGTTGGACGAGACCGGCGAGCAGGGAAACCTGAGCCTCCTCATCCACGAAGGGACCGAGACCCGGGTCGACCGCATCATCATTGCCGGCTTGGAGCGGACGAAGGAAGAGGCCGTGCGTCCCCACATCGCGCTTTCGGCCGACGCCCCCCTTTCCTCGGAAGACTTGGTGGAGACGCGGCAGGGTTTGATCGGCACGGGCCTCTTTCGGGACGTGAGGATCGAGGTTCTCCCCGCCGACCCCGTCTCTCGCGCGAGTGACGTATTGATTCAAGTTCAGGAAGGGCCGAGGACGATTTTGGGATACGGATTCGGCTACAGCGAGAGGGATCAAGTCAGGGTGGAAGGGCAGGTCACGCGTCACAACATGTTCGGAATGAACCGTTCGGCGAGTCTCTTCGGTCGCGCCAGCTTCCGTAGCAACCGCCTCATCTTTACGTTCGACCAACCCGAGACGTTCGGGTTGAGCTTACCCTCGTTCGTTTCGGCGTTTCGGGAGGAGGAGGACCGAACGAGTTTCGATTTCATTCGACTCGGCACCGGCATGCAGGTGCTGAAGCGCGTGTCGAGTACACAAACCTTGTTCTTCCGCTACAACTTCGAGCGCACCAAGGTCTTCAACCTGGAGGTCGATCCAGAGGAGGTCGATCGGGAGTTCCGCAACTACCGGATCTCCAAGGTCTCGGTGTCCTCGATCCAAGACACCCGCGACGACCCCCAGAGTCCGACTCGAGGGCAGTTCCGTCTGCTGGACGTCCAGTGGGCGGCGGAGTTTCTGGGAACTCGTGGACCCTACGTCAAAGCCCTCGCCCAGCAGTTCTGGTATTTCCCGGTGGTCTCCCGCATGGTGGGAGTCGTGGCTCTGCGGGGAGGCGTGGCGGAGAGTTTCCGGGAGCAGGTCGGCGACGTTCCGATCACCCAGCTTATTCCCATCACCGAGCGTTTCTTCGCAGGCGGGGCGAACACGTTGCGTGGGTTCGGGCTCGACGAGGCGAGCCCGAGGGCACCGAACGGCGAGCCGGTGGGAGGCAATATCCTGATGCTCGCCAATCTGGAGCTACGTTTCCCGATCCTCGGAAAACTGGGTGGCGTCGTCTTCTCCGACAACGGCAAAGTGTATCGGGCGTTCCCTCCCGACCTCCTCAACTGGCACTACAACGCGGGTTTCGGATTCCGCTACGACACACCCTTTGGACCGCTCCGCGTCGACTACGGCAGGAAGCTGAACCCGCGGCCCGATGAGCCGCGCGGTCGCTTTCACGTCAGCCTGGGCCACCCGTTCTGAGGAGCATGAACGTGCAAGCCTTACGACGTCTCGAGAGGACCCGATGGCTGGGGTTCGTCTCGGCGGCCCTCCTTCTCAACGCGGGCGTGGCTCGAGCCGAGATCGTGGACCGCGTCGTCGCCGTCATCGATCGCGATGTCATCACGCTTTCGGAGGCGGAACAGGCATCGGAGTTCCGCGCGCTGCGTGGACAGGATGCGCTTCCCCTAGAGGATCTGGTCGAGCGTCTCATCGAATCGCGTCTCATCGAGCGAGAAGTCGGTCGTTATCCCGAAGAGGCCGTGCCGGAGCAGCAAGTGGACGCGGCGGTCGACTCCCTTAGGGCGTCTCTTCCTTCTCCCACGGCCTTCTCGGCCGCGTTATCCGCGCGCGGCCTGACCGAAGAGGAGCTCGCGTTGCTCATCAGGAGGCAGCTGACGATTCAGCGCTATCTCGAATCCCGGTTCCGGCCCCTCGTCTTCGTGACCGATGACGAGGTCGAACGCTACTACGACAACGTCCTCTTGCCCGATGTCACCGCCGCGGGAGAGAGCCCGCCACCACTTGCAAGCGTGGAGGGCGGGATCCGTCGGATTCTCGAGGAAAGGGTTTTCAACCAGCGGATCGACGAGTGGATCGCGCGACTCAAGTCGCGATCCCGCGTCCGCCGCTACGTGTGGTAGAGAGTCAATCGAAACGTTCTTCGGTCGCGCTGCGCAGAGCCTCACGAACTGTTTCCAGCCCGAATGTCCCACCCAACGGTAGATCCGAGATGGTCGCGGTGATAGCGGCCGCGAGATCGGCCTGCTCATAGGGAGGCGGAGCCGTCACGCTGCCGGATCGCAGTCCGGCGAGCACCTCTTCCAAAAAGGCCAAGTAGGCCGAAGCCTCGGCCCGGAGACTGTAGGTTTCCTCGACGTGCTCTCTTGCGAAACGACCCATGGCTTGGCGGAGCTCGGGTCGCCGGGCGAGGAGCTCGAGGGTGGCTGCGATCTCCTTGATCTCCGGCGGTCCCAGGTCGATACGCGCCACGGTGTGCTCGGGAAACTCGACGAAGGGACCGGTGTTGGAGACCAGAACCGGCTTACCCATGCCGAGCGTGCGGATGAGCGTGCCCGATAGCTCGCCGGTCGACGGAAAGCGCAGATTCAATACCACGTCGGACGCCAACATGTACAGGTAGAAGCGGTCCATGGGCTGCCGTCCGGTCACGAGGATCTTCTTCCCCAGATCCTCGCCGGCGTGATCCTCGATCGGAAAACCCTTTTGGACCTCCCCGACGACTAGGAAACGGGCCTCGGCGCGCTCCCGCGCGAAGAGGCGGAAGCCCTCGATGGCTTCAGCGATGCGCTTGGCACGGGTCACGAGTCCAAACGACGAGACTAGAAAGGCTTCCGGCGGCAGACCCAGTATCTTGCGCGCCTCGAAGGGGTCATCGGTGGTAAGAGGAGGCGGTGGCGCGTAGTGGTGGGGGGCTTTGCCGATGAACTTCCCGACCGGCATACTCCCGAACCGCCTCCGAAGCCACCGTTGCATGAAACGCGTGAGCACGAGCACGCCGTAACTGCGTTCCACGACTCTCTCACACAAGGGAAACTTGGAAACCAGGAGGTCACTTCCCAGCGCCTG
>Ga0214472_10003636_pt1 | contig 16309 bp, 15 predicted proteins | sample RVTome_6_FD_207662 | JGI IMG/M metagenome (GOLD analysis project Ga0214472, IMG submission 207662) | Soil microbial communities from uranium-contaminated site in the Upper Colorado River Basin, Wyoming, United States - RVT140D175 | ecosystem: Environmental > Terrestrial > Soil > Contaminated >... | reverse complement strand
AAGGTCTGGGACGCAGCGCGATTGCCATCGATACCGTGATCAATCAGCGTGGTCGTGATGTTAATTGTGTCTATGTGCTGATTGGCCAGAAACGTTCGACAGTGATATCAACGATTGAATCCTTGCGTGAATACGGCGCGCTTGAATATACCACAGTCGTAGTCGCAGGCGCGGGTGAGCTTCCCGGGCTCAAATATCTGGCGCCGTATGCCGGCTGCGCGATCGCGGAATACTGGATGTATCAGGGTAAGGATACGCTGGTCGTGTATGATGATTTATCGACGCATGCCAAAACCTATCGCGAACTGTCGTTGTTATTGCTACGTCCGCCCGGGCGTGAAGCGTATCCCGGCGATATTTTTTCTCTGCATGCGCGACTGCTGGAACGTGCGACCTGCCTGAGTTCATCCTATGGAGGTGGCAGTATGACAGCCTTACCTGTCGTTGAAACCCAGCAAGGTGAGATCGCCGCCTACATCCCTACTAACCTGATATCGATCACTGACGGCCAGATATATCTTAGTCACAGTCTGTTTGTGAATGGTTTCCGTCCGGCGATTGACATTCAGCGCTCGGTATCGCGTGTTGGTGCACGCGCCCAGCACCCGCGTATCAAGCAGGAAGCCGGGCGAATAAAACTTGATTACCTGCAATTTCTGGAACTTGAAGTCTTTACCCGTTTCGGCGCCCATCTTGAAGCATCGATGGAAAAAGCCATCGCACGAGGTCGCGTACTGAGAATGCTGTTGAAACAGGACCATCTTTCGCCCTTGCCTGAAACAGTCCAGCTTGCCTGGCTGGTAGCTTTTAATCAGGGTCTGTTCAATGAAACTCCATTAACAGAGGTGGCGCAAAGATTTTCGCTGCTAGCAGAAAAGACCCTGGAATCCAGTCTCACGCTGGAGTCGTCGAAAGACGACTGGCTACAGGCGATTCGTAGCTGGCTGGTTAATCTGCCTGAACAGAAGGATTCATGAGCAAGCGCCGTCATCTGGAAAGCCATCGTAAACAGCTGGTTGAGATCCGCGAGATCATGAACTCGATGAAAAACCTGGCTTACCTGGAATCGCGCAAGCTGTCGCAACGTCTTGGCAGCCAGCTCGATGCGGTTATAACGATCGAAAAGGCTGCGGCAGACCTGATACATTTTTATCCTGAGATAAAACCGACAGTCGATGAATCCAGTCCGGTTATTTTACTGATCGGCTCGGAGCGGGGTTTCTGCGCTGACTACAATGAAGCCCTGGTTGAATATCTTGAACAAAATGTCCCTGAACATCTGCAACTCTTTGCGGTCGGCGACAAACTGTCTCAGCGCCTTGAATCTGATGAGCGTGTTGTCACCAGGCTCGTGGGTGCCAGCACCATGGATGAAGCGGGTGATATTATCAATCGCATTATCGAATCACTGGACACGGCGCAGTTATTAAATGGTAACCGGCTGCTCAGGCTGATGTATCATGAGCCGGCACAAAAGCAGGTGGTAATGAAGAATATTCTGCCTGCTTTTGCCGACCTGTTATCCGCGCCTGAGCAATATGCCACTGCGCCTGACATCAACCTGCCGCCAACGGTCCTGCTCAACGAACTCGCCGAACATCACCTGCTCGCCTTGCTGTACAACAACCTTTATGCCGCCCTCATGGCTGAAAATTTGAGCAGGATTGACCATATGGAAAATGCCCTGCAAAGGATAGACGAAAAAACGCTTGGCCTGACTCAGCAGTGCAATATTTTGCGCCAGGAAGAAATCATCGAAGAAATCGAAATCATCCTGCTCAACACCCGCCTGGCCAGCAAGCGCCACGAAAAACGATTAGAAAAATGAAGGCGAAACCGCAGAGACGCAGAGGGCGCAGAGAAAAGCTTTTGAATGTAAAAACTACAAGCTAAAAGCTAAAAACTAAAAACCAGAAGCGGAACCACAGAGACACGGAGAACACGGAGAAAACATAAATAATTATTTGTAAAAACCATTCACGCCAGCGACCTACAATAGTGGTTTTTAACAATCAAGATTTTACTCTGTGTTCTCCGTGTCTCTGTGGTTCAGTTTTTAGCTTTTGCATTCAAAAGCTTTTCTCTGCGCCCTTGCGATTTCGCTTTTAAGTTTCGGATGTTTGTTTTTCGCCCTTTATAGTGATTTTGGTGCGTAGGTGCGCTCGATATACAGGTCGATGAGGTCCTGGAACTCGGCGGCGATATTGTCGCCTTTCAGGGTCACGGTTTTTACACCGTCTTCATAGACAGGCGCCACCGGACGTTCGCCATTGCCGGGCAGGCTGATACCGATGTTGGCGTGTTTGCTTTCGCCAGGGCCGTTGACCACGCAACCCATGACCGCGACCGACATGTTTTCTACACCATGATAGTGTATTTTCCATTGCGGCATTTGCGCGCGCAAATAATCCTGGATCTGCGATGCCAGTGACTGAAAGTAGGTGCTGGTGGTGCGACCGCAGCCGGGGCAGGCGGTGACCAGTGGGACGAACGAACGCAGACCCATGGTCTGCAAAATCTCCTGGGCGACGATGACTTCCTTGCATCGATCTGCGCCGGGTTCAGGCGTGAGTGAAATCCTGATCGTGTCACCGATGCCATCGTGCAATAACATGGCGAGCGCAGCCGTGGATGCGACAATGCCTTTTGAACCCATGCCCGCTTCGGTGAGGCCCAGATGCAGGGCGTAGTCACTGCGTTGCGCCAGCGAGCGATATACTGAAATCAGATCCTGAACCACGCTCATCTTGCAGGACAGAATAATTTTGTTTTTTGCCAGACCCAGTTCCGCTGCCTGTGCCGCGCTTTGCAGCGCAGAACGGATAACGGTTTCTTTCATCACTGCGTGTGCCTCGTAGGGCTCATCGCGTTTTGCGTTTTCATCCATCAGTTCGGCCAGCAATGCCTGGTCCATGCTGCCCCAGTTGACACCGATGCGCACCGCCTTGTCGTAACGACAGGCAAATTCGATCATGGTGGCGAACTGGCTGTCGCGTTTTTTGCCCCTGCCGACATTGCCGGGATTGATGCGGTATTTGGCCAGCGCTTCGGCGCATTCTGGATGCTCGCTCAATAGTTTGTGACCGTTAAAATGAAAGTCACCAATGAGGGGAAGCAAACAGTTTTTTGCGGCGAGCGCATCGCGGATGTGCGCTACCGCAGCAGCGGCCCTGTCATCGTTGACCGTGATGCGCACCATTTCTGATCCAGCACTGGCGAGCTGCAGGATCTGCTCGGTCGTCGCCTCGATATTGGCAGTGTCGGTATTGGTCATCGACTGCACGACCACCGGCGCGCCACCACCGACACTGAGACCGTTGATGTCGACGCTGAGCGAATGGCGTCGGCTCTGGTAAACCTCGGGAAATTCCATACGGGCCTGTGAATGGTTATGTAAACCGGGATTTTAACACTGCCCGACGATAGCCTGTACTCTCTCTGCCAGATACAATGCCCGATGATGAAACTCGGCCTTGTTATCAATCCACTGGCAGGTATCGGCGGCAGCGTCGCGCTCAAGGGTAGCGATGGCCGCGCGATTGTCGATCAGGCGCTGGCACGCGGTGCCGAGCCGATGGCGGGTGAGCGCAGCCGCACCGCTCTGCAGGGTCTGGTGCAGCCTGGCTTATCTGAAGTGCAAACCGCGAGCGCGGACATGGGTGAGAAGGTGCTTGCACAGCTCGGCATCCCCTGTCACGTGGTCTATCACGCTGATAACAGTCAGCGCACTACGGCGCAGGATACCCGTCAGGCGGTAAAGGCGCTGGTCGCGGCGGGTATCGATCTGCTGGTTTTCGCCGGCGGCGATGGCACCGCGCGCGATGTGCTCGATGCGCTGAATACTGCCGGTGCCGCCAGTTTGCCGGTGCTGGGCATTCCCGCGGGCTGCAAGGTCCATTCTGCGGTGTACGCGGTGACACCGAGCCAGGCGGGTGAACTGCTGGGCCTGATCGCCGCCGGTTTGCCGGTGACACTGCACGCTGCTGAAGTCATGGACCTCGACGAAGACGCGTTTCGTGCTGGTGTGGTGAAAGCCAGCTGTTATGGTTATTTGCAGGTCCCGGTCGATGATACCCGGATGCAGGTGATCAAGCAGGGCGGGCTCGATCATGCCGCCATGGCACTGCAGGATATCGCCAGCGATGTGGTGGAAAACATGGAACCCGATGTGGTGTATCTGATCGGTTCGGGGTCAACCACTAAGGCCATCATGGACGAGCTCGGTCTGGACAATACACTATTAGGTATCGACGCAGTGCAGAATCACCAGTTGCTGGCCGCGGATATCGATGCTGCGACCATGCTGGCCCTCATCGCGCAACATCCGGCAAAAATTGTGGTCACCACTATCGGAGGCCAGGGCCATATTTTTGGTCGTGGCAACCAGCAGTTCAGCCCGGCGGTGATCCGCAGGGTGCTGGCGCAATCAGCAGGCGGGCAGGCTGACAATATACTGATCGTGGCCAGCAATGAAAAACTGCGCAGTCTCGAAGGCCGGCCTCTGTTGATCGATAGCGGCGATCCTGCGCTCGATGCCGAACTCGCAGGGATGGTGCAGGTGATCAGCGGTTACCAGCAGCGCACACTTTATAAATCAGGCCAGACTGATCTGAATCATCCCGACCAGGCCTGACAGGTTTATACTGGCCGCGCTTGACAGCAAACACAACACGCAGCGCACACAGGTAGATCAACACCATGCAAGATTCAGAATACGTCGCCGGCTTACTGGAATTTTTGAAAAATTCACCGACGCCATTCCACGCGGTGGAACAAATGGCGCAACAGCTGGAACTCGCCGGCTTTGCCCGCCTGCGCGAAGCGGATGCCTGGAACCTGGAGAACGCTGCTAAATATTATGTCACGCGCAGTGATTCATCGATCATTGCTTTTACCCTGGAGGCGGATCCGGTGGCCACGGGTTTTCGCATGGTCGGCGCGCACACCGACAGCCCCTGTCTCAAGGTCAAACCCAAACCTGAACTGGTGCAGTCGGGTTACTACCAGCTCGCGGTAGAAGTGTATGGTGGCGCTTTGCTCAATCCCTGGTTCGATCGCGATCTTTCGCTCGCCGGCCGGGTCAGTTATCTCGATAGCGATGATCAAATCTGTCATTGTCTGATCGATTTTGCCCAGCCGATCGCGACCATTCCCAGCCTCGCGATCCATCTCGACCGTGACGCCAACGACAGCCACAGTATCAATAAACAACAGCATCTGCCGCCAGTGTTGCTCAAGCTGCCAGAAGAGGTGAATGGTAAAAATGATGCAGAGCCTCCGCAATTCCGTGATATTTTGCTCAAGCTGGTGCAAAAGCAGAACGCAGCAGCGCTTCGCGTGCTGGATTATGACCTGAGTTTTTACGACACCCAGCCGCCAGCCGTGATCGGCCTGCACCAGGATTTCATCGCCAGCGCCCGGCTGGATAATTTGCTCAGCTGTTACACCGGATTGCTGGGCCTGCTCAAGGCTGGCGCCGGTCATAATTGCCTGCTGGTGTGCAACGATCACGAAGAAGTCGGCAGCATGTCGGCAGCGGGTGCGCAGGGGCCGTTTTTACACACCGTTTTGCAACGCATTTGCGGTAGCAGCGAAGCTCTGGCGCGCACCATGGACCGTTCGTTGATGGTGTCGGCGGATAATGCCCACGGCGTGCACCCCAATTTTGCCGACAGGCACGATGCTAACCATGGCCCGGTGCTGAATCAGGGGCCGGTGATCAAGCTCAATCACAATCAGCGCTATGCCACCAATAGTGAAACCAGCGCCATTTTCCGCCATCTTTGCGAGCTGGCCGACGTGCCGGTGCAGTCTTTTGTTGTGCGTAGCGACATGGCCTGCGGCAGTACCATCGGGCCGATCACCGCCAGTGCGCTCGGTGTCCGTACTCTGGATGTCGGCGTGCCGACCTTTGCCATGCATTCGATCCGTGAACTGGCCGGACGCTGGGATGGTTATTATCTTTACCGGGTGCTGCGCGAGTTCTTTGTCCAGTCCTGAGATATGGCCCGGTTTCGCATCGGGTCGCGCAGATCGATGACTGTCCACCGTTCTCGCCCCGGGTCGGTATGCGGTGGCGTGGGCTGCACCCTGGCTTGCCTGGGTGTCTGAACGCCAGGCCTGATTATGGCCAGTCTCGGCGGCCGCCGTTTTTCCCCATTGATATCAATAGTGTATGATAAATCGACAGTGCAGGGCGTGCTGCCTGCACTAATATAGTGCGTCCAAAAAATGGTGATTTCCGCCGTGCGGCTCTTTCCAAGGCGGGCTTTCGGCCATAGAATACTTGCCTGTCCTACTTGTTTTAGGCGATGAGGCAATTTCTATTCATCCCTTGTGTGAGTTTAACCGGCTTTATGCCGGTTATTTTTTGCACAATTTATAAGTGATCACTGTCTTCCTAAGTGTCTTTTCTCAGGATTTGTATATACTTGGAATCAGTATTCAATGTATTTAATAAGCTATTGATAATCAATGAAGCGCCCAGTAAATAAATCTCTCAAGCTAGCTGATGTTTGCTATGACATTCGTGGCCCGGTGCTGCACGAAGCCCGTCGCCTCGAAGAAGAAGGCCACAAGATTCTGAAACTGAATATTGGCAATCCTTCGCCATTTGGTTTCGACGCCCCGGAAGAAATCGTCCAGGACATGATTCACAATGTGCCGGTGTCACAGGGTTACAGTGATTCCAAGGGGCTGTTCGCTGGTCGCAAGGCAGTGATGCATTACTGCCAGCAAAAAAATATCAGCAATGTCGAGATCGATGACATTTATCTGGGCAATGGCGTTAGCGAACTGATCGTGATGTCGATGCAGGCACTGCTCAATAATGGCGACGAAGTCCTGATCCCGGCGCCCGATTATCCATTGTGGACGGCATCGGTGAGTCTTTCGGGCGGCAATCCAGTGCACTATATGTGTGATGAAGCATCGGACTGGTATCCCGATGTCGCTGATATTGAAAGCAAGATCAACAAACACACCCGCGGTATCGTGCTGATCAACCCGAACAATCCTACCGGTGCTGTGTACCCGGAAGCAGTCCTGCTCGATATCATCGAACTCGCGCGTAAACACGATCTGATTATTTTTTCCGACGAAATCTACGACAAAATTCTTTATGATGAAGCCACGCATACCTCCACCGCATCGCTGGCTGATGATGTTCTGTTCGTCACTTTTAATGGTCTGTCGAAAGCGTATCGCGTCGCCGGTTTTCGTGCCGGCTGGATGGTGATCAGCGGTGCCAGGTTGCACGCCAAAGATTATATCGAAGGCATCGATCTGCTGGCCTCAATGCGTCTGTGTTCGAACGTTCCCGGACAGCATGCGATCCAGACTGCGCTGGGTGGCTATCAGAGTATTCATGATCTGGTGAAACCGGGCGGGCGTTTATGTCGCCAGCGCGACCTCGCGTATGAACTGGTGACCCAGATACCCGGCCTCAGTTGCGTCAAACCCCGTGGTGCGATGTATTTGTTCCCGAAGATGGACCCCGACGTTTATCAGTTTGCCGACGACGAAAAAATGGTACTCGATCTATTACTCGAAGAACGTATATTGATTGTCCAGGGCACGGCCTTTAACTGGCCGCGCCCGGACCATTTCCGCCTGGTATTCCTGCCTTACGAAGACGATATCCGTGATGCTATGGGCCGCATTGGCCGTTTTTTCGAGCACCACAAAAACTGAGATGCAACAAAGACTGCTTGCATTACAGCAGCAAATCGCCAGCGCCGCGGCAAGAGCAGGCCGCAGTGCAGATGAAATCACCCTGATCGCGGTCAGTAAAACCCGCAGCCTGGCAGAAGTGCAGCAGGCTCTGGCCTGCGGGCAGAGTGTGTTCGGCGAGAACCAGGTGCAGGACGCGCTGAGCAAAATTACCACCTGTCCCTGGCCTCAGGCGGAATGGCATTTCATCGGCCATCTGCAATCCAATAAAATCAAATACATCCCCGCTAACTTTCAGTGGTTACACACCCTCGACAGCGCCAGGCTGGCGTCAAAACTCGACCTGGCAATGAAAAATGCGAATATCTCTGCGCCACTAAACTGTCTGTTGCAGGTGAATGTCAGCGAAGAACAAACCAAATCTGGTTTGCATGTCAATGAAGTGAGTGCTGTGCTGGCGACAATGCTTGACGCAGATCTATCGGCACTGAGACTACGCGGGCTGATGACTATCGGTGTGCAGGGGAATGAATCTCAGACCCGCGCCGCTTTTGCAGAGTTGCGCGAATTGCGCGATCGTTGCCGCGAACAATTTGATTTGCAGGATTTTGACCAGCTCTCGATGGGCATGTCGGATGATTTTGAAATCGCCATCGAAGAAGGCGCGACGATGGTGCGCATCGGCACCCGTTTATTTGGCGAGCGAAATTACACTGACAAGATATCAGTCCGCTAATGAACGCAAATAAACGCTAATGTTTTGTTTGTGCGCCTGCGGCACACGGCGCTAACCAGTATTTAGTTTGTATTCGCGTTCATTTGTGTTATTTGCGGACTAATATTCTGTTAGATTTTGATCTGTTCGGCATAGGCGATCAGTTCTTCCAGGATCACCAGCTGCATGCCGGTAGTGTCGGGGGCTTTCTGTAAGTCTTCGATATCGGCGAGATAACGGTTCAGCGTCCGCGGGCCGGCGGCGGGGTCGGTGAAACGCTGGTGTCTGAATGCGTTCCAGGTTTCCATTTCTTCGGTCGAAAGTGTTTCTGGATAATTGCGCGCGCGATAGCGAAACAACATTTCCGGCAAACGTTTGTCGTCGAATGAAAAACTCAGGGCCGCCAGTTTCTCGGGCGGTGTCTTGCGTATGGTTTCCATGCGTGCATTGTCGGCATCACTGAAAAAACCGCCGGCATAGATCTGCAGGTCGGGATCGTGGGTTTCGGGAAAATTCTGCTCGGAAAAAATCTCCCGGCTCTTGCTCACCAGCGCATCGATGTGCGCGAGCATCTCGGCACGGTTTTGTTCGCACTCGGCAATATTGATGTTCAGGCGTTGCGCGCTTTCGGCATCCATGGTTTTCAGCGGCACCAGCACCGGGCATTTATTCAGATGCACCAGTTTCAGCGGAATGCGCGGCGCATCCTCCGGCAGTTCGGCTGCGGGGGTGTACAGCCGGGCTGCGATTTCAACGGCATCGATCGCGATAAAATCATCCGGCGGCACTGTCAGATCATACACCACGACCGCGTTCCTGTTGATCGGGTGCATGCAGATCGGCATCACCATGGCAATGGCGCCGCGTTCGGCCGAATATTTTGAGGATACGTGCAGCATGGCTTCGCGCGTGTTGAGATTGAGCTGTGCGCTGACCACCTGTTTTTTTCTCAGGCCATACATGTATTCATATAATCGCGGCTGTTTTTCGCGGATCAATTTTGCCATGGCGATAGTGGCATAGACATCCGACATGGCATCGTGCGCAGCTTCGTGCTTGATCTTGTTTGCGCGTGTCAGCAGTTCGAGACGAATGCTGGGATAACCCTTGTCGTCTTCCGGCCAGACGATACCTTCGGGGCGCAGCGCGCGGGTCAGGCGCACGATGTCGATCAGGTCCCAGCGGGTATTGCCGTACTGCCATTCGTGCGCGTAAGGGTTGTAAAAATTTCGATACAGGGTGTTGCGGGTGAATTCATCGTCGAAGCGAATATTGTTGTAACCGGCGACGCAGGTCCCTGGTATGGAAAATTCTTTGTGGATAGCGGCGATACCTTCGGCTTCGATCACACCATCGGCCAGGGCTTTCTGTGGTGTGATGCCAGTGACCAGGCAGGCATAGGGATCGGGCAGAACATCATTCGCGGGTTTGCAGTACATCACCAGCGGGTCGCCGATGACCTGGAGTTCTTCATCTGTGCGCAGACCGGCGAACTGGATGATGCGTTCCTGGCGGCTGTCGAGGCCGGTGGTTTCGTAGTCGTACCAGTAAATAGTGTTGCTCATGGGCGTCCCTGCGCTTAGCGCGTTGTGAGTCGGCTATTTCAACAAATCGGGGCGTGCTTGTCGAATAGTACTATCTTGCTGGAGCAGGTAAAGTCACACATAACAAGGTTGAATGTGCGTGTATCTCGCGCTGCCAGCGTTGTATCATGCACGCATTCATTACAGGGTTAAAGCCATGCAGGTAGCAGACATCAAAAAATTAATCGAAGCCAGTATCGAAGGCGCTGAAGCCACGGTGACAGAAGAGGGTGGTAAATACACCGCGGTGGTGGTTTCAGCCGCATTCGAAGGCAAAACCATGATCGCCGAACAGAAAATGGTGTATGCCGCAGTCAATGAACATATTCAGAGCGGCGCGATCCATGCGCTCACCATCAAGGCCTACACGCCCGAAGAATACCGCAAGCTCTGAGGTTTCTAGCCTTTTTTTAGATATTCGCTGGCGCTGACAATCGGGTGGATCTTCTGCAGCATCGCCGGGAACACCTTGGCGCCGCCGGCAATAATATCACCCGTGGCCAGATAGTTTTCGCCACCGCTTAAATCCGATATGATGCCACCGGCCTCGCGCACCAGCAGGGCGCCGGCGGCGATGTCCCAGGGTTTTAGGTTAAATTCCCAGAAACCGTCGCAACGACCGGCGGCGCACCAGGCCAGGTCGAGCGCGGCCGAACCCGGGCGTCGGATGCCTGCTGTCGATTGCATCAGGGCTTTCAGGGTGGCCAGATAGGTATCGAGATAGCTCTGATCATAATAAGGAAAGCCGGTGCTGAGCAGGGCGCCGTCGAGGCCTTTGCGATTGCTCACCCGGATGCGTTTTTCGTTGAGCTGGGCGCCTTCGCCGCGCGCTGCGGTGAACAGCTCCTGGGTGACCGGGTCGTAGACCACGCCGACTTCGAGACGGTTTTTGTGGCGCAGCGCGATCGATACCGCAAATTGCGGAAAACCGTGGAGAAAGTTGGTGGTGCCATCGAGCGGATCGATAATCCATTGAGACTCAGAGGTATCGTTCTGCTGGCCGCTTTCTTCGGCGAGAATGCCATGATCCGGATACGCCTGACGCAGTACCTCGATGATCGCCTGCTCGGCGCGGTGGTCGATTTCAGTGACAAAATCGTTCGTGCCTTTGCTCGAAATTGTCAGCCGGTCGATACGGTCCATGCTGCGCGTGATAATATTTCCTGCGGCGCGCGCGGCGCGCACAGCGATAGTAACTTGTGGGTTCATGGCAAATTTCTAAAGAACGTTGTGGGGCAGGCCCAATGGGCATGAATAATACCAGAATGTGGTGCCGGACACACTACACAGCAGCTTGAATCCAGGCAGGACAACAGATCAATGGCAGTTCTCACGGCCGCACAGCAGTGTCAGCTGGACCGAATACGCATCGTCATGGTGAATACCTCGCATCCCGGCAATATCGGGGCTGCGGCGCGCGCGATGAAAAATATGGGCCTGCGCCGACTGGTGCTGGTCGATCCGGCGACAGCGCTCGGTGACGAAGCCTACCGCCGGTCTGCAGGTGCGGAAGCTATACTGAGCGAGGCCATGATCGTGAACACCCTGGCCGAGGGTCTGGCGGGCTGTGCCTGGGTCGCCGGCACCAGTGCGCGTCTGCGATCGGTACAGTGGCCGGTGCACCTGCCGCGCGAGTGCGCAGAGATTGCTCGCAAAAAGAGTGCGCAGGGCGATGTCGCGATTGTTTTTGGTCGTGAGCGCGTCGGCCTGACGAATGCAGAGCTGGAACTGTGCAATGCGCTGGTGCACATACCCACCGATCCCGACTACAGCTCGCTGAATGTCGCGGCTGCGGTCCAGGTGCTGTGTTATGAACTCAGGCTGGCGCAGCTGGACAATGCCCAGCCTTTGGCCAGCAGCAGCAAAAAACACCGCGACGATGTACCGGCCGATTCTGAATTGATGCAGGGCATGTACCAGCACCTTTATCAGACGCTGGAAGATGTGAAATTTTTTGGCACCCACAACCCGGAGGTCGTCATGCGCAGGCTGAAAGGCCTGTTCAATCGCGCCCAGACCACGGTGCATGAAGTGGCGATACTGCGCGGTATTTTTTCTGCCGCGCAGGGCAGGAAGGCAAAGCGCAGTCGAATAACTAAGCGCGAACCTTAAAAGTCTGCCAGGCGAGATTGAGCCAGGCAGCGAGAAAGCACAGCCCGCCGATGGGTGTGATCGCACCCAGCCAGCGTACCCCGGTGATACTGAGCAGATACAGGCTGCCGCTAAAAATAAGCATACCGGCAAGCATCAACCAGGCAGACAGGCGCAGGCCTGTGTTATTGTGGTTTGTCAGCAGCAGGCCGATCAGGATCAGGCCGAGTGAGTGATACACCTGGTAATCGACCGCGGTGTGATACACCGCCAGCATCTCGGCAGAGAGCATCTGTTTCAGGCTGTGTGCACCAAAGGCACCAGCAGCGACCGCGATGAACATGCTGGCGGCACCCATACTGATAAAACGATTGCGCATGATCTGGTTTGACATTGTGCTCATGATGTTTTTTGATATAGCCCATTGTAAATGAATACGCGGAGCGCGCACATGCCTTCTTTTGATGTAGTTTCAGAAATCGATAAACACGAATTAACGAATGCGGTCGATCAGATGAACCGCGAAATTTCTACCCGTTTCGATTTCAAGGGCAGTGATTCAAAAGCCGAGCTGAAAGACACCACGCTCACCCTGGAAGCCACCAGTGATTTTCAGATCAAGCAGATCCACGACATCATGTATAAAAAAATGATTGCTCGTGGTATCGATACCCGCAGTCTGAAGCTCGACAAGATCCAGCCCAAAGGCATGCGTGTTGCCCAGGTGATCACAGTGCGCGAAGGCATCGGTAAAGAAGAGGCGAAAAAAGTCGTCGCCCTGATCAAAGATTCAAAAATAAAGGTGCAGGCCGCGATCCAGGGCGAGCAGGTGAGAGTGACCGGCAAGAAGCGCGATGACCTGCAGGCGGTGATGGCGATGCTCAAGGCCGCGGAGTTCGAGCTGCCGCTGCAGTTCACCAATTTCAGAGACTAACGGCAAAAAAGCGAAACCGAGGAGGGAGGTTTTTTGTTAAAAGCTAAAAACTAACAGCTGAACCACAGAGGCACAGAGAGCACAGAGAAAATATTATTGTTGGTAAAAGATTATGAATCTATGATGCTCGCCTTAGCGCTCTATAGTTTAGTTTTTAACAATCGATTTGGTTTTCCTCTGTGTTCTCTGTGCCTCTGTGGTGAAAACGTTTTTAGCTTTCGCTTTTAAAGTCACGTCACAACATACACATCATAACGGGTTTTTTTGCTGGTGATCGCCATCGTTGGTTTCTTTCCACTCAGCGGCTCGGCGTGGATCGGGCGTTTCACCACGACTCTGTGTTTGGCGTATTGCAGCGCGACTTCCAGTAACTCGCTTTCATCATCGTTGGCGCCGATCAGTTTGTGCAGGATCTGCATGTCTTTTTTCACCAGCGCGGATTTCTTGCGTTCGGGGTACATCGGGTCGAAATAAATCACGTCGGGCTTTGAGTCTGGATCCATGTGTTCCAGATATAACCGGGTATTGGCATAAACCAGGTTGGTGAAATTATGTATAGCCCTATCCTGATCGGCTAACAGCAGCGCGCGTTCGATACCGTCCCTGAGCATGCAATACAGCACGGGTGAGCGTTCGATCAGAGTGAGCTGGCAGCCCAGAGTGGCGAGTACATAGGCGTCGCGCGCGAGGCCGGCGCTGGCGTCGATCACGGTGGGCCGGTCGAATTTTTTCAGGCCGATGGCTTTGGCGATGGCCTGGCCTTTACCGCCACCGAACTGTTCACGGTGCGCGAGTGCACCGCTGACAAAATCCACGTGGATGCTGGTGGCCAGCTCGCTATCGTAGAGTTCGATATGGTCTGACCGAAAATGCAATTGCAGGGCGAAGTCGGGATTTTTTTCGCTGTACAGGGGCAGGTTGTGGGTGCTGGAGAAGTTATCGGCCTGCTCATGTTTTGTCTGGTCACTGCAAACAATGCAAAGGCTGGTTTTTTCCATCTGGCAATATTCGCTGGTGATGTTGTTCGGCTGCTGTATCATACCGTAGCATGACAGATTACATCGACATCGGCGTTAATTTAACCGGCTCTTCGTTTGCGCACGATTTAGCCGAGGTGATTGCACGTGCCCGGGCGGTCGGCGTGCATCGCATGATCGTGACCGGCACGGATGTGGAACACAGCCAGCACGCGAGTGCGCTGTGCGAGCAATACCCCGGTGTTTTATATGCTACCGCAGGCATGCATCCGCACCATGCCAATGATTTTAATCAGGACGCTGAGCTCACCTTGCGGCAACTGGCAGAATTACCACATGTGGTTGCTCTCGGTGAATGCGGGCTCGACTACAACCGCAATTACTCCAGCCCGCAGGCGCAACGCAAAGCCTTCGAAGCGCAGCTGGCTATCGCCTGCGAACTCAAACTACCTGTGTTTTTGCACCAACGGGATGCGCACGCTGATTTTGTCGCCATGCTGGAAAGTCACCGTCGTGATCTGGTCGATGTGGTGGTGCACTGTTTTACCGAGGGCGAGACCATTGCTCAGGAGTATATCGAACTGGGTTTTTATCTCGGTATCACCGGCTGGATTTGTGATGAGCGTCGTGGCGGCGCATTACAACAGGCGGTGAAGTCTGTGCCGCTGGACAGAATCATGCTGGAAACCGATGCGCCCTATTTACTACCGCGTGATCTGTCTGTGCTGCCCACTGACAGGCGCCGCAACGAGCCATATTTGTTGCCGCATATTGCCGAAGTGACTGCGCGTTACATGGACATAGATCCGCAGCAGCTGGTGCAGGCGGCGCTGCAGAATAGCGAAAACTTTTTCCGGCTGGATTGAGCCGGGCCACGGTTGTACTTGCGCCAGGATTGGAAACTGACTACTCTGTTGCTGGGTTCTAGCAGTAGTTCTTATACGATAAACGCCACGGGATTCGCCGTTTGAAATCTTCGCTAAGCGCATTTCTACAGTCACTGCTGGACAGTACCCGCGATCTGTTGCCCATCATACTGGTCATCGCCTTCTTCCAGATCGTAGTTCTGCAGCAGCCGCTGGAAGATGTCACCAGCCTGTTCACGGGTGTTTGTTTTGTTGTGCTTGGTCTGACCTTTTTTATTTACGGGCTCAATATGGGCCTGTTTCCGATCGGCGAATCCATGGCACACGCCTTTGCGCGTAAGGGTAGTGCTTTCTGGTTGCTGTGTTTTGCCTTTGCTCTGGGATTTGGCACCACGGTGGCGGAACCTGCCCTGATTGCCATCGCCGATGAGGCCGCCCGGGTGGCGGCTCGCGCTGGTCACATCGAAAACACCACACAGTCGCTCGAAGCGTATGCCGATGGCTTACGCTTCATTGTCGCGCTTTCTGTGGGAGCGGCGATCGTCACCGGTGTATTGCGCATACTTCTCAACTGGCCGATTCATTTGATGATCATGGCGGGTTACAGCCTGGTGATTATCCTCACCGCTTTTGCACCGGCCGAAATCATCGGCATTGCTTATGACTCCGGTGGTGTTACCACCTCGACCATCACAGTGCCGCTGGTGACTGCGCTGGGTATCGGCCTGGCATCTTCGATTAGCGGCCGTCATCCCATGCTCGACGGCTTTGGCCTGATCGCATTTGCTTCATTGATGCCGATTATTTTTGTCCTCGCTTATGGCATTCTGATATGAGCGACTTTCTCAGCAGCCTGTTGAGTCTGTTTTCTTCGACTTTGCTCGACGTATTGCCGATTGCAGCCATTCTTTTTGGATTTCAGTTTCTGGTAATTCGCCAGCCGGTGCCCAATCTACGCAAGGTACTGACAGGCATGCTTTATGTGCTGATTGGCATTACTTTTTTCCTGCTCGGCCTGGAACAGGCGCTGTTTCCACTGGGCCGCGCCATGGCCGCGCAGCTGACCAACCCGGATTTTCTCGCCAGTGTGCGCATGAGTACCGGCGCCCTGCAATGGTCGGATTATTACTGGGTATACCTGTTTGCCTTCACGATAGGTGCCGGCACTACGTTCGCTGAACCCGCGCTGATGGCGGTGGCGATCAAGGCGCACGATGTGTCAGGCGGCGCGATTGGTATCTGGGGCCTGCGCATCGCGGTGGCCTTCGGTGTCGCCGTTGGTATATCCCTGGGAGCGTATCGCATTGTGGTGGGTGCACCATTGCATTATTTTATTATCGCGGGTTATATCGTGGTGATGATACAGACCTTTTTCGCACCGAAGCTGATTGTGCCACTGGCGTATGATGCGGGTGGTGTTACCACCTCGACTGTCACCGTGCCGCTGGTGGCCGCGCTGGGCCTGGGGCTGG
>Ga0214472_10003635_pt1 | contig 16311 bp, 21 predicted proteins | sample RVTome_6_FD_207662 | JGI IMG/M metagenome (GOLD analysis project Ga0214472, IMG submission 207662) | Soil microbial communities from uranium-contaminated site in the Upper Colorado River Basin, Wyoming, United States - RVT140D175 | ecosystem: Environmental > Terrestrial > Soil > Contaminated >... | reverse complement strand
CAACCTGAACCCGGATCCCTCGGGCGGGTACTGGAAGGACCCGCCGCTCACCGACCGCTGGTGGTACCCGGTCTACGAGAAGATGGTCGAGCTCGACGTGCCGGCGATGGTGCATGTCAGCTCCTCGTGCAACCCGAACTTCCACGCCACCGGGGCGCACTACATCAACGCCGACACCACCGCGTTCATGCAGTTCATCGCCTCGGACCTGTTCAAGGACTTCCCGGCGCTCAGGTTCGTGATCCCGCACGGCGGCGGCGCGGTGCCCTACCACTGGGGGCGCTATCGCGGTCTCGCGCAGGACATGAAGCGCCCGCCGCTCGGCGAGCTGGTGCTGAAGAACGTCTACTTCGACACCTGCGTCTACCACCAGCCGGGCATCGACCTGCTGCTCAAGGTGATCCCGGCCGACAACATCCTGTTCGCCTCCGAGATGGTGGGCGCGGTACGCGGCATCGACCCCGAGACCGGCCGCTACTACGACGACACCCGGCGCTACCTCGACGCGAGCCCGCTCGGCGCCGAGGCCAAGCGCAAGATCTTCGAGGGCAACGCCCGAAAGGTTTATCCACGATGGAAGCCATCCCGATGAAACGCCTGCTCGTCCTGCTCGCGGTCTTCTCCTTTTCCTGCGCGGCGGCTGCGCAGAGCTATCCCACCAAGCCGGTGCGCCTGGTGGTGCCTTTCGGCCCCGGCGGCGTCGCCGACATCACCGCGCGCCTGGTGGCGCCGAAGCTCGCCGAAGGCCTCGGCCAGCAGGTGATCGTCGAGAACAAGCCGAGCGCCGGCGGCATCATCGCCGCCAACGACGTGGTGCGCTCCGACCCCGACGGCCACACGCTGCTCGTCATCAACAACGGCACCGCGGTGAGCGAGGCGCTGTTCAAGAGCCTGCCCTACGACCCGGCGAAGGACTTCGCCACCATCTCGACCATCGGCTTCTTCCCGCTGGTGATCCTCGCCGACCCGGGCTCGACGCTGAAGAGCGTGCAGGACGTGATCGCGCACGCGAAGCGTAATCCCGGCAAGATGAACATCGGCACCATCGGCATCGGCAGCACGCAGAACCTGGCCGCCGAGATCTTCAAGTCCGCCGCGGGCATCGACGCCGTGATCATCCCCTACAAGAACACCGGCGAGGTGGTGACCGCGGCGAAAAGCGGCGACGCCGGCATCATCTTCGAGATCCTGGCGCCGGCCATGTCGCACATCCGCTCGGGCGGCCTGCGCGCCATCGCCGTGACCACGCCGAAGCGCTTCTCCGGCCTGCCCGACATCCCGACCGCGATGGAGGGCGGCCTTGCCGGCTACGACGTCGCTTCCTGGAACGGTCTCGCCGCGCCGGCCAAGACGCCGCGCGCGGTGGTCGAGCGCCTGCACCGGGAGGTGGTCAAGGCGGTCGCCGCGCCCGACGTGCGCGAGCGCTTCGCCAATCTCGGCGTCGAGCCGCGCGCCATGACCCCCGACGAGATGCACGGCTTCTTCGCCGGCGAGATCAAGCGCTGGAGCCGCGTGGTCGAGGACGCGAAAATCCCGAAGCGCTGAGCTCAGTTCTCCGGCAGCGGCTCAGTCCTGGCCGACGATGCCCCACTTCTCGTTCAGCTCGGCGAAGTAGCCGTTCTGCTTCTTGATCACGATCCAGTTGTTGAGGAAGTTGATCCACACCTGGTCGTCGATCGGCACGACGAAGGCCATCGGGATGCTGTTCCGCGGCTGGTCGAGGAACAGGAGCTGCAGGTCCGGATACTGCTTCGTGAGGAAGGCGCCTTCGATCAGGCTGGCCACGGTGAAGTCGACACGCCCGGCGAGCAGCTCCTGCCAGTCGCGCGCCGGCGATTCCACGCGCTTGGCGCTCGCCTTCGGCAGGTTCGCCTGCACGAACTGCTCCATGGTGGTGCCCAGGTTGTAGCCGGCGGTCACCTCGGGCCTGTTCAGCTCGGCCCAGCCCTTCCACTTGCGCGCGTTTTTCTTCTGGACCAGGGGGAAGAAGGCGTTCTTGCCCCAGGGGATGGTGAACCCGGCGGATTTGGCGCGGGCGACGCTCATCGAGGTCCCGGTCATCGCGATGTCGTACTTGTCCGCCACGATGCCGTTGATCAGCGTTTTCCAGTCGGTGAGGACGAACTGCGCCTTGGCGCCGAGCTCCTTCGCCAGCTCGTGCGCCGCGTCGATCTGATGCCCGCGCAGCTCGTTGGACGCCGGATCGCGGAAGGTCATGGGGTTGAAGTCCGCCGTGGTGCCCACCCGCAGCACGCCGGTCTCCAGGATGCGGTTGAGGCGCGATTTCTGCTGCGCGAGCGCGCTCGCGGTGAACGACGCGGCGAGCAGCAGCGCCAGGAACGCGGCAAATTTCTTCATGGGTCCTCCCTCCTCTAGTCGTTGCGATTCTGGTCCGGAAAGCGCGTTTCCAGCACTGCCCGAAGCCTAGTGTACCGCTCGCTCGCGCCCTGCAGCGCGGACTCGATCAGGCTGTCCGCCACGGCGGCGCCGAACTCGCCGAGGCGCGAGGCGCCATCCTCGCCCCGCGCCACCGGCCACACGGTGTCCTGGCAGAACGAAGGCACGCAGGCATCGCCTCCGAGCGGCAATTCGCGCGCGCAGGCTTCTCCGCCCAGCTGCCGGATCCCCTGGCGGATGAGCCGTCTCAGCATGGTCACGCCGCGGTCGGAGGTGGCGAGGTTCTCCAGCGCGTGCACCGCGACCGGGCGTTGCGAGACCTGGACCTCGTAGTCGCCCGGCTGGCGCTGGCGCTGCGCGTACGGGCGCTCGCCGGTCTGCCCCATGAAATCGATGCTGCCCTTGCCCACCGCGTCGGGATTTCCCGTCCCGGCGGGATCGAGCTCGTGGCGATAGAACCGCCAGCCGATGGTGCGGGTGTTCGTATCGTCCAGGGGTACCATCCAGCGCAGCATCGCCGAGCGCTGGAAGATCTTCTGGCGCTCGGCGGCCTCCCAGATCGCCCCGGTCTGATTGGCGTTGGGCAGGATGGATTCGGTCATGCGCGTCCAGTAGCGACCCTTCCAGTGCCGCGTCTGCACGTTGACCATGCCGAGAGGCGTTTCGCGGTAGTCGAGCACCTGGTCAGCGCCGGACGCGTCGCCGAATTGTGCCCCGCTGATGCGCGTGTGCAGGTAGACGACGTGCACGGGATCCTGGGTGTTCTCGTACACCTGGAGCCAGTTGCACGGGGTGTCCAGCGAGAACGGCACCGAGCGCGTCTGCTCGATGCGCTGCACGTCGAATACGGGAAACCGCGGCTGCAGCTCCGGCGGCCCAAGGTAGGCGAACACGATGCCGTCGCGCTCGTGCGTGGGATAGGCGCCGTGCACCACCCGGCTGCGGATCCGATCGCCCGCTTCGGCGGGGGTGGCGAGAATGGTTCCGTCGACGTCATAGTGCCAGCCGTGATAGCAGCACGAAAGGCCGCGCTCCATGACGAGGCCGTATTCGAGGCTCGCGCCGCGATGCGAGCAATGCCGGTGCAGCAGGCCGAGCCGCCCGGAGCGGTCGCGGAACAGCACCAGTTCCTCGCCCAGCACGCGCAGCGCGAGGGGCGCGGCGCCGAGCTCGCTCGCGAGCGCGATCGGCTGCCAGCTGCGCCGCAGCCATTCGCCGCAGGGCGACTCCGGTCCGACCCGCGTGAGCTCGGCATCGGGCTCGGGCACCTCGCGCTTGTGATAGCCGATGAAGCCGCGCCCGGTCATGGATCCGTGCGCACGGCGCAGGCGGTCACCTCGACCTCGACGAGGATCTCGGGGTCGAAGAAATTCGCCACGCCGATGAACGACAGGGCGGGCCTGCAGCCGGTGACGAGCGCGGCATGCGCGCGCGCCGCCTCTTCCCAGCGCGCCGTGTCCAGCATGTACACGCGCGTGGCGACGATATCGGAATACTCGAGCCCGGCCTCGTTGAGCGCAGCGCCGATGATCCGCAGGCACTGTCGCGTCTGCCCCTCCACATCGCCCGCGTGCACGATGCGGCCGGACTCGTCGGCGGGGGAGGTGAGCGAGCTCTGGAAGTGCGCTCCCACGCGCACCGCGCGCGAATAGCCGTATCGCTCCTCCCAGGGGCGGCCGCTCGAGATCTCCCTGCGCTTCACTCACGCTCCTTGTAGAAGCCGATGACATCGCCCTCGGTGGTCACGCCGAGGCCGTTGAGCAGCCGGTTCGAGTAGTTGAAGTACGCGCAGACCTGGTTTGCCTCCAGGATCTCGCCGTCGTCGCAGCCCGCCACGCGCAGCGCGGCGATGTCCGCTTTGTCCATGGAAGCCACGTTCGCGGTGAGCTTGGCGACATACCTGAGCAGCGCAAGCTGCTTGCCGGCGAACGCCTCTTCCGGCCGGCCCGCTTCCAGCGCGGCCTTCATCGCGAAAGCGCGCGCATCGTCGTCCAGCAGCCGCCGCAGATTCGCGAAATGGTGCGTCAGGCTGTACTCGCAGCGGTTCACGATGCTCGTGCAGCAGGCGATTGCCTCCAGGAACCAGAACGGCAGGCTGTTGTCGGGGTTGTGGAGCACGCTGCGGTAGAGCGCGAGGTGCCCGGCCATCGTGTGCGGCCGCAGGCTGTGCGCGCGCATGACGTTGTCGACCGTGCCGTGTGGCGTGCGCACCTGCTCGTACATTTCCTTGAGGATGCCGCCTGCCTCCTCCGGCGGGACCATGCGGATCCAGGCGCTCATGATTCGGCGAGGAACGCGAGGTAGTCGGCCACGCCGTCCTCGACCGCCGCTTCGAAGAGCCGCTGCCCGTCCTCGGGGTTGGCGCGGGCCGGATCCGAGCCGACGCGCCCGTCGGGAAACTGCGCGCGGTGGCTGCGGGCATCGGCATGATTGTCGCCCGCGTGCTCGCGCAGGAACTCGGCGCTGAGGGGCTGCGCGGCGCTCATTGCCGGGCGGCGTATCGCCTGCGGCTGCAGGTACTGCGTGATGGCCACTTCGCTCGGCGTAGCGTGCATGCCCTCGGCCTCGCCATAGAGGGATTTTCGCAGCCGGTCGGCGCGCGGGTATTCCCACCAGCTGCGCAGCCGAAGCCGGAAGCTTTGAGTCGGCGGTTGCGCAAGGCTCGAGGCCGCATACAGGTCGTGAAAAGCCGCCTTCAGCGGGGCGATATTGCCGCCGTGCCCGTTCAGGAAGTAGAAGCGGTCGAAGCCGTGGCGCGCGAGCGAGCGCACGCAGTCCTCCACCAGCGCCATCAGCGTGGCCGCGCGGACCGACATGGTTCCCGCAAAGCCGAGGTTGAACTGCGAGACGCCGAACGCGATCGCCGGGCCGACCAGCGCGCCGCAGCGCTCGCCGATGGCCCGGGCCGCCGCCTCGGGCACCATCGCGTCGGTGCCGATCAGCCCGCTGGGTCCGTGCTGCTCGGTAGAGCCGATCGGCAGGATGATGCCGCGCGAACGGCCGAGATATGCCTCGACCTCCGGCCACGTGGAAAGCGCGAGCTGCATCGCGTATATCATACGAAACTTCTCCGAGCTCATGTCCAATACTGCGAACGGCGCGCCCATCATCGAGATCGAGCGGTTGAACAAGTGGTTCGGCGATCTCCATGTGCTGCGCGACATCGACCTGCGCGTGCGCCACGGCGAGAAGATCGTGATCTGCGGCCCTTCGGGGTCCGGCAAGTCGACGCTCATCCGCTGCGTGAACCGGCTCGAGCGCCATCAACGTGGCCGTATCGTGGTCGACGGCATCGAGCTCAACGACGAAATGAAGCACCTCGCGGCGATCCGCTCCGAGGTCGGGATGGTGTTCCAGAGCTTCAACCTGTTTCCCCATCTCACGGTGCTCGACAACGTTTCGCTTGCGCCCAGGCGCGTGCGCCGGATGCCGGCGGCGGACGCCGAGGCGCTGGCGATGCAGCTCCTGGAGCGGGTGCGCATCCCCGAGCAGGCGCACAAGTACCCGAGCCAGCTTTCGGGCGGCCAGCAGCAGCGCGTGGCGATCGCCAGATCGCTCGCCATGCGGCCGAAGATCATGCTGTTCGACGAGCCCACCTCCGCGCTCGATCCGGAAATGATCAACGAGGTGCTGGAGGTCATGGAGGGCCTCGCGCTCGACGGGATGACCATGCTGTGCGTCACCCATGAGATGGGGTTCGCCCGGCGAGTGGCCGATACGATGGTGTTCATGGACCGCGGAGAGATCGTCGAGGCCGCGGCACCCGAGGCGTTCTTCTCGCGGCCGGCGACCGAGCGCTGCAGGCTGTTCCTCAGCCAGATCCTGAGCCATTGATGGGCGGCGCGAAGCTGGCGATCGCAGTGCTCGCCGCGGGGTTGCTCGCCGGCTGCTCCGGCGGCTATACCTGGGGATGGTACGTCGTGTCCCCGTGGGGGCCGAAAGGGCAAAGCAACATACTTTTCCTGCTCTCGGGCCTGGGCTGGACCGTGGCGGTCGCGCTTTGCGCGATCGCAGCCTCGGTCGTACTGGGCTTGCTCGTGGCGCTGCTCGGCCTTGCGCCCAGCCGCATCGCCCGGACCGCGAGCTGGATCTACGTCGAGATGCTGCGCTCGATCCCGATGCTGGTCATGGTCCTGTGGGTGTTTTATGGCCTGCCGGTGGTGATGGATATCCGGCTCGACGTATTCGGCGCGGGGGTAATCGCGCTCGCGCTTTGCGACAGCGCGTTCGAGGCCGAGATCTTCCGCGGCGGCATCCAGTCCATCGATCGCGGCCAGCACGAGGCGTCCAATTCCCTCGGGCTGAGCTACCTCGACAAGATGCGCTTCATCATCCTGCCCCAGGCCATCCGCCGCATCCTGCCGCCGCTGGGAAACCAGTTCGTGTACATGCTCAAGACGTCGTCGCTGGTCTCGGTCATCGGCCTCGCCGAGCTGACCCGCAAGGCAAACGAGCTGGTGGTCACCGAGTACCGGCCGCTCGAAATCTACTCGTTCCTGATTCTCGAGTACCTGGCGCTGATCCTGATCGTGTCCTGGGGCGTGCGCCGCATCGAGCGGCGCATGGCGGCCGCCGATTACCGTCCTGCCTGAGAGGAAGCAGATTCATGGCCTACGCGCGCGTGAAAAACATATCCGCCGCCACCATCCCGGTGGTCGACGTGGCGCCGCTCGCCACGACGCAACGCGCCGCGCTGGAGAAGGTCGCCGCCGAAATGCTCGCCGCTTCCGAAACGACGGGATTCTTCTACGTCAGCAACCACGGCGTGCCGCGCGGCGTCATCGACGAGATGGTCGCGCAGGCATTCCGGTTCTTCCGCCGGCCGCAGGACGAGAAGCGCGGCGTGCTGGTGAGCCCGCAGCACCGCGGCTTCATTCCGGTCGGCGAGGCCAAGATGTACCCGGGCGCCAGGCCGGATCTGAAGGAGAGCTATGTCTGGGGTCTCGACATCGAGGCTGACGACCCGGATGTCGCCTCGGGCCGCTCGCTCCTGGCACCGAACCGCTGGCCTGCGGGGCAGCCGCAGCTGCGCGCGGCCTGCAACGCGTATTTCGACGCCTGCCACGGCATCGCCTGGCGGATGATGCGTGCGTTCGCGGTCGCCCTGGAGATCGAGGAGGACTATTTCGTGCGGCGTATCGGCAAGCCCGTCTCGCGCGGCACCGCGGTCTACTATCCGAGCCAGCCGCCTGACTCGGACCAGGAGCAGTTCGGGGTCGCGCCCCACACCGACTACGGCTGTCTGACGCTCGTCTACCAGGCGAACGTCGGAGGCTTGGAGGTGCACAGCCGGGAGCGCGAATGGGTGCTCGCGCATCGCATCGAGGATACCTTCGTGGTGAACGTCGGCGATCTTCTCGCGCGCTGGACCAACGATCGCTTCCGCTCGACGCCGCACCGGGTCGTCAATCGCTCGGGCGAGGAACGGCTGTCGATCGCCGTGTTCGTGGATCCGGACAACGACACCTTGATCGAGCCGGTGTGCCGCGCGGGGGAACCGCCGCGCTATCCGCCCGTGACCTGTGGCGAATACATTCGCGGACGCTACGACAAGTCGTTCGCCTACCGCCGCAGGCAGTAGCGCAATGCCCGAGCGCAGCCCCTTGATGAAGCCTGACTGGCGTTACGTCTCCACCCCGGAGATGGAGCGCATGAGTACCGACGACTGGCGCCTGCTCGACGCGCAACGCGCGGCCTACCGCGCCGAACGGCAGGCCGCGCAGGTCCTGCGTCAGCTCGAAATACAGCGCGACGAGCCCTCTTTCGGCTACCCCGTCAACAACTATCGTCACTGCCTGCAGTCGGCCACGCTCGCCTACCGCGACGGCCTCGACGAGGAAACCGTGGTGGTGTGCCTGCTCCATGACATCGGCTTCGATCTGTGCCCGGCCACCCACGGCGCGTTCGCGGCTGCCCTGCTGGAGCCGTACGTCGATCCGCGCCATGTCTGGATGCTTCGCCATCACCAGGTATTCCAGGACTTTCACATCGGCGAGCACTACGACGAAGCGATCGAGCGCAATGCGCGCGAGCGCTGGCGCGGTCATCCGCATTTCGACTGGACCGCCGCCTTCGTCGCGCGCTACGACCAGGCGGCGATGGACCCCGGTTACGCGTGCGCGCCACTCGAATTCTTCGAGCCTATGTTGCGGCGGATTTTCGACCGGCCGCCGAGGCCGGTCGGCGGGGCGCCTTGATCCCAGGCTAGCCGCGCAGGTGTCGGGCGAGGAACTCCATCGTCCGGCTCCAGGCCTGCTCCGCCGCGTCGCGGTTGTACTCCAGGATCGGCAGCTTCTTCGAGTCCGCCGTCTCGTTGGCGAAGGCGTGCTTCGCCTTGTAGCGGTGGAACTCGAACTTCGCCCCGGCGGCGCGCAGCTTCTTCTCCAGCTCGTCGACCTTGGCGATCGGGAAGGGCACGTCGTCGATCGCGTAATGGCCCATGAGCGGTGCCTTGATCTTCGAGGCGTCGATGTACTCGAGCGGCGGGAAGCCGTACCAGGGCACCGCGGCGTCGGCCTCCGGCACGTTCACTGCGGCAAGCAGGGTCAGGGCGCCGCCCATGCAGAAGCCGGTGACGCCGGCCTTCGCGCTTCCCGTCGCCTTGAGATGCTGCACCGCGCCGCGCACGTCCTGCCCGGCGGCGTCGCCGAAATTTAGATTGGTCATCAGGTGCTCGGCCTCGTTCGCCTCGAGCGCCACCTTGCCGCGATAGAGGTCCGGCACCAGCGCGCGGTAGCCCGCCTTGGCGAACCGGTCCGCGACGCCCTTGATCTGATCGTTGAGCCCCCACCACTCCTGGATCACCACCATCCCGGGCGCCTTTGCGCCCTGCGCCGGCTCCGCGAGATAGCCGTTCACGCTCTGCCCGTCCGGCCGCTTGAAGCTCGTCATCGTGCCCATGTGCACCTCCTCTGTGAGGGAGGCAATGTTAGGGCAACCACCTCAGCCGGGAGAAGCCCGGTTCCGCTTCCCAGGGGATGGGCAAATTGGAAGCCCAGGCGCTCTCCCAGGGATGGCCGAGCACCGGCGCGATGCGCGGGCGCTCGGCGCGCAGGCCGGCGTCGTGCATCGCCATGTGCCGCGCCTCGGTGGCATCGAGCTGCAGGCTGAAGCCGAAGCCGACGCGCCCGTCCTCGGCGAGCACGCGCGTCACCAGCGCCTCCTGTCCCGACGACAGGCGCATCGATTGCGTATGGATGAAAGCGGGACGGCTCACTTCGGAGCGCGCAGAAGCTCTGCCACCTCCTCGTAGATGGTGCGGCGTTGGCCGACAGCCAGAAGGTCGACGGTCCTTTTCCCTCGGTCGAGCCTGTATACGAGGCGAAACCTGTGCACGCGATACTTCCTCAGTCCCTCGAGCTCGCCCTGCAGGGGCTCACCGATGGCCGGGTTGGCGCGCAGCATGCGCAGCGCGGACCTGACGCCACGCTTGATCTGGGGCGGTAGATGCCGGATGGCTTCAGCGGGCTGCGAGCGGATGACCAGCCGGCAACCGGCCATCAGCGCCGCTTCTTGCGGCGCGGCACCAAGGGCTCGCCGAACACATCCTCGAATGAAAGGCCGGGTTTGCCGGAAGCGAATTCGGCGAGGCTGTGTCGAATCTGCCGCATCATCTCCGGGTCGCTCAGTACGTCGAGCGTCTCCTTCAGGCGCTCGTACTCCGAATAGCTCACCAGCATGGCGGCGGGCTTGCCGTTGCGGGTGACGATGATCTCCTCTTCCCGCTCGGCGACGCCGGTCACGAGCTCCGGCAGGCGTGCTTTGACTTCGGAAATCGGCAGGATCTTGGCCATGCCGCTATTTGACCAGAATTCTGGTCAACCGGGAAGGAGGGGGCTGAGCCCGCTGCGCGTGACGCGGCCGTGGAGCTCGCGGCCGAGCGTGCGCTCGCAGAGCTCCGCCGCGCCGAGCAGGCCGTCGAGGTCGATGCCGGTGGAAATGCCCATCGACTCGAAGAGATTGACGAGGTCCTCGGTGCAGACGTTGCCGGTATAGCCGCCGCCGTACTTCACCCTGGCCGGATGGCCGCCGACGCCGCCGAAGGCGCAGTCGAAGTGGCGCACCCCGGCCTCGTACGCGGCCACGTAGTTGACCAGCCCGGTGCCGCGCGTGTCGTGGAAGTGGGCTATCGGTACTGCCTTCATGCCGTTCATCTTGAAAAGCATTTCCCTAACGGAGCGGGGCGAAGCCATGCCGGTCGTGTCGCCCAGCGCCACGTGCGTCACGCCCAGGGCGACGAACTTCTCGACGTCGGCAAGCACCACGCCGGGGTCGACGCGGCCCTCGAACGGGCAGCCGAAGGCGACCGAGATCGTGCCGACCAGGCGAAAGCGCCCCTGCGCCGCGGCGACCATGTCCTCGATGTTGCGCCACTGCCCGGCGCGCGTGCGGTTGAGGTTCTTCTGCGTGTGCGACTCGGTGGCCGAGGCGAGCAGGCTGATCTCGTTCGCGCCGTAGCCCGCCTCCAGGTCCGCCACCGCGCGCTCGACCGCGCGTACGTTGGCGCAGGTCGCCTTGTAGAACACCCCGTTCCTTCTCTCGAGGGTTTTCAGCAGTTCAGAGGCATCGGCGAACTGCGGCACCACCTTGGGGTTGGAGTACGAGGTGGCCTCGACGCGCGGGAAGCCGAGGGCGGCGAAGCGCTCGACGAGCGCGCGCTTGGCCTCGGTCGGGACGAACGCCGGCTCGTGCTGCAGGCCGTCGCGCGCGAAGCACTCGCACAGGATCGCGTCCGGCATGGTTGACAGTATCAACTAACTGGTTTTACGCTGTCAACGAGATGGCGATCCGCATCGAGCCGCGCGAGCCGCGCACCCAGTCGCAGGGCGTCGAGCCGGGCTACGCGCAGACCGCGCAGCGCTGGCCCGCGCAGCCGCTGCAGCGCCGGCCGCATACCGCCTCGGAGCTCACCGGCCCTTCGAGCGTGCTGCGGCGCCTCGCGCCGGTGCGCGGCGACCTCGCCGGCCGCGGCGCGACGCGCGCCATCGGCCAGCTTATCCACCTGCGCACGCGCGTGGTCGACGAGGACGGCGTGCCGCTGCCCGGCGCGGTGGTCGAGATCTGGCACTGCAACGCAGCCGGCAAGTACATTCATCCGAACGACACCCACGACGCGCCCGAGGACCCGAACTTCTACGGCGCGGCGCGCATGGTGGCGGGAGACGGCGGCCTGGTCGAGCTGCGCACCATCAAGCCCGGAGCCTACCCGGTGCCGGGCACCGGCGGCTGGTGGCGCCCGCCGCACGTGCATTTCTCGGTGTGGGGCCGGGTGTGGCTCTCGCGCCTGGTGACGCAGATGTTCTTCCCCGGCGAGCCGCTCAACGAGGCCGACGCGATCCTCAACGCGATACGGGATCCGGAGGCGCGCGAGCGATGCATCGCGCGCTTCGTTCCATCGGAGAAGCATCTGATCTACGACTACCAGCTCGTGGTACGCGGGTGCAAGGGCACGCCGGGGATGCCGTGAAGCGCCTGGTGCCCAGCGCCGAGATGACCCTCGGGCCGTTCTTCCCGCGCGAGTTCGCGCAGGGCGCGAACGACCTGACGCGCGTCGAGGGCCGCGCGGCGCGCGGCGAGGCGATCGAGATCACCGGGCGCGTCACGCAGGCGGACGGCAAGCCGCTCGACAACGTGGTGCTCGAGATCTGGCAGGCCGACGCCGAGGGACGCTACGACAACCCGGATTTCTTCGGCTGGGGGCGCGCCGCGACCGACGCCGGAGGCATCTATCGCTTCAGGACCGTCCGCCCGGGCGCGCCGGCGGGCCGCGCGCCGCACGTCAACTTCCTGATCCTGTACTCCGGCCTGATGCGCCAGCTGCAGACGGTGATGTTCTTCGACGCCTCACCCGATCCGGTTCTTGATGCCGTTCAACCGGCTTCTCTCCGTTCGCGGCTGATAGCCAAAAGCATAAAACCACGTGAATACCGGTTCGACCTCCGCCTGCGCGGCGAGGGCGAGACGCCGTTCTTCGACGACTGAGATGCCGCAGATCCGGGAGCTGCTGTCCTACCGGCTGCACCGCGTGGCGAACCTGCTGTCGCGCGGCGCGGAGCTGCGCTACCGGCGCGAGTTCGGCGTCAGCCTCTGGGAGTGGCGCACGCTCGCGCTGCTCGGCGCGGCAGCCGGGCCGCTTTCGCTCAATCACCTCGCGGATGCCGCCGGGATCCACAAGAGCCAGATGAGCCGCGTCGTCTCGGGGCTGGCGAAGCGCCGCCTGGTGCGGCGCGAGGCCGATCCGGGCGATGCGCGCGGCGTGCGCCTCGCGCTGAGCAAGCCGGGGCGCAAGCTCTACGAGGGGCTGATCGGCGCCGCGGCCGAGCGCGATGCGGCCTTCAACGGCTGCCTTTCGAAGAGCGAGCGCCAGATCCTGGACCGCGCCCTTGCCAAGCTCGCCGGCCAGGCGCGCGAGCTGATCCGCCAGGAGGCGAAGTGAAGACCCGGATCACCGAGCTGCTCGGCATCGAGCACCCGATCTTCCAGGCGGCGATGAGCTGGGCGTCGTCCAATTCCGCGCTGGTGATCGCGGTGTCGAACGCCGGCGGCATGGGGGTGCTGGCCGCGGGGCCGATGCGGCCGGACGATTTTCGAAAGACGCTTCAGGAAATAAAAGGCAAGAGCGCAAAGCCGTACGGCGTCAACATCCCGCTCAACAACCCGCGGGCGCCGGAGCTGCTCGACATCGCCTGGGAGGCGCGCATCCCGGTGATGGTCGCCTCGCAGGGCGGCCCGCGCGAGCACCTCTCGCGCTTTCGCGCCATCGGCACCAGGTGGCTGCACGTCGTCGCCTCGGTCGAGCACGCAGCCAAGGCCGAGGCGGCGGGCGTCGACGCGCTGGTGGTCGACGGCGCCGAGGCGGGCGGCCACCCGCCGCCCTCGGAAGTCGGCACGCTGGTGCTGGTGCGCCGCGTGGTCAAGGCGGTGAAGCTCCCGGTGGTGGCGAGCGGCGGCGTCGCCGACGGCGCCGGCATCGCGGCGCTGCTCGCGCTCGGCGCCGAGGCGGTGCAGCTCGGCACCCGCTTCATCGCCACGCCCGAGGCGAGCGTGCACGAGAACTACAAGCAGGCGGTGCTCGCGGCGGACGTCGATCACAGCTGCCTGGTCGCGCGCGGGCGCGCTCCGATCCGCCAGCTCAGGAACGCCTTTTCCCGGAAGTACGACGCCGCCGAGCGCGCCGGCGCTTCCGCCGCGGTGCTCGAGGAGCTGTTCAGCTCGTCGAGCCTGAAGCAGGCGGCGCTCGAGGGCGACGTGGAGTGGGGCAAGGTCGAGGCCGGCCAGAGCGCCGGCCTGGTGAGCGACATCGTGCCCGCGGCCGAGCTGATGCGCCGCCTGGTCGCCGAGACCGAAGAAGCCAGAAGAAGGCTGTGCTCGCTATGACTCTGCTCGTCGAGGACCGCGGCGCAGTGCGCCTTCTCACGCTCAATCGCCCGGAGAAGCGCAACGCGCTGAACGCCGAGCTCACGCAGGCGCTGCTCGATGCCTTGCGCGCCGCGGACGCCGACGAAGCGATCGGCGCGGTGGTGCTCACCGGGGCCGGGCCGGGCTTCTGCGCCGGCGCCGACCTCGCCGAATTCAAGGACCTGCAGGATCCGGCGGCGGCCGAAAAGCGCGCCGAGCTCACGATGGATCTTCATCTCCTGTTCTCGAGAATGCGAAAGCCGGTGGTCACGGCGATCAACGGCGCGGCCATGGGCGGCGGCGCCGGGCTTGCGCTCGCCGGCGACCTCGCGGTGATGGCCGGGAGCGCCAGGCTCGGCTATCCCGAAACGAAGCACGGCATCGTCGCGGCGATCGTGATGGCGAATCTGGTGCGCCAGGTCGGGCGCAAGGCCGCCTTCGAGCTGGTGTCGCTGGGCGAGCCGGTAGACGCCTCTCGCGCGCTCGCCCTGGGGATGGTGAATGCGGTTTTCCCCGGAGAGGATCTTCTGAAACAGGCATTGAAAATCGCCGACCGGCTGGCAGCGGTATCCCGCCCGGCCATGGCCGGGACCAAGCGGCTGTTCCACGAGGCGGCCGACCTGCCGCTCGCGGCGGCGCTCGAGCGCGGCCGCGATCTCAACCGGCGCATGCGCAGCTTCCAGAAGCTGGCGAAGAAATGAAGCCGCTCGATCACCTCACCATCCTCGACCTTTCCCGCGTGCTCGCCTGCCCGTTCGCCTCGATGATCCTGGCCGAGCTCGGCGCGCGCGTGATCAAGGTGGAGCAGCCCGGAAGCGGCGACGAGACGCGCGGCTTCGAGCCGCAGCTCGCGCGCGACAGCGCCTACTACTTCGCCTGCAACCGCTCGAAGGAGTCGATCACCGTCGACCTGCGCTCGGACGACGGAAGGAAGACGATACGCGAGCTCGCGAGCCGCGCCGACGTGCTGGTGGAGAACTTCCCGGTCGGCACGCTCGGCAGGTACGGCCTCGACTACGCGGTTCTGTCTTCATTGAATGAAGGTTTGATCTATCTGTCGTGCACCGGCTTCGGGCAGAGCGGCCCGTATGCGCGCAAGAAGGGCTACGACACGGTGTTCCAGGCGATGGGCGGCATCATGAGCCTCACCGGCGAGCGCGGCGGCGGGCCGGTGAAGCCCGGGCTGCCGGTCGCGGATCTCACCTCGGGGCTGTGGGTCGCGATCGCGATCCTCGCCGCGCTCGCCGGGCGCAGCCGCAGCGGGAAAGGCTGCTACGTCGATTTTTCGATGCTCGACGGGCAGGTCGCGCTGCTCACGCTCGCCGCCGCGCGCTACTTCGCGCTGGGCGAGGTGCCGCCGCGCCTGGGCACCGAGCATCCCGGGCGCGTTCCGTCGGCCACCTTCCGCTGCAAGGACGGCCGCTTCGCGCACATCACGGCGAGCGACCAGCACTGGATGCCGTTGTGCCGGGCTCTCGACGTGGAGGAATGGGGAAAAGCTTTTCCGGAAAACCTGATTCGTGTGGAAAAACGGGACGAGATCATGCGCGTCCTGGCGGAAAGAATCCAGGAAATCGACAGACCCGCGCTGCTCTCGCTGCTCGATGCGGCCGACGTGCCGGTGGGGCCGGTGAACGACGTGGCGGAAGTCCTCGCCGACCCGCAGGTGCGCGCGCGCCGCATGGTGGGAAGCTTCGACTACCCGGAGGTGGGCGAATTCAAGGCGCTCGCGATTCCCTACAAGTTCCTCGGCTGGGACAACCCCGAGATCGGCCGGCCGCCGACGCTCGGCGAGCACACGCAGAAGATCCTCGACGAGCTGAAATGACGACCGTGGATTTCCGCGTGGAGGATGGAGTCGCGACCATCGCGCTCGACCGTCCGCAAGCGCGCAACGCGCTCGACCTCGCGATGTGCGAGGCGCTCTTCGAAGCCGCCGGCAGGGCCGCCGCGGATAGCAGTGTGCGCGTGGTCTTCGTGCGCGGCAACGGGCCGGTGTTCTGCGGCGGCGCCGACCTGAAGGAGCGCAGCGGCATGAGCCAGGAATGGATCCGCGCGCGGCGGGCGAAGGCATTCGCCGCCTACGAGGCGCTGGAGGCGCTGCCGATGCCGTGCGTCGCGCTGGTGCACGGCGCCGCGATCGGCTCCGGGGTCGAGATCGCCGCCGCCTGCGACTTCATCGTCGCGACGCCCGGGGCGGCGTTCCGCACCCCCGAGGCGCAGCGTGGCACCGTCGGCGCGACGCAGCGCCTGCCGCGCATCCTGGGCAAGCGCCTCGCCAAGGACCTGATGTTCACCGGCCGCAGCCTCGGCGCGGAGGAGGCGCGCGCCGCGGGATTCGTCGCGCGCATCGCCGCCGACCTGGACCAGGCAAGAGACGAGATCGCCGCAGCCATCCTCAAGGCGAGCCCGCTCGCGCTGCGCCTCGCCAAGCGCACCATCGACCGCGGCATCGAGCTCGACCCGGCCGGCGCCAGGCAGGCCGAGATCGAGGCGATCGAGGCGCAGCTCGCTTCC
>Ga0214472_10003634_pt1 | contig 16311 bp, 12 predicted proteins | sample RVTome_6_FD_207662 | JGI IMG/M metagenome (GOLD analysis project Ga0214472, IMG submission 207662) | Soil microbial communities from uranium-contaminated site in the Upper Colorado River Basin, Wyoming, United States - RVT140D175 | ecosystem: Environmental > Terrestrial > Soil > Contaminated >... | reverse complement strand
ATCTGGGGCATCGGAATCCGTCGTCTGGTGGAGCGCTTCCGACGACGACCCGTTCCGAAATGGGGATGGGACACGTCCGGCGCGCAGCGGTCCGCGGAGGAGTTGGTCCTTCTTGGTGTCGAACACGGAGATCTGGCGCCGGCGATTGACGGCTTGGCCCCGGAGCTGCGAGCGGTGCTCCGGGCAACCGTTCTGGATGGACTGACCACAAGGGAGGCGGCCGTCCTGTTGGGGATACCACAGGGGACGGTGAAGTCGCGTATGAGACGGGCGCGTCGGGAGCTCAGGGAGGCGCTGGCATGACTTGGCATGTCAGTCAGGAGATGATGGCGAGCTATCGGGACAACGCATCGAGTGACGCTGCATCTCATTCCCTCGAGCTACATCTCGTTGAGTGCGAACCCTGCCGTCGAATCGCCGCCGGGGCTGTCGAATCAGACCGTCGGGATCGAATCTGGGCCGGGATAAGCGAGGCGGTGGACACGCCGAAAGCGCGCTGGTTGGAGGAGGCTCTCCGCCGGTTCGGCGTCAATGCTCATATCGCCCGACTGATAGCGATGACCCCGTCGGTGCAGCCGTCGTGGCTTATCGCTGTAGCGACGATTCTCAGCCTCGCCGCGGTTGCAGCATCCAGTCTCGGCCCGATCCCATTCCTCGTCGTTGCCCCGCTCGTTCCCGTGGTGGGTGTCGCCATCGCATTCGGCCATCCGATCGACCCGGTCCACGAGATCGGAGTGGCCTCCCCCACGGGCGGATTTCGTCTCGTGCTCATCAGGGCTTCTGCTGTGCTCATAGCGTCGATCGCCATCTCCGTCGTGCCTGGGCTCTTCCTGAGGGAGTTCCGTTGGATGGTGGTGTGGCTTCTACCTGCCCTGGTGTGCACTCTGCTCGTTTTGGTCATTTCGACGTTCACGCACCTGTCGACGGCTGCCGTGGTCGTGTCGTTGCTGTGGGTGGCGGGTGTAACGGCCACGGAGCTGGCGGCTTCGACGCCGGTGGCGTCGTTTGTGGGCCCGGCTCAGCTGATCTTCGCCGGTGCGGTGTTGGGACTGTTGGCGCTCCTGTTGTTGCGCCGCACCAGTTTCGAGCGGATCGCCGGAAGGTGACGACCTTGAGTGGAAACGTCGAGTTGGTAGGAGTTGGTAAGCGGTACGGGTCGGTTCAGGCACTCGGCCAGATCGACCTCACCGTCGAGCGGGGTATCACGGGACTACTGGGCCCTAACGGAGCCGGGAAGACGACGATGCTGCGGATGATGGCGACCGTGCTGGCGCCAGATACCGGGTCGATTGCGCTGCTAGGACGCGACCCAAGCCGGGCCGAGGATCGGGTGGAGATCCGCCGCCGGTTGGGCTACATGCCACAGGAGCCCGGTTTCTACCGCAATTTCACGGTCTTCGAGTTCGTGGACTACGTCGCAATCTTGAAGCAGGTGACGGACCGAAAGGAACGCCATGATCAGGTGCGCGAGGTTCTCGGTATGGTCGAGCTCACTTCGGTGGCACACCGGAAGATCAGAACCCTCTCCGGTGGCCTGAGACGCCGGCTGGCACTCGCGCAAGCACTCCTCGACCACCCGGAAATGCTCCTCCTCGACGAGCCGACGGCGGGGCTCGACCCCGAACAGCGGCTCAGATTCCGCGAGGTCGTGTCACAGCTCCCGAAACGGCCGATCGTGCTGCTGTCCACCCATCAAACCGAGGATGTGGCTGCGTTGTGCGAGCGGGTGATTGTGCTCGTCGAAGGGAACATCCGGTTCGACGGGACCCCTGAGGCGATGAGTGATATCGCCAAGGGAAGGGTGTGGATTGCCCCGCAGCCGGGGGACGAAGCGATGCTGTCTTGGCGGACCGGCGACGGGAAGTATCGGCACGTGGGCGAGCCACCGCCTCACGCGGCCCTGGTCGAACCCACCATCGACGACGCCTACCTCCTCCTGGCCGGAGATAGGGCTGTGGGGATTACGAGATGACGACGATCTCGAAAAGATCGGTGGGACAGGTGACGTTGGCGCTGGCTCGCGTCGACGGTAGGCACCTGCTGAAGAGTCCTCTGTTTCTTGCCGGACTAGGTATCGCGTTGCTGGGCACGGCGGTGTTCGTGCACGGCACGCTGACGGACAATGCCACCACGTGGAGCAACGACGGCTGGACCGTTGGGGCTGGGTTCATACTCGCCGCCGTGTTCGCCATGCTGGCGGTGAACCGTGCGTCGCTACGTGACTACCGGGAGCACACCGGCGAACAGCACGGATCTTTGCCCACGAATCAGACACTGCGCCTGGCTGGGATGTTCGGTGCGGTCCTCTGGCCGGCGATTGTCTCGACACTGCTGCTCGGAGTGGTGGTCGTGTTCGCCTCTACTCAAGTCGACGTGCCTGCCATCACGATCGTGCACGTCCTTCACAACGCGGCGCTGTTTCTCATGCTCGGATCCACCGGGCTCGCCATCGCCGCCTGGATCCCCAGCGGCTTTGCTGCACCGGTAGTGGCGTTTGCCCTGTACTTCATCCACCCTGGGGAAATACCGGCGACCTGGCATGTCATCTGGCCGTTTGCCACTCTGGGCACGGCCAGCTTGGCGACGTGGCACATCGTCTACCTTCTCGGGTTGGCCCTGCTCCTCACCGCCACCGCCACTGCCCGCTGGGAGCGGGAACGGGCCCAAGCGATCGTCTTCCTTGGCTCGGCCGCGACGGTGGCCGCATCCTTCACGGTCCTCGTCATCGGGGCGTGCCCTCAGGCTGGACCATGCCTGTTGTGAAATCGACTGCGGGCCTTCGCCACACTGCGAGGACAGTGCCCTGGCACCCCATGGTCATCGCCACCGTGGTTGGCGCCACTGTGGTGGCTTCCGGCCACGCCCGACTGGTGGTGATTCCGACGACGTTGCTGGCGGCGGCGGCCGGTTTTGCCTTCGACGACCCCTCACATGAGACGTTGGCGGCGTCACCCTCCTCCCTGATCCGCCGCCGGCTTGGTCGTCTGATCGTCGTCATACCTCCAACGATCATCGTGTGGGCCACCCTCGTGTCCCAAGGCGTGAGCGGAATAGATGAAACCCTCACGCTCGTCGCCATGTTCGCCGGACTGGTGGGGCTGACCCTGGGAATCGCCGGTGTCGCCGCCCACCGAACCGGCGGCCGGGGCGGAGCGGTGGCCTCGCCCGTCCTGTTGCTCGCCCTCATCATCTCGGCGCTCTTTCCACCACACTGGCGTCCGCTGCCGCTGGGCGACGTTCCAGGAGGGTGGCCGGCACTACAGGCCCGATGGTCGACTGCCGCAGCGATCGGCACACTGGTGCTGCTCGCCTCATGCCGTGACCCGGCGCGCCGCCGGCTATTGAGGTACCCAACCGACAGACCCGGGACTGGTCGCCAGCATGTTTGAACGCGACGCCGACATGTCATCCACATGGCGGACCGGGGCTCCCCGGAAGGCGCCACGATTCCGGGCGGTGACATTGATCCTTCTCGCGTTGCTGGCGGCGGCGTGCACCAGCCACACCACCGAGAACGGGTCCGCCGTGGAGTGCGCACAATTCCGGCCGGATCCCGAAAACCCTTTCTTCCCGGTGAACCGGATCTACACCGATCCGACCCCCCTGGAATGGGAGACCACCGATCCCGGCGAGGTCGGCGTGAACTCGGTCGTACTCGAGGAAGCGGCCGAAGAAGTGGCGTTGTCACCTGTGGCGACGAGCCTGCTGGTCGCACGTCACGGGGAGCTGATCTTCGAGCGCTATTTCAACGGCTCCGATGCCTCCGACGCCAGGAATCTTCACTCGCTCACCAAGTCGATCACTTCGGTGCTAACCGGTATCGCCATCGATGAGGGTCACTTGGAGCTCGACACTCGGGTAGGTGAAATCCTCGCTCCCGACTTGGTCGTAGACAATGGTGAGCTGACGGTCCGGGACCTGTTGACCATGTCTGGTGGGCTGGAAGTGCCCGTGCCGGACGGGAACTACGAGTGGGAGCCGAGTGACGTGCCTGGGGAGCCGTCGTTGATCCGGGCGGTGCTGGCGAGCCGACGGATCGCGGAGCCGAGGGCCGAGTTCGCCTACAACACCGGGTTGACCGATGTGCTGGCGGCCGTTGTTGCCGAAGCCACAGGGATGTCGTTATGTGAGTACGCCGCCGATCGTCTGTTGGGTCCGCTTGGGATTGACGTTGAGGGGTGGCATGTCGAGCCCGGCGGGTACTTCTCCGGCGGCTCCGGGATGTTCATCACCCCGCGGGAGATCGCCCGGTTCGGCCAACTCGTCCTCGACGAAGGTGTCTTCGAAGGGGAGCGACTCGTCTCCGAGTCGTGGCTCGATGAGTCTCTGTCTTCACGCTGGGAACTGGGGTGTCTTCGCATTCCTGTCACTCAGCGCTACGGGTTCCTCTGGTGGGGATTCGACATCGGTGGCCACGACGTGTGGATGGCCTCCGGATTCGGGTCCCAGGATGTGGCAATCGTTCCCGACCTCGACCTGGTGACGGTCATCACCCATGACACCATTCAGGAAGGAGGGGCCCGGGTTCCGATGCCGGCTCTCCTCCATGAACTCCTGTTGGGGGCAGTCGACGGTCAGACCAAACCTCTACCCACCGAGGAATGCCTGGCCAAGGCGCTGACGATGACGACCGTTGCCGTTGACCGGAGCGACGTTCCCTCGCCAGTTCCCGCTTGGCCCGCCAACATCTTTGGGCCGCTTTCGCCCGATCGCAATGAGATCGCCTTCAGCAAGGTGTATCTGGGTTTCATGGACCTGTACACGATCCAGGTTGACGGAACCCAGGAACGTCAGATCATCCACGATGCGACCCCCGACGCCATGCCATCGTGGTCAGCTGACGGAACCCAGCTGGCCTTCGCCCGAGGGGAGCCTTCCCAGAGCGACCTGTACCTGATCGCTCCTGACGGCTCCGGACTCGAACAAGTCACCGACCTCGACGGATACGAGCAAGGCCCCACCTGGTCCCCCGATGGGAAACGGTTTGCCTTCATCCGGGGACACCGCGACGTAAACGGCTGGGGTCATACCGGGGAGCTCTGGGTCGTCGATCGGGACGGGTCTGACCTCCAACAGCTACGACAGGAAGACACCTCCAACCCAGCATGGTCTCCCGACGGGCGCCAGATCGTCTTTGACAGCATCGAGGGAGACGGTCGCATCAGGCTGCTCGACCTCGACACCGGGAACGTCTCCGACCTCGGTGACGGCTTCTTCCCGCGCTGGTCACCCGACGGGACCCGCATCGTCTTCGGAGTACTCGACGACGAAGGTGGCAGCGACGTTTACATCATGATGGCCGACGGGTCAGATCGGACCCAACTGACCAGTGACCCCGCCTTCGATACCGCACCACAATGGTCACCGGACGGCACCATCATCATCTACTGGACCACTGCACCACGTGGCGGGTAGTCGGGCCGACGGCCGTACGCCTTGATACGCAGAATGCGGGAGACGGAAGAGGGCGCTGTGGCTGGCTTCAGGGTCCTCGGATGCAGCGTCTGATTCTGGGGTTTACGCTCGTCGCTGACCTGCGTTTTCCCTGATCCGTATAGCGCTCAGCACTGGATAATCCGTAGTCAGACGCTCTATCCAATTGAGCTACGGGCGCTTGATTTCGTTGTGCCACAAGGGTTCACGGCGACTCCCGCCGCTCGGCCCCTGTCGCACGGCGCTCACACGGCGCACTAGTCCGACGACGGCTGCCGAACGCGGCACGGCGGCCATGGTAGCCGGTGGGGCACCTCCTGCAGTCCCGGCGGCTCCACTTCCGAACGCGCACCCGATCATCGAAAGACGACCGTCACCCAGGCCGGGGCCGTCGCCAACCGCGGTCAGCAGCTCCAATAGACGCTACCCGGCTCAAAGGCGGAGCCGGTTCTCGGAGTGTGGCACGAAGCAGGTCACGCAGGGTCGTGCACGGTTGGTCGGAGAAGCCGGGGTGAGCCGCGCGATCTGGTTCCGTGTCGTCGCGGTGGAGCTGACTCGAAGCTGGGCGACGTGCCCCGCCGCGGTCGTCCCGCAGGATCCGCATCCCATCACTGAGGTGTCGGCCGCTCGAGGAAGACAGAGCCGCCGAGGGGGGACTCGGTTAGACCGTTTCGAGCGCCCGTACGAGGTGGCCGGTCGTGGCGGGCCGACCACGCGGGAACCGGCGCTCTCCGAATCACCGCCTCGAAGACGTAGGGGGTGGCAGAGTCGGCCACCAGGATCAATCCCTCCAACCCCCCCTTCAGCCCATACCTGTGTGCCCCTCGCCTATTGCTCAGACGACGTCGACCACCACCGTGGTGGCAACTGCCCGCCTGACCGCGTCGGTGACCGGCGAGTAGTGGTCGGCCGAGTCCACGATCTCTCTCAGCTTCTCAGCCGGCACCCCGTCGGCGGCGATCTTGACCTCGATCATCGCGTTGAGTGGACCGGCGGGCAGGGAGCCGTCCATCCCGAGGAACCCGCGGTCGTCCGACTCGCTGGTGACCGTCACCTCCAGGGTCGTCAGCTCGATTCCTTCGCGGGCGGCTCTCATGGCGATGACGGTGGCGTCACAACTCGCCATCGCCGCCCGCAGGAACCAGCCTGGGGTGGGCGCCGATCCTCCGCCGCCGACACTCCTCGGCATGTCGGAGACGAGTTTCTCGCCGTGCTCACCCGTCACCTCCGCCGTGAGACCGTTGACGACGGCGATCGCGGGTCGATCGACGTAGCGGGCCTTCTCCGGATGTTCGGTGAGGAACCCGATCGCCTGGTCGATCGACTGCCGGATGGACTCTGCTGTCACCGCTCCCTCCTCGGACCCTGTGTCAACCATACGGAACGGGACGATTGTACGAGCATGACGTCCATGACGAGGCCGCGTTTGCCCCCCGAGAATTCGCGACTCAAAAAAACCGATGGCGGCGGTCAGCCGGTGAGTGCGCTCCAGGAAGCGGCCGACCATCAGGTACCGGTCGGGCCACTCGATGAAAGCCAAGTGGGCGCTCAGCTCGAAGATGGCCCGCGCGGCCTGGGGAATCCGGTGCACCATCGGGGGAGAGCAGCTCGGGGTCATCTCGTCGAAGAGACCGGAGATGACGAGCACTGGCACTCGGATATCGTCAACCGCGCCGTCAGTTCCAGAGCAGCCGGGGCCGACGAACGGCTTCTGCGTCAGAAACGTACGAGGGCCGACGTATCCAGATCGGCTCGCCGCCCTGCGTGACAAGGGCCGTCGCGCCGGGAAGTCAGGCTTCGGATTCGGAGGATCCGCCACAGCCTCTGATTCTGGGGCTTGCGCTCGCCGCCGACCTGGGCTTCCCTGTTCCACACAGCGGTCAGCGACGGATACTCCGTGGTTAGACGCTCTATCCAATCGAGCTACGGGCGCAAGGTGACCAAGCCCAGGTAACGCCGACCGGCGCCGAGTGAGTCCCGGCCCGTCAAGCGCTTCACTCCGCGGCTGCGGTGTCAGCCGCCGGCCTGCTCGGCGAACAGTTGGGTCGCTGAGAGAACGGCGGGGACCTATCCGGAGACCGCCTCCCGCAGGCGCTCCGCAACCGCTGAGGCGACCGCCTCCGGCGACAGCGTGGAAGGCGCTTCGCCGAAGGGCCGGGACGCGGCCACGGCTTGTACGTGGCGCCCGAAGGCATCTATGTCGTGTTGGGCGATGTCCGACATCCCCGACATCATCTCCTCGGCGATCGCCACGCCCTCTCGTGAGCCGGTCGCCTTGCCGAACGTCTGGGTGAGACGGGTCGCTTCGCCGACGCTCTCCAGTTGGTACTCGATCAGCATGAACGTGTCTTCGACGGGAATCGGCACGGCGGTCTGGACGAGGATCCGCTCGAAGGGCTCCCACTCGAGGATCGTCTGGGGGAAGACCACGTCCCCGTGGTAGCACATGTAGGCGGCCTGCTTACCGAGCCTGCCGTCGGTGCGCCCGGCGAACTCGGTTCGGGTGCCGCCGGCGAGCACATTGAAGTGCTCTGCCTGGACCAGGGCGTCCCACACCCACTCGACCGGAACGTCGATGTTGGTGTGCACCGCCATCAGCACGTCGTCGACCTCGATCTGGACCCGGGATAGCGTCCGCTTCTCTTCCCAGACCAGATGCATGTCCTGGATCCACACGACGACCTCACCGAGGTGCTCGTACACCTCGACGTGCCGAGTCAGCGACGCTGCGAATCCCTCGAGGCCCAAGTGGGAGATCGCCGCCTCCGTGTAGAGGGTGTAGGCGGCGTTTCCGGTCTCCGCCACCACTCGGTTCTTCAGCAGGCGGTGGAGGAGAATGACGTCGGATCCAACGAGCTCGTGGCGACCACCCAGCTCCTGGATCCCGAAGAGTCCGTAGTGGAGGAAGAACTTGAGGTCCAGCAACGCGAGGTTGCGGCAGGCGTTGCAGGCGCAGGTCGTGTTCATCACCATGAGCTCAACCGCCCGGCGAAACGCCACGTAGATGTCCTCGATCAGCTCGACAAAGGTCTGGCCGTGGACGAAGTCGGCGTTCAGGCCGTAGCTGAAGACGGCGTCGCCGGCCAGGTGAGAGAGGATCAACGGCGGCTTGGTGTGCTCGATGAGCAGATTGAGAAGCGCCGTGAGGCTCTCCTGGGCGTGGTCGAGCTCGGACCCACTCAGGTAACGGGTGTAGCCCGTGATGTCGGCGATGAAGAGGAAACCCTCGTTGGTCTGCGCCACGGCTCGATCAGAAATATACAGCGATGGACCGCGCCGCGCCGAGCCAGTCGTGTCCTAGTGGTGCGTCGTTCGATTGGTGACCTCGGCTCTGGACACCCGGGTGGCCGACGCCGCAAACCGGGGACAGCCACACACACGCGGTCTCCCGCTCGGCGGGGGACCGGCGAGCGGTCGCCTCGTGCTGCCGCCATCCCCGTCCGACGCAAGCTGTTGGTGGCGCCGCTCACGACGAGGGTTCGCTTCAGGCGAGCTCGTTTCGAAGTGTCCTGGCGACGGGGTGTCGGGCGCCGGTGCATGCTGGAATGGCGGTGAGCGCCGCCACCACGAGCACAGTTGCCGGCATCACGGCGTGCACTCGCCAGAGCGGCGGGAGCGTCGCGTTGTTGTCGTTCATGGCGTTCATGACGGCGAACAGTGCGACACTTCCCGGGATACCCAGGACAGCCGGCGACCCCGGGGAGCACCTGCGCGGCCGACAGTGCTGAGCTCACGTCCCGAGGTGTCGCGCCGAGGGCGCGTGCCAGCGCGGAGGAATGCCGGTTGTCGAGCACCGTCGCCCAGGTGATGAAGATCGGAGGTAACCCGGACCTCCGGTGACCGCTTGCCGTGACTCCGCAATGCTGGGTGTGCCGTGCGACCCTCCCACCGGGGCGCCATACTCGCCCGATGCGGTTCAGGGCGGCTCTCCTGATGGTCACCGTGTTGGCCATGGCGGCGTGCACGAACGGCGGTTCTCCAACGTCGTCCACCGGTCCGCCGCCCGCTATCACGTCGACAGAGCCGACCACGACCTCGGCGCCGGTGCCGACCACGACCGGGGCACCATCCGTGCACCGCATCCAGGTGCGGGTGGTCGACGGGAGAGGTGAGTTCTACGACACCGCAACCGGCGCGCGGTTCGTGCCTCGGGGGATGAACTACAACCGCTTCCTCCCCGGGGTCAGTGGGCCGAATCGCGATAGCGTCGTGTCCACGCTGCATTACGACGCTGCGGTCGTCGAGGCCGATTTCGCCGCCATGTCGGCGATGGGATTCAACGTAATCCGGATCATGATGGAGACGTGCGGGCTCCATGTCGACGGCTGCATCCCCGGACGGGACGGCCGACTCGACCCGGATTACATGGACAACCTGGTCGACCTCCTCCATCGGGCGAAGGCGCACGACCTGTTCGTGATGGTCGCATCCAACACCCTCCCCGACGAGGGCTACTGGCTGCACGCCACGGCGTCACTGGCCAACGAGCAGTTCGACAGCGCCAACAACGAGTTCCTCAACCCTGAGGCCGTTCCGATCTACGTCGACTAATGGCAGTCGGTGGTCCAGGCCCTCGTCGATCGCCATGCCCCCCTCGACTACATCTGGGCCTACGAGCTGCGCCAAGAGCACCACTTCCACGAGGACTACCCCCCGCTGTCCCTGACCTCGAGCCTGGTCACCACCGCCAACGGCGAGACCTACGACATGGCCGATCCCAAGGACAAGAACCAGATGATCGACGAGGGACTCGTTCACTGGGCGGACCTGCTGCGCGACTCCATCCGTGAGATCGACCCCACGGCCCTGGTGACCGTCGGGTTCTTTCACCCCCAACGAGCCGAACGAGGTGAATGGCCCCCTCGAGACCCGCCTCGTCCGCACCTCCTACTTCCTGCGAAACTCGACGATGGACTTCTTCGACCTCCACCACTACCCCGGCAATGGAGTCGACGACGACCACATCTGGGAGAACTTCGACATCGCCGGCTTCGTGGAGAAGCCGCTCGTCCTCGGGGAGTTCGGCGGCATCAAGCCCTGGTGGACCGACGCCGCTCGAGCGGCGGCGGCGATCATGGGCCTCGAAGTCGGCTCCTGTCGCGTCGGCTTCGACGGCTGGCTGGTGTGGGCGTGGCGGGGCGACAACGCGACCGACATCTGGTGGGCGAGCGACGGTGACGCCGAAATCGCCCGTGTCGTCTCACCCGCGGAGCGGCCGGACCCGTGCGAGTACTCGAGCTTCGACTTCATCCGCTACAACCACGCACCATCCGCCGCCGTGACCGCCTCGAGTGAGCACGCCTCCTGGCCGATCGCCTATGCCAACGACCAGACGCCGGCCTACTGGAACGCCGACGGGCTTCCGCCACAGTGGATCGAGCTGACCCTCCCGGGACCCGTGACGCTCGAGGCCATCCGCCTCGTCGTCACCCAAGATCCGGCCGGCGCGAGCGTCCACGAGCTGTGGGTGCAGCGGTCGGGAGGCGAGCTGGAGCGCGTGGAGGTCTTCGAGGGAACCACGTTCACAGGCGACGTCCTCGAGCACCGACCGGACGGCGGCATCGCCGACGTGGCGCTGGTGCGGGTCGTGACCACGGCACTGGCCGGCAATTTGGCTCCAGCGTGGGGCGAGATCGAGCTGCTGTCGGCGATGCCACCCGACTGAGGGAATCGCCGCGGATCCGATGCCGCCACGGCACCATCTCCGAAGGATCAACCGCCAGAGTGAACACGCCGCGACCCCGAGCAGTAGGGCGATGAACCCCGAAGAGGCGGGCGAGGGTGGTGAGTCCTCTCCATGGTGACGGTTGTCAGGGCCGTCGGACTGCTGCGGAATGTGCTACCATGTCGCACATGGAGACGGTCGGGATACGGGAACTCCGACGGTATGCAAGTCGTTGGCTCGCCCGGGTGAAGGCAGGCGAGACGTTTGTGGTGACCGACCGCGGTCGGCCCGTGGCACGCCTCTCGCCGGTTGGGGAGGCCTCTGGATACTCCAGCCTGGTTGCCGAGGGAAGGATCACACCGGGCTCTGGGCGCGACCTGGTCGAGCTGCTCACCGCGCTCGACGCCGACCTCCCACCCGACGAGGGGCCATCCGTGACGGAAGCCCTGGCGGATCTCCGTGCCGGCGAGCGCTAGATGGCGATCTGGTATCTCGACACTTCGGCTCTGGCCAAGTTCGTCCGTCCGGAACGGGAGACCAAACAGCTGCGAAGGTGGCTGGCACCCAAGCGCTGGATCATCTCGGACCTCCATCGAACGGAACTCCGACGGGTTGCGGCCCGAGCAGGAGGCCGGGCTCCGGCACGGGCCGACCGGTTGATCGCAGAGAGCGACATCGTCCGCATCGACGCCGAGACCTTCGACCGCGCCGGCCGGCTCGCACCTCTGGACCTCCGGTCACTCGATGCCCTTCACCTCGCCGCGGCGATGACCCTGGGGCCTGATCTGGCAGGCATCGTGTCCTATGACGAACGCTTGACGAACGCGGCCGCCGCGGCGGGAATCACCGTGGCCACTCCCTCGTCGACATCCAGCTGAACCCCGGCGAGCGTCCCCATGAGGCCAGGGCGCCACGGTTTCCTGACATCGGTCGAGTCGACACAGATTCGGCGCCGCAGGACCCGGCCGGTAGAGGCGACAGACGATCCAGCGTCTGACTCTGGGTCTTACATTCGTCGCCGACCTGGGTTTTTCGCGTTCCGCATAGCGCTGAGTGGTGGATGCTCCGTAGTCAGACGCTCTATCCAATTGAGCTACGGGCGCGGGGATCGTCAAGTATCGCAGGGGTTTCCAGCGATGACCGGCCGATACAGAGCATGGTAGGCCATATCAGACGCACAATCCGCAGAGCGCGCCCACTCCCCGAAACCCAACTGCGACAGGGCATTCAGCGCTTGGTCTTTGGCCGCGCTCGATGGGTGCTCGTTCGCGGCGCATCCCTGTCGGCGCACCGGGTTCCTGGGCCCCACGGCGCCGGCGCTCTTGCTCAGGCTCGTGGCCGTGTGGCAGCCGCCATCGCCCTGCCGGCGTGCCTGCAGCGCCGCGGTGAGCCCGGCCGGCGTCTCTCCGGTTTACCCGACGTCCCGGTGGAGGGCATCGAGCGACGTGAGGTCCTCGACACCGGACCCGGCACCAAGGCCGCGGCGATAACCCTGGGGGCAGACTGTCGGGCATCGTGGCCCATGACGAGCACCTGGGAGAGGCGGCAAGAGGCGGCAGGAATCACAGTGGTCGGTCCCGCGTCGAGTTCGAGCTGAACGCGGGCAACCCTCCCGATGATGCCCAGACCGCTGCCATCCTGACGTCGGAGACGTTGGCCCAGATTCCGCTCCAGGATTCGCGACCAGGCGGCTACGGCGGCCGGGGCGACACAGCGTCTGATTCGGCGGCTTACGCCTCCCTCGCGATCGGCGTCTTCGCTGGTCCGCCGTCGAACTCGAGCACCGCCCTGCGTCGTTCCCATGGAGCATCGCTCCGCCTTCTGGCTTCATCCGGGCACGGCCGATGGGACGCCGTGCCGCGGACGGCCCATCGTCGCACATCGACCACGGTGCGGCTCCATCGACCTCGGTCGCCCCGTTCCGAGATCGATAACGTTCGCAGAGACACGTTCGACGTCCGCATGAGGAGACACCGTCATGCTCTCGAATCACGCCATCGTTCCGGCGCTACCGGCTGGCGACATCGACCGGGCCGAGGCCTTCTATCGCGATGTGCTCGGCTTCGAACCGGTCGAGGTGAGCGAACTCACCGGCGAGGTCACGTACGAGAGCGGGGGTGCGATCTTCATCGTCTACGCCTCCGCCGGCGCCGGAACCAACCAGGCGACCGCCGCCGCATGGCGCGTACCCGATCTGCGCGCCGTCGTCTCCGCACTCCGGGAGCGGGGGGTCGTCTTCGAGGAGTACGACTTCGAGACTCTGAAGACGGTCGACTCCATCGCGGTGATGCCCGACGGGACCCAAGTGGCGTGGTTCAAGGACTCGGAGGGCAACATCCTCGGCATCGACCAGCTTCCGTCGTCGATGACCGAGAGCTGACCGACGCCGAGGGGCAGTACGCGAGTTCCTCGGACGGGCGGGCCCCCGGTGGGATCGGCGTTGGAGCGCGAAATGCAGGGGCGATCATAGGGGCCCCCACGACCATGACGATCTGTAGTCTGAGTGGCACGCCTCGCCGCGGGCGGGCGGGGGGATGAAGAGGGAGAGTCGCCCATGTGGTCGCATCCGTCGCGTTCTGTCCTGCCGGGTGTCACGGCTCGCCGCCGCCTGCGGGTCCTCGTGCTCGTCGTCACCGGCACGGCCATCGGTCTCGGGGCCCTCGCCGCCTACGCCGCCGACACGGTGTGGGTCGTGCAGGGCGACATCGCGGGAGGGGTTTTCGACAGTGAGGACGCCGAGGACCAGCCCGGCAACGACTGCGAAGGTGTGGTGGGCATCCCCGGCGGCTTGTCGCCGGGCTGGGCGCGCGTCGGCGGCGCCGTCAACCCCCACTCCCCCATCATCGAGGTCTCCGGGCAGATTCTCGACCCGCAGGCCTACGTCGTCTTCCCCTCCGATGACGACCAGGCGCTCCCGCGCCGCGTGAAGACAAACGCGTTCGTCACCCACACCGACGCCCACGTCAACCATTTCGGGCGCGACATCAACGTGTTCATCACGCTCGATCCCGAGGATCGCAAGTACCTCGCCACGGGCAGCTTCGTGGAAGGCGACGCCAATGAGCTCGGACACATGGAGATCGAGTGGGAGCGCGGCGGCGTCCCCATGTTCGCGTTCCCTGCGATCGGCGACCGGATGACGGTCTGGGGTCCCCACATCTGGGACTGTGGCCACGGTGACACGTGGATCGAGCTGCCCGGTGACGACGACACGTTCCGCACCGAGATCCATCCCCCCCACGGATGGGTGATGTTCCGGCAGACGGCGGACGCCGACGGCCAGCCCCAGAATGGAAAGCAGACCCAGAGCCCGTGGCAGTGGTTCGAGTCGACCGACTTGAAGGGCCTCGGCGAGACGTTCCCGAGCTCTGGGCTCCTCGGCACCGTCGTCCAGACGTCGATCGCCGACGCCTACTTCACCACGTACGGCGGCAACGCCATCGAGTCGCTCAACGGCTGCGACGATGCCGACGACTTCGGGCTGACCTGTTACGACTACGACGAGCGGCCCGAGCTGAGCGGCAACGAGGACATCGACTCCTGGGAGTGGCACAGCCCGATCCTCGACCACGACTACGCGTTCGTGGTTCCTGCGCCCCCGCAGCCGACGGGTGCTCCGGGGGACGTGCTGATGATCTGGGACGTCGAGGACATGTGCGCCGGGGTGCCGCAGGACCCGACGATCCCAGACAAGCACAATCACAAAGAAGCCATCGACGACGAGGTCGAGGGATTCGAGCCATTCACGATCTACGCCTCCGACCGCCCGATTGGCGCCGCCACCTGCAACCCGGCTCCGGCCGGGGCGGCACCGTGGGTCATCGAGGCCGACCCGACCGGCACGGCGTCGTGGAACGACACCGGGCGTCCCGCGGTCCGCATGACGGTCCGGGCCCAGACGGGAGCCGATGGAATCGACGGCAACGGCGACGACCCGACGTACCCGAGCAACGACTACCTGTCGTTCGCCTATCGGGTGAAGGTGGGGTGGGACTTCGCACCCGCCGACGCCGGGCGCGCCCGCAGCTACCGGGTCGACTTCGACACGGTACGGGTCTACGACGACGGAGAGCCCTGCGGCGACGACGGGGAGTGGCTGATGTCGCTGCGGGTCCAGGACCAGTACATCCACCCCGTTCAGGGCACGATCGAGGACGACAACGACGGCGACGACATCACCGAGCCCATGTGGGAGGACGAGTCGATCGACGACGACAAGTGCGGTCTCGGCGACGCCAGCTTCAAGAGCTACAACCTGGGCACAGCCGGCGCCGATTACCTCACTCGGTACGTGACGGTGTTGCCGGGGGAGAAGATCGAGGTCTGGGAGCGCGCCTACGACAAGGACCAGGCGACCGCCGACGAGCTCAGCCCCACGATCCGCGAGTTCCTGACGCCGCCGGCTCCCGGTGGTTCGCAGACCTACGTCGTGGGGGTCGGCGACCTCGACGTCGAGATGTCGCACACCATCGTGCTGCACATCACCGACGTGACCCCGGCTACCCCGGTCAACGCACCGCTCACGTTCGGTGACCCGCAGTACGGGCCGAACGCCGACACCCAGGGGAGGCTCCGAGTCAGCGCCGAGACCCCCGCAACGGTGGAGCCCCCGGCCGGAACCGACGGCATCGAGTACCGGCTGTGGCCCGTCGGGGAAAGCCCCGGAGCCTGGTCGTTCGATCTCGACGGGAACGACGGGTTCACGATCCCGTTGCCCGCCGGCGACACGTGTATCTGCATGATCGAGTGGGCGACGGTCGTCGGGACCGGCGACGCCGCGGTCGTCTCCGAGCGGCAGCGGGTCACCGTCGAGATCGACGACACGCCGCCGACGCTCACGGTTCCCGACGACTTCAGCGTGTATGCGAACCAGACGGCCGGCGCCAAGGTCGAGTACGTCGTCACCGCCGTCGACGACCTACCGGGGCCCGTCACTGTCGTCTGCACCCCCGGGTCGGGAACGATCTTCCCCAACGGTGCCAACGCCCCGATGGTGACTACCGTCGACTGCACGGCGACCGACGCCGTCGAGAACCAGTCGGCCGATTCGTTCGACGTCACCGTCATCTCGCCCGTCGGCTACGTCAACGACTACGTGTTGCTCGGCATCGAGTGGCTCGAGATCCGCCGCGACGCGGCCATCGACTCCGGCAACGTGGGCGTGTACGACGCATCCGCAGGTTTGCCCCACGAGCCCGGAACGGAGCTGCTCG